>Ga0214921_10002741_pt1 | contig 28077 bp, 24 predicted proteins | sample LL1505_MetaG_FD_177992 | JGI IMG/M metagenome (GOLD analysis project Ga0214921, IMG submission 177992) | Freshwater microbial communities from Lake Lanier, Atlanta, Georgia, United States - LL-1505 | ecosystem: Environmental > Aquatic > Freshwater > Lake | place: USA: Georgia | collected...
GCAGTCCATGGGGGCCACGGCCATTGGGCCGGTGCGCACGCCCAAAGACCTGGATGCCGTCATTTTGCAAGGCTGGCAACACGCCCGCCAAGGCAAGGTCTGCGTCATCGATGCCTGCATTGCCCCCGGCTACGACGCCAACATGAGTGGCCAAGCCACCGCCAGCCACAAGAGATGAACATGTCCACCCACAACCCCTCCCTGGTCTTGCCCCAAAAACGCGATCTGTACTACGGCGGTGCTTGGCACCGGCCGCAAGGCGGCTACCTCGACACCTTCAACCCGGCGACCGGCGAGTCCTTGGGCCCCGCCGCCGAGGCCAACAGTGCCGATGTCGACGCCGCCGTGCGTGCCGCCCAACAAGGTTTTGCCGTTTGGCGTGGCATGAAGCCCCTGGAGCGCGCTGGTTTGCTCAAAAAAGTGGCCCAGGTGTTGCGCGAGAACGCGTTTGAGCTGGCCATGCTCGACGCCGCCAACTGCGGCAACCCGATCTGCGAAATGCAGCGCGACGCCTTGATCGCCGCCGCGCAAATCGATTACTACGCGGGCCTGGCCACCGAGGTCAAAGGCGAGACCTTGCCGATGGGCGATGGCATCCTCAACTACACGCTGCGCGAGCCCTATGGCGTGTGCGCCCGCATCGTGGCTTACAACCACCCCATCATGTTCACCGCCGCCAAAATGGCCCCGCCCTTGATCGCGGGCAATGCGGTGGTCATGAAGCCGCCCTACCAAGCGCCGTTGTCCTCGTACCGAATGATGGAGCTGATCGACGGCATCTTGCCCCCCGGTGTGCTCAACATTTTGAGCGGCGGCGTCGAATGCGGGCAAGCACTGGTCAACCACCCCGATGTGCCACGCCTGGCCTTGATCGGCAGCGTGCCCACCGGGCGCGCGATAGCCCGCGCCGGTGCCGAGCGGCTCAAACACGTGACATTGGAGTTGGGTGGCAAAAACGCCTGCATCATTTACCCAGACGCCGACATGGACAAAGCCATCCCCGCTGCGGTCAATGGCATGAACTTCACTTGGTGTGGGCAAAGCTGTGGCTCGACATCGCGCTTGTTTGTGCATGAAAGCATCCACGACAAGGTGGTTGAAGGCATGCTCAAAGCGATCCGCCACTACCAGCCCGGCATCCCCACCGACATGGCCACCACCATGGGCTGCATCGTGTCGCAGCAGCAGCACGAAAAAATCATGTCCTACATTGCCCTGGGCAAAGCCGAGGGGGCCACCTTGGCCTATGGTGGTGAGCGCCCCAGCGACCCGGCCTTGGCCAAGGGCTGGTTTGTGCAACCCACCGTGTTCACCCACGTCACCCAAAACATGCGTTTGGCCAACGAAGAAATTTTTGGCCCGGTGCTGTCGGTGATCAAGTGGCGCGACGAAGCCCAGATGATTGAACAAGTCAATGCCGTGGAATACGGCCTCACCGCATCCATCTGGACGCAAAATTTGGCCACCGCCCACCGCACCGCTGCACAGGTGCAGGCCGGTTTTGTGTGGGTCAACCATGTCGGCAGCCATTTCATTGGCGCGTCGTTTGGGGGCTATAAGCAGTCGGGCATTGGCCGCGAAGAAGGCTTTGACGAGTTGCTCACCTACACCCAACACAAAAACGTGCATGTGGTGCTGTGAGGCTTGATTTCCCTGCGGGTTCACCTTGTTCAGCCTTGACGCAGCGCGGGTCCAAGGCATGTGAACATGAGTGACTTTGATTGCGATGTGGCCATCGTGGGCACCGGCCCCACCGGCTTGGTGCTGGCGCATTTGCTGGCCCAAGCGGGTGTGCACACCTGGCTGATTGAAAAAGCCAGCAGCACGGTGGACGAAGCGCGGGCCGTGTCGATTGACGACGAAAGCCTGCGCACCTTGCAAACCATGGGCATGCTGGAGCGCTTTTTGCCCATGATCGTGCAAAGCTACGGGGTGCATTACTACTCGTGGCGCAACCGCTTGTTTGCCAAAGTGGAGCCCACCTCCACCGAATACGGCCACCCCAAACGCAATGCATTTCGCCAGCAGCAATTGGTGGCTTTGTTGCGCGACGGTTTGGCCGCTTACCCGCACGTGCAAATTCGTTTTGAACACGAGTTGATGCAATTCACCCAAACCACCGATGGCGTTGACTTGCTGGTGCAGCACCAAGGTCAGCTGCAAGCCATGCGTTGCCAATGGTTGGTGGGGTGTGACGGCGGGCGCAGCACGGTGCGCCAACAACTGGGCATTGAATGGGAGGGCAGCACCTATGAACAGCGCTGGCTGATCGCCGATTTGATCGGCAGAACCTCGCCCTTTCGCCACACCCGCACCTACTGCGACCCCAAGCGACCTGCGATCCGCCTGCCCGGCCCGCAAAGCACGGTGCGCTATGAGTTCATGCTCAAGCCGGGCGAAACACCCGAAGCGGTGCTGCCCGACAGCCAAGTGCGGGCCATGATTGCGCAACGCGAACCCAGCGACGCGGGCTTGACCATCTTGCGCAAAGTGGTCTATACCTTTCATGCCCGCATTGCCAAGCGCTGGCGGGTGGAGCGGACCTTGATCGCGGGCGACGCCGCCCACCTGACACCACCTTTTGCCGGGCAAGGCATGAACAGCGGCGTGCGCGACGCCAGCAACCTGGCCTGGAAGTTGGCCGCTGTGGTTCACGGCCAAGCCAGCGCCAGCTTGCTCGACACCTATGCCCAAGAGCGCTCACCGCATGCGTGGTCGCTGATCCAAATGGCCTTGCGCATTGGCATTTACATGCAGCCCCAAAGCACCTGGGGCGCTGCCCTGGCCCAAGGCTTGTTGCGTATGGTGTGCTGGGTGCCGCGCTTTCGCGACCACATCTTGCACCTGAAGTTCAAACCCAAGCCGCGCTTTCAACAAGGCTTTTTTGATGCAAGGCCACGCCCGGGGGCGCTCATCCCCGCAGGCCAATTGCTGCCCCAACCCCAGTTGGAGGCCTTTGATGGCCAACGCCAGTGGTTGGACGACGCCATGGGCCCCTCTTGGGCTTTGCTGCGCTGGCGCGATGGACCAGCAATCCCTGCGCCGAACCTGCCGGGTTTGGTGGTGATCGATCTGCTGCGAGCCGAGGAAGATTTTTTATCGCCACCGGGAACCGATCAGCGCGTGTTGCGCGATGTGCAAGCGGTGTTGCAGAACGTGCTGGACAGCGCCCAAGCAGCCGCCGTGCTGGTGCGCCCCGACCGCTATGTGTGCGCCTACCTGGATGGGTCAGCGCCCAACCTGGCGCAGCTGCACAGCTTGCTGCAATCTCAGGGCATGGCCAACCAATCCTTGAAGGCTTGAACCACGGGTTCTGGCCGCTCCATGGTCACCATGTGACCGGCTTCGGCCACCGACACCACGGCTGGGCGCGCCGGTATCCATTGGGAAATTTCTGCATGCTGCTCAGGGTTGGACCAGCTGTCTTCGGCTCCACACAACACCAAGGTGGGGATGCGCAATTGGCGCAACACCTCGGTGCCATCGGGCCGCTCGATCAAGGCGTTGATTTGGTGCGCAAACACATCGGCCGATTTGCGCTCCATCATCGCCACCACCCGCTCCACCAATGCCGCATCGGCCAAGCGATGCGGGGCCACCATGCCTTGCACCCATTGCAAGGCCATGGCCCGCACACCATCGCGCTGGGCAATGTCCTTCAAGGCCATGCGCTTGGCGACCTCGGCGTCGCCCGCCGCACCGGGTGCCTTGGGCAGATAACCGGTGTCCATCAGCGCCAAATGGCTGACCCGCTCAGGGGCTAAGCGCATGACCTCCAGCGCCACGCGTCCACCCATGGAATGGCCAGCCAACGCAAAACGCGGAGGTGCCAAGGCCAACAGCTGTTGAGCCATCACCACCAGGCTGCGCGCCTGGCCGTGGTCTATGATCTGACAGCAAGCGACAGGGCGCAAACCTTCGAGCATGGGGTCCCACGCGCTGTGGTCACACATCAAGCCCGGCACCAGCACCAAATTGTGTTTTTTCATTTGAGAATCGCTCTTTTTTTCGACATCGATTCATGTTATCACCGCCCCTGAACCGACCCAAGGATTCACCATGAACTTATTGCGCTTGACTTGCCATGGGGCCTTCCTCTTGGGGGCAATGACGGGAGGCTTGGGTACCGCCACAGCCCAAACCATATTTCCGCAAAAGCCGGTAAAAATTTTGGTCGGCTTCACCCCCGGTGGCGTGCCCGACATTGCAGCGCGCTTGCTGGCGCAAAAATGGTCGGAGCAATGGAAGCAGGCCGTCACGGTGGAAAACCGCTTGGGAGCCGGCAGCAATGTGGCTGCGCTGGCCCTGAGCCAATCCGCGCCCGATGGGCACACGCTGTTGTCGATCTCATCGGCCCACGCGATTGCCCCAGCCATCTATCCCAAGTTGGCCTTCGATCCGCAAAAAGATTTTTCCGGTATTTCGCTCACCGCCACAGGGCCGGCTTTGGTGGTGGTGTCGCCCTTGCTGGGGGTGAACACCCTGGCAGAATTTTTAGCCCTGGCGCGGGCCCGACCGGGGCAACTCAATTACGCATCGGCCGGCACTGGCAGTGGTTCGCAGTTTGCTGCTGAGTTGCTCAAGGCCCAAGCCAATGTCCAAATGGTGCATGTGCCGTTCAAAGGCATTCCCGAAGCCTTGACCGACACCATCGCCGGGCGAACGCACTTGTTCATCTCGCCTTACGCCAGCGCGATTCAATTGGTCAAAGACGGCAAAGCCAAAGCGATAGCCGTGACCAGCACCCAGCGCATGGCCGAGACGCCCGATTTGCCCACCGTTTCCGAAGCGGGTCTGCCTGGCTACAAATGGGTTTTTTGGTACGGCCTGTTGGCACCGGCCAAAACACCGCGCGCGGTGCTGGACAAAATCAACGCCGATCTGGTGGCGGTGTTGCGCCAGCCCGAAGTGCGGCAGCGCTTTGGCCCCCTGGGCATTGAGCCGGCCACCAACACGCCCGATGAGATGGACAAACTGATCGCCGAGGAAGTGTTGAACTTCAAAAAACTCGCAGCCGCCGCACAAATTCAAATCGACTAACCCACCCTGATTGGAAAAACCATGAAAGCACGCATCGGCGACATTGACATCCACTACACCATCGAAGGCCAAGGGCCTTGGGTCACCATGTCGCATTCACTCGCTTGTGACATCAGCATGTGGGACGCGCAAGCCGTCTTGTTGGCGCCGCATTACACCGTGTTGCGCTTTGACACCCGAGGCCACGGCCAGTCCAGCGCCCCGGCCGGTCCTTACACCATGAACATGCTGGCGGGCGATGTGCATGGTTTGCTGCAACACCTCCACATTGAGCACACCCATTGGGTGGGTCTGTCCATGGGCGGCATGATCGGCCAGGCCTATGCCCTGGCCCACCCGGGAGTGTTCTCCAGCTTGGTGCTGGCCGACACCACCAGCCGGCGCCCGCCCAATGCGGCGCAGATGTGGGGAGACCGCATCAAGCTGGCGCACGACAAAGGCATGACCGCCTTGGTCGAAGGCACCTTGTCACGCTGGTTCACCGAACCTTACCGGCAACGTGAACCCGCCACCATGGCGCGCATTGGCCAAGGCATTGCCAATACCCCGGTCAATGGTTTTGCAGGCTGTTGCTCGGCAATCGCCGAAGTGGACTACTTGGATCGGCTGAAAGAAATCAAAGCCCCTGCCCTGGTGATCGTGGGTGACCAAGACCACGGCACCCCACCTGAGATGGCCCAACTGATCCACGAAAACCTGCCAGGGTCCGAGCTGTTGGTGATCAAAGACGCCGCACATATCGCCAACATTGAGCAAGAAGCCGTTTTTAACCAAGCACTGCTGGGGTTTTTGCAGCGCCATTGAAGGCGCACACCTCACGCTCAGGTTTTTTTGCCTGCGCGTGGGGCATCAAACTGCGCCGCACCCACACCCATGGCTTTGCTGATGAGGTAAATCAGTTGCTTTCGCTCGTCGGCTTTTAGCCGCTTGAGCAAGTGGCGCTGAATCGCCGCCACATGGGGTTCGATGCGTTGGTACAAGTCCTCACCGGCTGGGGTCATGTAAATTTCTCGACCCCGGCGAGAGCGGGTGGTGGTGCGCCGCTCCAAATAGCCCTGCGCCTCCAAGCGGCTGACCATGCCACCCACGGTGGCCTCATCCCAACTCAATGCAGCGGCCAATTCACGTTGCTGCATGCCCGGTTGCATGTGCACCGCCAAAAGGGCCGACAACTGGCTGGCGGTGATGCCAATGTGGCCCATCTCGGCCTCAAAGGTCGCCGTGACAAACTGCCCCGCACGGCGAAACAAGTGGCCGGGAGTGGCGTAAAACTGTTCGAATGTTTTGAGTTTCATTTTTAGATCAACGCCCAATTTGGCGTTGCGACAAGCGTGCACACTTTGTGCAAACTAAGCATGCATATGTTGAACCGATTGAATCGCCATCAAAATAAGGGTAAGCCCTAGACAAACGGCAGGTTCTTCGCGTTGACAAAGCAATTTTCGATTCGTAACATGCGCGCAACGCATTCAAAGTTTGCATGCAAAGTTTAAACCGGTTGACGCGCTCGGGCATGTGCCGAGCCCCAGCCCCTCGCCCGATTCGCAGGACACTTTCATTTTGACCACCTCCACCCCATTCATCGTAGGCATTGGCGGCACCACCCGCGCCGGCTCCACCTCCGAATTGGCCCTGCGCGCCACCTTGGCCCATGCCGAAGGACTCGGCGCACGCACCGCTTTGTTGTGCGCGACCGAATTGGTGATGGACGCCTACGACCCCATGGTCAAAACCCGCAGCGACAGTTCACTGCGCTTGGTGGAACTTCTGCGTGAAGCCGACGGCATCGTGATCGCCTCTCCCAGCTACCACGGCTCCATTCCCGGTTTGCTGAAAAATGCCCTCGATTACACCGAGGACATGCGCAGCGACGAGCGGCCTTACTTTGATGGCCGCGCTGTAGGCTGTGTGGTCTGTGCCGAAGGCATTCAAGCCATGGGCACCACCTTGTTCACCCTGCGCTCCATCGTGCATGCTTTGCGCGGTTGGCCCACGCCGTATTCGGCCACCATCAATTCCAGCACCAAGCCGTTTGGGCCCGATGGCCTGTTGCGCGAAGAGGCCGTATCGGCCCAACTGAAAACCGTGGCCCAACAAGTGGTGCAGTTCGCCCATTACAGCTTGCTGGCCAAAGCCATGCCACAACCAACCGCCTAGGCACAAAGGTCCATCACCATGTCATTTCAAGAAACCTTCATCACCCTCAAAGAATGCCGAGTGCGCATTCGCCGCAAGGGCCAGGGCACGCCGATGATTTATTTGCACGGTGCCGATGGTGCGGCCATGATCCAGCCTTTCATGGAAACACTGGCACAAAGTTATGACTTGATTGTTCCGGAGCACCCCGGTTTTGGCCAATCCGATGAAACGCCTTGGCTGGAAAACATGCACGACTTGGCGTACTTTTACCTCGACCTTCTGGACCACCTGCAATTGCCTGCGGTGCATTTGGTGGGCAGCTCCTTGGGCGGCTGGCTGGCCATGGAAATCGCCATTCGCGCGCCGCACCGCGTCAAGTCCATGTTGCTGAGCGCCCCCGCTGGCGTGCGCGTAGCCAATGACCCACCGGGCGATATTTTTCTCTGGACCCCCGAGCAAATGGCACGCAACCTGTTTCACAACCAAGCCCTGGCCGAAAAGGTGCTGGCCATGCCGCTGTCCGAAGAAGACCAAAACATTCGCCTGAAAAACCGCCACACCACGGCCTTGTTGGCTTGGGAGCCGCGTTTGCACGACCCCTGCCTGCACAAGTGGTTGCACCGCGCCAACATGCCCGTGAGCATCCTTTGGGGTGCCCAAGACAAAATCATGCCCTTGGCGTGCGGTGAGAAAATCAAATCACACCTGCCGAATGCCCGTTTGCAAGTCATCGACCAATGCGGCCACCTGCCGCAGATCGAACACCCAGACGTTTTTTGTGCCGCCGTCCAACACAACGCTACCTAGGAGCTTGAACCATGCAAGTCATTTTGTTTCACCTGATGTCTTATGCCGATTTGGATTTCGAGGCCACCAAAGACCACGAAACCGTTTGGGTCAACCTGCCCAACAAATACTTCGATCCCGTCAAAGGCCACCAACTCTATAACCGCTACCTTGACGAACTCGAATATGGCGAAGTCTTGGGCTTTGACGGCGTGGCGGTGAACGAACACCACCAAACTGCCTACGGCCTGATGCCATCTCCCGTTGTCATGGCTTCAGCCTTGGCGCGGCGCACCAAGAAAGTCAAGATCGCCATCTTGGGCAGCGCTTTGCCTTTGCGCGAGCACCCCATCACCGTGGCCGAAGAGCACGCCATGATCGACGTGATCACCGGCGGTCGTTTGATCAGCGGTTTTGTGCGCGGCATTGGTGCCGAGTACCACACCTTTGGCATCAACCCCACCATCTCGCATGACCGCTTCCACGAAGCCCACGACTTGATCGTGCAAGCCTGGACCCGCCCTGGCCCCTTCAGCTTCACCGGTCGCCACTACAACCTCGAGTACGTGAACCTGTGGCCGCGTCCGTTCCAAAACCCACACCCACCCATTTGGGTGCCCTCACAGGGCAGCAAAGAAACCATTGACTGGGCTGCCTTGCCGAATCACCGTTACACCTACTTGCAAACCTTCAGCCCGGCCGCTGTGGTCGAAAAATACCTGCAGTCATACCGCGACACCGCCCAAGGCTATGGCTATGAAGCCGCCGACAGCCAACTGGGTTGGGCGGTGCCCGTTTATGTCTCCGACACCGACGACCAAGCGCGCAAAGAAGCCAAAGTGCATTTCGAGCTGTTCCGCAACCGCCTGCTGAAAATGCCCATCGAAATGCTCTTGCCCCCGGGTTACACATCGCGCGACTCACTGAAAAACCTGATGAAGGCCAAAGCCTCTCTGTCGCAAGACCTGACCATCGACAAAGCCATCGAGATGGGCATGTTTGTCTGCGGCACCGCCAACACCGTGCGCCAAATGTTGGAAGACCATTGGTCCAAAATGCACTTTGACAACCTCCTCACCATGATGCACTTTGGCAGCCTGCCTCAAGACCTGACCAAGCGCAGCATGGAAATGTTTGCCAAAGACGTGCTGCCCCACATCCAAAAGCTCAAGCGCACCGAACCCGCTGTCGCCCTGGCTTGATCCATCCCTCATACTGAACACCCATGCTGGCCGGACAGATCGTCAATGGCTTGGTCAGTGGCGCCATGTATGCCTTGGTGGCCATTGGTTTCACCCTGATCATTGGGGTGCTGGACAAGCTCAATTTCAACCACCCCGAAGTCTTCATGTTCGGCGGCTACGTCGGCTTGATGGCGCTGCCGCACATGTCTGTGGCTGGCGCGTTTGCCATGGCCTTTTTGGTGGGCGGTTTGCTGGGGGTGCTGACCGAATGGATGGCGTTTCGCCGTTTTGTGGGCAGCGATGCCCGCACCACGGCGGCCTTGAGCTCTTTGGCGCTGGGGCTGATCTTGACCGACTTGGTGCACAAGGTCTGGGGCACCGAACCCCTGCGCCTGCCCAATTTGACCGGTTGGTTGTCTGAAAGTTTTGGCCTGCTGGGCGTGAATTTTCTCAACCTGCAAATGGTCTTGTTGGCCATCACCTTTGCCCTGATGTGGGCCTTGCACCACGTGATTGCGCACACCCGCATGGGGCGGCAAATCCGAGCGGTGGCCGAGTCATCTGCCCATGCTTCTTTGCTGGGCGTGAATGTGCTGCGGGTCAACCAAGCGGTGTTTTTCATCTCCTCTGGCTTGGCCTCCATCGCGGGTTTGATGTTGGCCTTGCGCGCTGATACCGTGTCGCCCGACCTGGGCTTGACCTTTGGTCTCAAGGCTTTGGCGGTGATGGCCATCGGCGGCATGGGTGACATGCGCGGCGCGGTCTTGGCCGGTTTGGGCATTGGTGTGCTCGAAGCCCTGATGTTTCACTTTGGTCTGGGCCGCTTGGGCGAGCTCACTGTATGGGCGGCCATGATCGCCACCTTGTTGCTCAAACCCGCGGGCTTGTTTGCCTCGGGCCACCACGGGCAGGAGCAACGCGTGTGATCGCCGACCACCTGTTTTTCACCTGCATCAATATCTTGCTGGCCTGGAGCGTCTATGTCAGCTTGCTCACCGGCAGCCTGTCGTTTGCCCAAGGCGCCTTCATGGCCGTGGGTTGCTACGCATCGGGGTATTTCACCGCCAAGATGGGCATGCCCATGCTGCCCGCGACAGGTTTGGCAGCCCTGATCTCCGCTTTGATCGCCGCTTTGGTGGGCTACCCAGCGCTTCGACTGCGCGGCATCTATTTGATCTTGGCCACCTTGGGCCTGACCTTTTGCATCCGTGTGCTGCTCGAGAATATGGACTTTTTGGGTGGCATTGGCGGCTTTGGTGGCATGAAGGGCGGCGATTTACCAAAAGCCGCTGTGGCCGTGGTGCTGATTGGCATTGCCTTGTGGTTGTTGTCCATCAGCCCCTTGCAACGGGTATTTGACGCGGTGCGCGAAGACGATCGGGTGGCTGCGGCCCTGGGCATCAACGTCACCGCCATCCGCCTGATTGGCTTTTCTGCCGGCGCCGCCATTGCTGCGGTGGCCGGCATGCTGTATGGCCATTACATGAGCTTTGTGCGCCCCGAAAACTTCGACGTCACCTTGTCCATTTACGTGGTGCTGTACCTGGTACTGGGCGGCGTCAACAATTTGTACGGCGCCATTTTGGGTGCGGCCATCATGACCTTGCTGCCCGAGTACATCCGCTTTTTGGCCGATTGGCGCCCCACGGTGTTTGGTGCGGCCATCTTGGTGTTGCTGTTGTTCCGGCCCGATGGATTGCTCTCTTTCCGCCCCCGCACCGCTTTGTCCAAGCATGGCCGCGCCCTGGGTGCGCCAGGGGTTTGACATGATGCCCATGCCCATCTTGTCGATCGCCAATTTGTCCAAACACTTTGGTGGCATCCATGCCCTGAATGGCATTGACCTGCACATCACCGAGGGCGAAATACTGGGTTTGATCGGGCCCAACGGCGCAGGCAAGACCGCCTTGATCAACACCATCACCGGCTTTTACCGCGCCGACAGCGGGCAAATGGATTTCATGGGCCACAGCCTGGTGGGACGCTCATTGCACGACATTGGCCGCTTGGGGATAGGCCGCACCTTTCAAAACATCCGCTTGTTCAAGCGCATGAGCGTGCTGGAAAACGTGATGGTGGCCAACAAGACCTATGCGGCCCACCCTTGGTCGGCCTTTTGGGGCTTTGGCCAAAGGCGCAAAGCGGTGGACGAGGCCATGCATTGGCTACACACCATGCACCTGGACGCCAAAGCCGATGTCTCGGCCCAGTCCTTGTCGTATGGTGATGCGCGTCGCTTAGAGATTGCCCGCGCCTTGGCCGGATACCCGTCCCTGTTGTTGCTCGATGAGCCCGCAGCGGGCATGAATGAAGGTGAGACTGAAGCACTCATCCAAGACATCCACACGGCGCGCAGCCAGGTCAAAGCCATGTTGCTCATTGAACACGACATGGGCTTGATCCGCAGCCTGTCCGACCGTGTGGTGGCCATGGATTACGGGCGCAAAATCGCCGAAGGATCGGCCGCCAGTGTGCTCGCACACCCAGAGGTCAAAAAAGCCTATTTGGGGGAAGACGAATGAGCACGCCCCTGTTGAGTGTGCGCGATTTGCACGTGTCTTATGGCCCCATTCGGGCCTTGCGCGGCCTGGACTTGACTGTTCACGCCGGTGAAACCGTGGCCATTGTGGGTGCCAATGGCGCGGGCAAAACCACCTTGATGCGCGCCATCAGCGGCCTCTTACCCCTGGCGCGTGGAACGGTTCATTTTTTGAACCACTCGGTGGCCGACACCCCCACCCATGCACTGGCCCATGCGGGCATGCTGCATGTGCCCGAAGGACGCGGCACCTTGCAGCGCATGATGGTCGACGAAAACCTGCGCTTGGCCTGGGAAATCCGCCCCAGCGAAACCCCGTTTGAAGCGGCCCTGAGCGATGTGTACCAACGCTTTCCCCGCTTGCAAGAACGCCGCCAACAAATGGCTGGCAACCTCTCTGGCGGTGAGCAGCAAATGCTGGCCATTGCCCGCGCCCTGATGAACCGGCCCCAATTGCTGCTGCTCGACGAGCCCTCGATGGGCTTGTCACCCCTGTACCGCCAAGAGGTGTTTCAAATCCTGGCCGATTTGCGCGACACGGGCTTGGGCATCTTGCTGGTCGAGCAAAACGTGCGCAGCGCCCTGCGCTTGGCCCACCGTGCCCATGTGCTGTCGCAAGGGGTGTTCACCGCTTCGGGCGCGGCCAGTGACTTGGCCAACGACCCGGCTGTGCTGGCGGGTTATTTGGGCCATGGTAAATTGACCGCCAAGACCTGATGGGCATCGCATCCATCTTCATTTTTGATCAACCACAGGAGACCTTTTCATGAAACGCACCCGCTTTTTATTGGCCTTGATGGCCGCTGCCGTGCTGCCCCAATGGGCCCTCGCGCAAAACAAACCGCCCGTGAAAATTGGCTACATCAGCATCTTGACCGGCCCTCTGGCCGGGTATGGCAAAGCCCAAGAGCTGATGGTCAAGTTGGCGGTGGAAGACGTCAATGCCAAGGGCGGCGTTAACGGCAGTTTGCTGCAAGTCGACAGCGTAGACGCCACGCTCGACCCAGGTCAAGCTGTGGTGATGTTTCGCAAATTTTTGGGCGAAGGCCACTTTGGTGTGATTGGCCCCATGACCGGTACCCAATGGGAAACCGTGAGCGCCTTGGCCAACCAACTCAACATGCCAGCCATCACCGCCACCGCGAGCAAGCCTGGCATCACGATCCGACCCTGGACGATTCGCATGCAGCCACCTGACGACATCTACATTGGCGAGGGTTTTGCGTCATTTGCCAAACTCAACCCGAACGTTAAATCGGTGGTGATCACCGCCGACGTGCGTGAAGCATCGGGTAAAGCCGGTGCCGAGGCGTTTGAAGCCCTGGCCAAAAAAGCCGGATGGAAGGTGCTGGGCGTGGCCGAGTTTTCCACCCGCGCCACCGACCTCTCTCCAGTGGCGATTCAAATCAAAGGTTTGAACCCCGATGCGGTGCTGGTATCGGCCCTGGGCCCCAACGCCTTGCAACTGGCCAAAGAGTTCAAAACCCAAAACATCACCGTGCCCGTGTTGGCCAACTCCTTGATTTGGCCCGGCCCCTTTGTCAACACCGTGGGCGACGCAGGCCGCAATTGGCACACCATTGGCTTCACCACCCCCACCAGCTCCACCGGCGACAACGCCTTGAACCTGTCGGCGATCAAGCGCTTCCAAGATCGGGCCGACCCCTCATTGGGCAAGCCCGCCAACTCGGCCAATTGGTCGTTGAGCTATGACACCGTGTTGGCCTATGCCGAGATGATGCGCAGCGCCAAGATCGACGGCAACACCGACCCCAAAGTGGCGCGTGAAGCGATCAAAAACGAGTTCATGAAGATCAAAACCTTCAAAGGGATTCAGTCGTATGTCATGCGCGACACCGGCGATATGCACATCCCTGGCCGCGCTTTGGTCGCCGACACGACCAAGAACGAGTGGCGCTTCGCTGACAAGTGAAAGCCCCCTCTGCAAGTCATCCAAAGGGCTCACTGGGCTTGAAGAATGACTTTCAGGGGCGCGGTGATATCAATCGCACTTGAAACACGGAAGGTCGCGTGGTGTCCACCGACACCATGACCGCCCGAACATCCTGTGCGCCTGGCACCACCAAGCGGTAAACCGATGGGATCGGCTTTTTCTGCCACTGAAAGGCCTGGTCAAATTTGAACTCATGGCTGTCGCCATGGATCACCAACACAGGCATATTCGATTGGGCTGCCAAGGGCAGCAGGGTCTCGCCCACACTGCGGCGAAAGCCTGAATGGGCCGGAAAGTCCTCCCAACGGCTTTTGCTCTCAAACACATCGGCTTGAAAAGCAAAAACAACTGCTTTGGCTTTCAGCGCTTTGGCCTGGGCAAAAGCATGTTCGATCCAGGCCACATTGGCCGCATCGCGGTTGAAAAACTCCTGCACGGCCTGGGGTTGGCGGGCTTCAAAATTGTTGTTGCTGCCCACGATGTGCAAGCTGACAAAAACCACACCCTCATGCACCCACATGGCGTTTTCCACATATGCCGCATGCTGGGGGTGAACAGGGGGTTGGCGTGTCAAAGTCAAGGGCTGTTGCCCCAATGACTGAGCGCCTTGAAAAAACATTTGCCGCAGCTTGCCCAAACGCTCCAAGGGGTCATGGGCGCCATTGTTGGCCCGGTGGCAATCGGTCCACTCGTTGTCCCCAGGTGTATACACCAGCGCTTTTTGAAATAAAGAAAAATGTCCCAACTGGGCTTGAAACTCCTCGTTGGAGCAGGGGGTAGATCCAGACTTGAAGTCGCCCACATGGATGGAAAAGGCGGGGCTTTCGCTGTTGATTTGTGCAATCAGTGATCGATAAGGTGCATAGGACACAGCAGGCGCGCCATAAGGCAAATCACCCAGCGCCACGAACTGAAAGCTTTGCGCCGCCAGTCCTTGAAACCCCATGAGTGCGCCCACACCAAGCCCCACACGCACCAGCGACTTGAGCCCAGCATAGCTGGCATGAAGAAACAAACTTTGGCGAGTGCCAATCAAACGGTTCAAAAAACGCATGGTGATGTGCCAAGCAAGCCAAGGGGCGATCAAGACATGATCAATTGCCCATCGGGGTTGAAAAACGGATAAGGCCCTGGTGCTTGCAGGGCATTGACATGGTGGGTGACCCAACCCATGGTATCCCACCAATGCAGCAAATAGGCTGGCGGTTCCATGCGAAACATGGCATGGGCATCTGGGGCGATGTCAAGCTGCACCGTGTGCGCCGTGCTGGGCGCGGTCATCACCGCACGCCCACCCACGCTGGCTCGGATGTTTCGATGCAAGTGGCCACAAATGACCAGTTCGATTTGAGGGTGTCGGCGCAAGATCGCCGCAAATTCAGCCGTGTTTTCGAAACCAATGCGGTCCATGTGGCCAATGCCTGTGGCAAAGGGCGGGTGGTGCATCATCACCAAGGTGGGAACGTCCGGCGAGGCTTGCAGTTGTTGCTCAAACCAATCCAGCCGTTGGGCGCACAAGCGGCCCCCACTCTCCCCGGCATTGACCGTATCCAAGGCCAAAATTTGAAACGGCCAATCGGTTGAAGTGGCTCGGTATTGCCAAAAGCCTTGCGCCTCCACCCAAGGGTGATGCGAAAAGACTTGGCGCATGTTGTCGCGGTCATCGTGGTTGCCCGCGATCAGCAGCCACGGCATGGGCAAGTCTTGCAGCAACGCAAGCAACCGCTGGTACTCGGGCACCGAACCGGCATCAACCAGGTCGCCTGTGATGACCAGCAAATCGGGCGTTTGTGGCAAAGTCAGCAAGTGGGCCAAGGCCGATTGCAACATCTGGTGGGTGTCGGCCACCCCGTAGGCCAGCTGTCCCGCGGGTTTGATGTGGGTGTCACTGAATTGGGCTATCAACATGTTTGTTCTCCAGGGCCAGACCCGCAAGGTCGCGGATCTGGCGAGGGGGTTCACTCCATCAAGGCTTCGGTGGCTTTGACCAATTCGGGCAAAGCCGCCTCGGGGGTCTTTTCGCCGCGCATCACACCGGCCACCACATCGCGCTGTGCGCGCCAAATGCGCACCGACTGGCCACCAGGATAGCCACCCCAAGGCAAAGACTTGTCGATTTGCGTGGTGGCGGTGCGGAAGTTGGGGTTTTTATCGTAGAAGGGGCCCAAATGGCTCGCGCCCAGTGCCACTTGGTTGGTGGGCAAGTAGCCGGTCATCTCCACCACCACTTTTTGGGCATCGGCGCTGGTCACGTACTTGATGAAATCCCATGCGGCCTTTTGCTTGGCCGCGTCTTTGGTCAGCATCACTACCGCATTGCCGCCGGTGGGAACGCCGCCATTGGCTTTGTTGTCCAGAGGGAAACGTGCGGTACCCCATTCGAACTTGTTGCCAATCATGTCGGTGACGATTTTCAAGTGAGCGGGGGTGGTGAACAAAATACCGGTTTTGCCTGCCCCAAACTGCTGGCGCGATTGATCCCAATCGACCAATTGCATGCCGCCATCGGTGACAAAGCGGCGCATGGTTTTCAAAGCCTGCAAGCCCGTGTCGTTGTTGAAGCCCACCTTCTTGGTACCAGGCTCGACCAATTTGCCGCCCAATTGGTAAATCATGCCTTGGAACAACCAGTCATCGGGCCAGGCGTGCACATCGTAGGAAACGCCGCTGACATCCCCACTCAAGGCCTTGATTTTTCCGGCCAAGCTGATCAACCCGTCCCAGGTGTTGGGCATGTTTTTGGGATCGCCGCCAGCGCGTTTGACCAGGTCGGTGTTGAAGTACATGATGGGGGAAGATGCATTGAAGGCCAAGCCATATTGCTTGCCATCCACCTGCGACAAAGACATCATGCGCGGCGCAAAATTGGTGCTGGCCCAGTTGGCGGGCTCAGCTTTGATGAAGGCGCTCAAGTCCACGATCTGATTGCGTTTCTCCAAGGTGCGCGCCATTTCACCCAAGAGGTGATAGCCGGCATAGTAAATATCTGGCAGCTGATTGGTGACTGCGCTTCTGAGCATGACTTGGTGACCATCGTCGTAGCTGGCCGATGGGGCCCGAAATTGAATTTTGATGTGGGGGTTCTTTTTCATGAACTCCGCGGCAAGCGGTTCATGAAAACGGGCAAAACTGGGGTAGCAGTAAAGCACATCCAGGGTGACTGGGGTCTGGGCCAAAGCGGGGGCTACCAGGCTGGTGGCCAGTCCCAAAGCGGACGTGATTTTGTGAAGCCATTTCATGTTTAAAACTCCTTGAGTGGGGTGGAAAAAATCAGCGAAAACCGGTCATGGTGATGCCCTGGATGAATTGCTTTCTGGCGAGCAAAAATGCAATCACCATAGGCAAGGTGATCAAACTGGCCCCAGCCATCAGGGCGCCATAGTTGGCCCCCGATTCGGCATTGGCAAACAACAACATGCCCAAAGGCGGCGGCGCCAAATCGGTGGTGGTGATGACCACCATGGGCCAGTACAAATCGTTCCAGTGGGCGACCACTGAAAACACCGCAAAAGCAGCCATGGCCGGGCGCGCAGACGGGACCACCAAGCGCCACAAAATTTCCCATTCGGTCATGCCATCGATGCGCGCGGCGTGAATGATTTCGTCGGGAAAGGATTTGAAATGCTGGCGCAACAAAAAAATGGCGAACATGGACAGAAAAAAAGGCATCATCTGGGCAAAGTAAGTGTTCAACGCACCTGCCAACGACAAACCCATGTACAAAGGCAAGGCGGTGACTTGGATGGGCACCGACAAGGCCACCAAAATGCCCATCATCAGGCCCTCACTGCCTTTGAACGGCAGTTTGGCCAAGGCATAAGCCGCCGGAATCGCCACCAATAACTGGACGGTCAAAATACCGGTGCACACCACCAAGCCGTTCCACATGAACTGGCCCATGGGTGCAGTTTTGAGCACCTCTTGAAAATGTCCCCAGCCGTACCAAGTGCGTGGCCACGGCCAAACCGATGCCTCAAAGATTTCAGAGGGCGCTTTGATGGCAGTGAAAAACATCCACACAAAAGGCATCAGCATGATGGCGGCGCCCAGCAACAACACCGCATGCGACAACACATCAGAAAGCTTGGGTTTCATGCGTAATGCGCCTTCTTGTCCAATTTGATCAATTGGATGGACGATGCAACAAAAATCAGTCCCAAGAAAATCAAGGTCAGTGCCGCGGCATAGCCCATCTTGAAGTACTGAAAGCCTTCCAAATAAATGGCATACAAAATCACTTCTGATTGGCTTTTGCCCTGGGTCAGTGCCAGCACGGTGTCAAACACCTTGAAAGCGCTGATGCAGGTGGTGACCACCACAAACACAGTGGTGGGCGCGAGCAGCGGCCAGGTGATGTGGGTGAATCGCTCCCAGCCGCCCACCACCCCGTCGACCTCAGCGGCTTCATACATATCAGGGGGAATTTGTGCCAATCCAGCCAGATAAATGATCATGTTGAAGCCCACCATTTGCCATAGGCCAATGAATGACAGCACAGGAATGACCCAGGCCGGATCGGTGATGAAGGCTGTTTCACCCAGGCCCACCGCTCGCAGAGCGGCATTGATGAAGCCCAACTTGGGGTGCAATAAGAACTGCCATACCGTGGCCATGGCAATCAGGGTGGAGGTGACAGGCAAAAAATAGATGACCTCGTAAAAAGACCGGCTGCGGGTGCGTTGATGCACGAGCAGGGCCACCCACAGGCTCAATAAAACGCCGCCGGGGATCACGATGGCCATGTAGAGCAAGGTGTTGCGCAAGGATCGAATGAACACCGGATCGTTCCAAGCCCGTTGGAAATTTTCAACGCCCACCCACCGCAATGCCGTGGCACCCAGCTCATAGTCCGTGAAGCTCAGCAGCAGCAAACTCAACAGCGGCAATGCGTACAAAACCACCAGCAGGAAGGCGGCTGGCGCAGCCAGGCCCATGCCGACCCAAGCCAATTGAGAACCCGTCGATGTGGCTGGCTGCTTCATGGACGCCTCAGGTGGTGCTGCCGGGGATGAGGTTGATGTCAAGCCGCTGGCCGTTGGCACCAAAAATCAAACAGTCTTGCAGCGCCCAGCCAATCCACAAGCTGTCGCCGACGGCCACTTTGGCCAGAGATCGGTTCGATGCCCGAACGGTCAATGGCACCGACTTGCTGACATCGGGTTCGGCCCAAAAAACCCAATCGGGGCCATGATTTTCAACCCGCATGACGCGCACCTTGACACGCACATCCACATCCGACGCAAACAGCGACGGGTTGTCGCTGACTTGAATGTGTTCGGGGCGCAAACCCAGGGTCACGGTGCTGTGGGCGCTCAATGGCATGGTGCCTTGCACCAGCCATTGACCTTGGTTCAAGCGCCCCAAGCCATCTACCTTCATCTCCCAACAATTGATCTGGGGGTTGCCAATGAACCGTGCCACCGCCAAGTTGTCCGGCTTTTGGTATAGATTTTGTGGGCTGTCGTATTGCAGTACCTGACCGGCATCCATCACAGCCACACGGTCCGACAAGGTCAAGGCTTCGGTTTGGTCATGGGTCACATATAAAAACGTGGCTTTCAAACGAAGGTGCAAATCAGACAATTCGTCTCGCACCTGAACGCGCAACTTGGCATCCAAGTTGGACAGTGGCTCATCCATCAAAAAAACCGATGGCGACCTCACCATGGCCCTGGCCAAAGCCACACGTTGTTTTTGCCCACCGGAGAGCTGGCCTGGCTTGCGATCCAACAATGCCTCAATTTGCAAGCCCTTGGCAGTGGACATCACGAATTTTTCAATCTCTTGTTTGATCGAATGGTTACCCGGCCAGAAGCGGTGCAGCAAGGGTTGTCGCGCCCAAAAACCCATGCGTGACATCACCAACGGGGTGGCTATGTTGTCGCGCACCGTCATGTGCGGGTAGAGCGCATAGTTTTGAAACACCATGGCGATGTTGCGTTGGTTGGGTTTGAGCCCCATCACCGATTGCGCATTGAGTTGCACGTCGCCCTCGTCGGCATGAATCAAGCCAGCAATGATGCGCAGCAACGTGGACTTGCCGCAACCAGACGGTCCGAGCAAGGACACAAATTCGCCAGGCTGAATATCCAGAGAAACCTGGCGCAGGACTTGGGTCTGTCCGAACGCCTTGGATACATTGGTCAGTTTGAGGGATGCGCTCATGGGGAATCACCTGTTGCCGAAAAAACCAGGATTTACAGCGTGTAGGTTCTGGTTTCAGCCGTCGCAGGTGTTTCCACGGCGTAATAACTGGACTTGACAGTATTCACAAACACCCACTCGCCCTTGGCCTGGGTTTTGGTGAATGTCATTTTCAAATAACCCCGGCGTGAAGGGTCCATCCATTTCAAATCATCGACCACGCTTTCATAAATCGACTTGACATTGGCCGATGGCAATGTGGAGAAATAACTCTCCAGGCCGACCGATGAAACGCTGGGTGTCGCAAACTCTTCGCCCACTTTGACACCGGCTTGGGACGCAGAAATATAGCCCGCCAAGGTGAGTTGGCTGTGCCATGCGTTGTGCGTGTCGCCCGACAAGACGACCAATTTTTTATTCGCAGCCGCAATGGTGGCCAACAGTTTTTCACGTGCCACAGGGTATCCGTCCCAGGCATCCAAGTTATAGCCCAACTTGGGGTTCAAGGTGGTGTTCATCAAGCCCACTTGGGTGGCGGTGCGTGAGCTGGCAGGCGTGTTTTTGGCTGTCACATAAGCCGTGATCGATGCCAAGCCCGTTTGCAGTGCGGCGGCACTGGTCAAGGTATCGGGGTTCAGTGCGCTCAACACCGAAACAGGAAACTCCATCCGCGCCATCAATACCTGCTGACCCAAGACCTGCCAGGTGGCGGTGGATGAAGTGATTTTTCCGCTCAACCAAGTTCCCTGGGCAGTGCCCAACATTTCTCGCGTTGCCGAAGCCAGGGTCGCTTGCGCCGTTGCCGCGGTGGCCGGGTTGAGCAAGTCGGCAAATTCCACTTGTTTGTCGCGGCCGATCAAGCGGGTGTCGAGCATGTGCAGCGAGAGCACACTGCCAAAGTCAAAGCTGCGGTAAATGATGCCCTTGTCGCTGCCGGTGCGGATGGGCATCCATTCGTGGTAAGCCTGCAAGGCGGCGGCTTTGCGGTCACTGAAAGTCCCTTCCTTGGTGGCATCGTGATTTTCAGCGCCGTCCTTGTAGGCATCGTTGGCAATCTCATGGTCATCCCACACCGCAATCATGGGCATGCTGGCGTGCAACACCTTCAAGTCTGGGTCGGTTTTGTACTGGGCGTGGCGGGTGCGGTAATCGGCCAAGCTGTAAATTTCAGTGACGGGCGCGTGGACGCGAGATGGCGTGGCCGAAGTGGGGTACGTGCCATTGGGATATTCATACAAATAGTCACCCAAATGAATGGCATATTGCGCATCTGACTGGCTCGCCAACCCATACACATTGAAATACCCTTCTGGGTAATTGGCACACGAAAACACCGCGAACTTCACCTCAGTGGCGGTGCTGGCTGGCAAGGTACGGGTTTTGCCCACGGAAGAAGCCGTGTTGCCCGCTTTGAAGCGGTAAAAATAACTTTTACCCGCCTCCAAACCAGTGGCATCCACCTTGGCCGTGAAGTTGGTGCTGGCGGTGGCAATGACTGAACCAGAGGCCACCACGCTCGCTGTGGCAAAGGTATTGTCGGTGGCCACCTGATAGGTCAATGCCACGTTGTCCGTTCTTCCCAAATACTTGGCGTGGGTCCACAAAATCACGCGGTCAGTCAAAGGGTCGCCGCTGGCCACACCGTAAGCAAATTGAACCCCATCATCGTCGCTGATCATCCCACCACAAGCCGATAAAACGGCACCCGCTGATACCACCGCTGAAACAGATGAAACGCGGATGATGAACTCGCGGCGACTGGATGAAGGCAGTGTCATAAAAATCTCCTTAAAGGAGAAATTTAAACAACGAAAGTGACAAAGGCATGAATTGGATTCACGCCACGCGCATCAAAAGAAAATTTTCAAGCCCGCGCGAAATTGTGAGTAGGTATTTGAGAAATTGGCGCTCGTTCCGCTGTTGTACAGCATGGGCAAATCGTGGAGTAAAAAACTGCTGAAGTAATCAAAGCCCACAAAAGGCTGGATTTTCACCGACACGGGGTACATCCACTCGGTGCGCACATTGAGCTGTTGCACCACCGGTGTGCTGTTGCGCTTGGCAATGATGTCGTCCACCCCATTGCGTTGCCAGGTCTGGCTGTTGACGCTGGCACGCCAGCGTCCCCATGCATTGGTCCATTGCAGGCCTGCACCCCAAGACACAAACTGCGCCGTCCAAGCCAACTCTTTTTGCAGGTCCAGGCCATAGGTGGTCAGGGGACTGATGAATTCGCTGCCGGCACCCACGACGGCGCAAGGGTCTATGCGTGTGCCCAAGACATCGGCACCCATGATTTGCAACTGGTACTCACAACCATTGCGCATGCCGTTGGCTTGAAAGTCTTGGTACTTCAACTCGGTCCAGCCCAAACCCACATCGGCATGGTATTTCCAAGCCGGGCTGGATGACCAGGTCAGCCCGCCTTGCAAGGCCAGGGTTTGATCGCGCGGTTGGATGATTTTTGATTGGGTGAGCACCACCTCGCCCACGGTCTTGCTGGTGCTCGACTGCAAACCATCCGCCTGGTTGCCCCAGGCGCTCAGGCGAGCAAACCCCATTTCACTGCCCAACCACTGAAGGGGTTGCTGCGTCCACACCGACGCCTCCCAGGCGCGGATTTGGTACTGATCGGACACGTCCTCCAGCACCCGCCCCAGGCTGCTGGCACGCATGGCCCAGCGCGGATGAAACTGCCAACTCAAGCTCAATGCGTTGCCCCGGTAGTCACCCGACTTGGTGCCGCGCAGGGTGGGCGATTTATCGCGGCCTTGGGTGAAGTCCAGACCCGCATTGAAATGGGTGCTGGTGGCCGTCAACATCCACTGGCCTGGGGCCATGGTGTCTTGGGGGTGCCAGTCCACCGGGTTGGCCATGGCCAAGCCACTGGCACACAAACCCCATAAGCAGAAAATCAAATAACGCATGGGGAAGCTTTGCTGCAAATGGTGAAAAATAAAACGGCCAAAAAACAAGGCAACGCATCGCGTTGCCTTGTGTAATGACGCAAAGAGAATATATCAGGGTGTCAGTTTGACTTTGCCCACCATGCCAGGGCCCTTCAATTCTTGGACAGACGCAGAACTGGTTAGCGATTTGGGCACTTTGATGGTGTATTCCTTGAACGGTGTTTGGTTGCTCATGCGCAAAGGCAAGCCTTTGACCACAAAGGTCACATTGAATGTTCCGCTCAATTTTTTGGTCGTTCCGTTTTTGTCACCCGTGACCACAATGGCGCGCTCCAAGGCGTCATTCAAGGGAATCCAGGTGATCATGCTGTTGGTGGTGGACAAGGTGGTGTCGATATTGGCCACCTCGGCGCTCAGGTCAGCGTAAATTTCTTGAGCCCCGGCATCGTTGCTGGCCCAAGCAATCATTTTGGCGTTGGACGTGCTGAGGATGCGCAAACCCGACGGACCCATCGACGCAGTCAGGCCGGAAATATAGGCTTTGAAAGCGCCTTTTTTGCCGGTCTGGCTGATGTCCACTGCCACCTCGATGGCAGACACAACGGGTGTGCCCACACCGAGCAAGCTCAAACCTAACTCGCTGCCATATTGCAAGGGCCACGTGAGTGTGGCACCGGTGCCAGCGAAATCTGCAATGGTGATTTTGCTGGTCGAGGCAAAGTTCTTAAGCGCCACCGCATCTTTGCTGATGGCAAAGTAGTTATTGGCGGCGGTGGGGGCAGCAATACCTGTATTGGTAGCTGCAGTGGTTTGCGCCGTGGTGATGCTCGTCAAGGCTGCGTCTTGGGCCGTTTGGCGCTCATCGTTGCTCAGCTTGGGGTTATTGGCTGCGATGACCAAGGTTTTCATCGAGGTGGCCAAGGCAGCCACACCTGACGTGCTGGTGGCGCTCAAAAAGCTCTTGTTCGAGTTGATTTGATTGGCCAAAGTTTGGTCTTTTTGGATCAAACTCGCCATGGATTGACCAGCCGTCACTGTGGCGGGCTTGTTGGTCATGTACTGCTGGGACTGTGCGGCCATAGACGGACCGGCCATGGCCGCGATGGTTGCTGGCTCAACCGTGTTCAAGCCCGTTTTCACATTGGCCAATTTGGTGTTGGTCGAAGCCTTCATACTGGTCACAGCGCTGGACACCATGCTGGTGACCATGCTCTCCGTCACCACCGAGGCTTCCACCGAGTCACCCGTGATCAATTTCGTCGCAGGTGTCGCTTTGATCTGTTTGCCCAAGGCGCTGGCAGCCTCGGCGTAAATTAATTTCTTGGCGTCTGCATCGGTCACGCTGCTGGTTGTTGCAATCGTGTCCATGGTGGTTTGGAACAACTGCTGAACGGTTTTGGCTTTGGCAAACAACTCACTGTTGCTGTAACCGGTACCCGTTTCACCGGCGGGGTCGGTGGTCAACAAATTGACCGAACTGGGAATGCCCAGGCTGGTTTTCACCTCGGCCTCAGTCAGCCCGCCCACCACCATCATGGTGGTGAGTGAATTCACGGCCGTTGCACCCAGAGGCGCTTTCAACTCACCCGAAAATTCTTCGCCCGTGTCCATGTTGATGCCACCCGTCACGGTGATGGCGCCTTTGCAGCCCAGAATAAATTTAAAAGCACCGCTTTCATCGGTGGTGGTGGTGGATTTGTCGGCATCACAGGTGACCGTCGCACCACTCAAGTGGCCGTTGGTGGCCACACCTGACAAACCAAAAACAGTGTCAGCGCTGGGGCAAGCCGTGAGCAAAACTGGGAAAGTCAATGCAAAACACACGCGTTTGAATGCACTTGGGGCTGAACGAAAACCTGAGGCGGTCATGAAAATTTCCTTCGGAAATGACGAGAGATAGAAAGTGAGACTCAGCAAATTATTGGTGGTCACTGTTTCAATTTTGTGACGCTTATCGCGCTGTGGGCAGCTACGGCGCAGATTTAGGAATGGGTAGACAGCGTTGCTTAGAAGCGTTTCGCTTTTTGCCATTTGCCCAATGGATTTGATGCTTACGCCTTCGCCACATCGATGTGTCGCCAAAATATATTCATCGTCAATGTTTGTCCCATTGTCCTTCCAATATATACATCAGTCGCCACCTTAACTGGCGCAATTTAATATGACTGATAACGCTTTTCAAAAAAATTGGCAATTAGTTGATCAAGATGCGAAAGCAAAAATCCCTAAATTTCGCTCGGCTATTTCAGCTGTCACTTGAATGTAACAAGAGCTGTTCACAGTAAAGGCTTCTTAATTAGGAGCTAACTGTGTCAGACACCTTCGAACCCATCGTCAACCACTCCAACAACGAGCACTTCCAAGAGGTTCTCGACAAAGCCCTATCACGCCGGAATGTTTTGCGTGGCGGTTTGGGATTGGCCTCTTTGTTTGCCCTGCCCATGTTGCCTGGTTGCGGCGGCACAGCCACCACCTCGGTCAATGGCTTGCCCGCTTTGGCCAGCAGCACCCTGTTGAAATTCACGCCGGTCGCCAAGAGCCTGATCGACCAAGTGTCGGTGCCCGCTGGCTACACCGCCAGAATCATGCATGCCACTGGCGACACGATGAAAACAGGCGTTGCTGCCTACTCCAACGCTGGCACCGACGACGCTGAAAGCTGGGCCAACCGTGTGGGTGACCAGCATGACGGCACAGAGATTTTTTACATTGGCTCTGACGGCAAATCCAAAGGCAGCTACAGCTACACGGCTGGCGACAAAATTGTCGTTGCAGTCAACAATGAAAGCTCTGCAGAAGCCCACTTCTATCATCCGAAAGGTCAAACCTCTGGTACCGCCACTGAAAAAAAATTCAGCCAGTTCAGCGGCTGGAACTTAGGCGCTCGCCCGGGATCTGAAGCCATCAAAGAAATATTGGCGCATGGTGTCACCCTGGTGGAAGTCACTTTGGATGGGGCCGGCAGACCCAATGGCTACAACGCCACATCAGCTTTGAACCGAAGAATCACGCCCGAAACCGTCATGACGGTGACTGGACCAGCCGCTGAACTGGCCAATTTGAAAGCCATGATGGTCACCAAGTTTGACACCACAGGCGCCACGGTGCGCGGCACGATCAACAACTGTGGCACAGGCACAACCCCATGGGGCACCTTGATCACTTGCGAAGAAAATTGGAGGGTCTACTTCGGTATGCCAGCAGGCTCCACCGCGCTCAACACGACCACCGACGCCAAGTTGATTGCCTCGCGCTCGCGCTATGGTGTTCAAACCACCGCCTCTACGGGCTCCACAGGGAACTCGCAAGGCTGGCACACCGTGACCGACACAGCAGACACCAACTTCAGGTTTAGCCGTTGGAACGTGGCCCCCGCAAGCACCACTGCCATTGCAACGGCGGACTTCCGCAATGAGCCACAAACCTTTGGCTACAACGTTGAAATCGACCCTGCCAACGTCAGCTCGGTTCCTTCCAAACGCATGGCCATGGGGCGCTTCAATCATGAGGCCGCCGTGTGCAGCATCCCCGTGGTTGGCAAGCCCTTGGCTTTTTACATGGGCTGCGATGCCAACAACGAGTACATCTACAAGTTTGTCAGCACCAAAAACTGGGACGCAGCCGACGTGGGCGGTGGCATTGCTGCAGGTGACAAATACCTGAATGAGGGCACCTTGTACGTTGCCAAGTTCAATGACACGGGCAAAGGTGAGTGGTTGGAACTCAGCTTCAGCAACGCTTTGATCAAGAGCTTTTCCAAAGATGGTTTTACATTTTCAAACCAGGCTGACGTGTTGGTGCACACACGGTTTGCGGCTGACGCTGTGGGCGCCACCAAAATGGACCGGCCAGAGTGGGGCGCGGTCAACCACGCCAACGGCGAGGTCTACTTTGCCATGACCAACAACTCCAGCAAAACGCCAGATAACACCAATGCCGCCAACCCACGCGCTTACAAAGACAGCGATGGCAATGGCTCTAGTGGCAATCCCAATGGTCACATCATCCGTTTCAAAGAAACCGACAGCATGGCAACAGCCACCAGCTTCACTTGGGATATTTTCGTGTTCGGTGCGGAAGAAGATGCGCCTGTGTCCAACGTGAATATTTCTGGTCTGACCACTGCCAACTCTTTCTCTTCACCCGACGGCTTGTGGTTCAGCAAGTCCACCGGTATTTGCTGGATCCAAACCGATGACAGCGCATTCACTGACGAAACCAACTGCATGTTGGTCGCCGCTGTACCCGGGTCAGTGGGCGATGGCGGTACATTCACCGTCTCCAACACCTTGACCGTGTCTGGCGCCGAGAAAAAAAATACCCAGGCCACCTTTGTTGGCGGCATTTTGGGTGAGTCGCGCTTGCGCCGTTTCTTGGTGGGCCCCATAGGCGCAGAAGTGACGGGCATCACTGAGACCGCCGACGGCAAAGCGATTTTTGTGGGCATTCAGCACCCGGGTGAAAATGCCACTGCCTACAACTCTACCGACAAAGGCGTCTGGCCCACCAATGCCGCCAACGGTGTGGGTGGCGCTTACGGTGCAGGCACACGGCCACGGTCGGCGACCATCATCATCACCAAAGACGATGGTGGAAAGATCGGCCTTTGATCCCCTGATGGATTAAAGTCATTTAATTCGCGTGAAGGGCAAGCACAGGGTGCTTGCCCTTTTTTCATGGGTGGCTGAGAAATTTAAAACCCAAACAATGCCGCCGGGTTGTCTGTCAGTATTTTTTGACGCGTGGCGGCATCGGGCGCCCAATCTTTCAGCAGATTGAATAACTGCACCGAGCCCACCTTGTCGGCAAACGACAAATGCGGGTAGTCGCTGCCCCAAATGATGCGGTCGGGCGCTGCGTCAATCAGCGCTTGGGCCATGGGCAAGGCATCGGCAAACGTGGGCGCGGTGGCCATGCGGTAGGTACCGGTGAACTTGACCCAGGTGCGGCCATTGCCATGGCGCAAACGATCCAAGAGTTTGACAAAGCCCGCTTGCGATGGCCCTTCACGGCCCAAGAACATGCCCATGTGGGCCAGGCTGTGGTCCACGCGCAGTTGGTCCATCACGGGCAACAAGGCCTCGGTCAACCAGCCGGGCAATAAGAAGTCCAGGTGCCAGCCGATTTCGGCGCAGCGTGCGTCCAGGGTTTGGATGCGCGGCAGCATTTGCGCGGCCAAGCCCGCATCAAAGGGCTGAACCGGCGACACATTGATGCGAACGCCGCGCACGCCCAGGGCATGCAAACGCGCCAATTCGGCGTCGGGCACATCCTCATCCACATCCACAATGCCTCGGCAGTCGGCCGTGCCCACGGCTTGCATGGCTTGCAACATGCAGGTGTTGTCGCGGCCATAGGCCGAAGGTTGGACAAACACAAAAC
>Ga0214921_10002742_pt1 | contig 28076 bp, 24 predicted proteins | sample LL1505_MetaG_FD_177992 | JGI IMG/M metagenome (GOLD analysis project Ga0214921, IMG submission 177992) | Freshwater microbial communities from Lake Lanier, Atlanta, Georgia, United States - LL-1505 | ecosystem: Environmental > Aquatic > Freshwater > Lake | place: USA: Georgia | collected...
TTGCCATAATCTAAAGATGTATTGCCATAATCTAAAGATGTATTGCCATAATCTAAAGATGTATTGCCATAATCTAAAGATGTATAATTTTTAATTATTCTAATATTATATATTTTTTTTTTTTTTAATATAAAACTCATTAATATAATTTATAAATTATATTAAAGATTATTTTTATATTTATTACTAATGACAGATTCAACTAGTAGTAATACAAGTTCATCTAGTGATGGTGATATAGATAATGCTGATAATTTAGAATTAGAAGGTAATATTATTAGAAATTATAATGTTATATATGAATTGGGTAGAGGTGCTTATTCTATTGTTTGGTTAGTATATAGTATAATTACCAATAAATATTATGCATTAAAGGTTCAAGACCCAAATGATTATAAAGCAGGATTACAAGAAGTATTATTTGTTAAGAAACTACCTAATCATTTAAATATATTTAATAATATTGTAGAATATTTTATAATCTCAGAAAATAATAAAAAATATTTATGTTCAGTATGGAATTTACATTGTTTTAATGTTGATACATTATTAAGAAAATCTAATTATAAATTATCAATATCACATGTTAAAAAAATAATGAAACAATTAATTATAGCAGTTAATCATTTACATAAAAAAATGAAAGTATTTCATGGAGATATTAAAACAGATAATATATTAATTAAGGGAATTAATGATAAAGATAATTTTTTTATAACAAAATATTCAGAATTATTAAATAGTAATGTTATTAATAAAGAAAATAATAACATTAGATTAATGGAACATAAAAAAAATTTAAATATTATTATAGATAAATATAATGAACAAGATACTATATTAAAATATAATACTAATGATAAATATTTAAATGATATTAATATTAGTTTAGCAGATTTTGGAACATTTTGTGAAGAATCTAAATGTTATTCTAATTCTTTTGGAACTAGATATTATTTAGCACCTGAAATAATATTAATGGGTAAGTGTGGATGTCCCGTTGATATTTGGGCTTTAGGATGTACATTTTATGAATTATTATCAGAACATTTATTATTTGACCCTATTAAAGATTCTCAATTTGATAGGAATCATTATCATTTATGTTTAATTAATGATACTTGTGGTGATTATTCATCATCATTTTTAAAATCAACATCCAGATATACTAATTATTTTGATAATAAATTTAATTTACATAATCATTATAAATCTAAAGATGATAGATTAATAAGAAAATTAAATGAAATAGACTTGTTAGAAGATGATTATAATAATATATATAGATTATTAAAATTAATGTTAACTGTAGACCCTAATAAAAGAATAACAATTGATAAATTATTATTAGACCCTTGGTTTAATTAATTATGATAAATAATAAATACTATTTATCATAATTAATTAAGTACTTATCTATTGTTAAGTGCCATTATTATATTTTTATGTTCAGGTTCAGTAATATTAATATCAATGTTATTTTCAATGTTTTTATCAATATTATAATCTTTACGATCATTAAAACGTATCATGGTGAATCCACCTGTTTCACCATTTGAAATTTCATAATTCCCATAATTCCCATATGAAGACATGTCTACATTATTATTGTATAAAAGATATTATAAAATAATATTTTCAATTTTTTTTATCTAATGGGGATATATTATCATTTTCAGGTTCATATTTTGTTGTAAATATAACTTTAATATATCCTTTTCTTGGATGAGGTTCACCTATTATTTTACTAACATATTTTTCAAATTCGACTTTTTTAGGAGTTGTTTTTGGGTCATTTCCAACAGAATACCATTTCTTAAAATCTGTGTATAATATATCTTTACTTATTATATCTTTAGGGTCATCAGTTTGAGTAATTTTATCAACAATATATTCAGTATAAAAATCATTTTCCATTTTATACTGTTTAGTGCTAGCTAATACTTCATCCGGTTCTGATAAATAATTAATTCCTTTATATTTTGTTTCATATATATGTAATAAATAGCTTAATACATATGGAGCCCATTTTTTAATATCATGTTTTAAACTTGTATTAATCTTAAATTCATTTGGATTTACTGGATTATCAGTAAATTTTGACTTAAAATCTATAACTCTTAATCTTCTCCAAGTTCCATCATCATTACTTGGAACTGTTGGTAATTGATTACAAGTTAAAAAATATTTCATTTGTGGTTTAAATTCTATCATTTCATTTGCACCTTTGAATAAATCTCTTACTAAAATCTTATCACCTCCTGTAAATTCTTTCATAACACCAACATTTAATTTTTCTCCATCATCTGTTTCTTGAAATACACCACACCTTTTACCTTTCATTCTTACTTTTTCAGGAGATGTTTCATTTGAACATCCTCTTTTTCTTGTTATAATTGTAATTGGACAAGACATATAATAATCACCTAAAGCTAAATACATTAAATCCATAGTTAATGATTTACCATTAGAACCACTTCCAGTTAAAATATATAATTTTTCTTCTTTAGTTTCACCAGATAAACATGTTGATAATGCTTGTAAAAAATAATTTCTAACTTGTTCATTAGGTAATATTTGATTAAAAAATCCTATAATTTCTTTTATATGTGGCATATTATTAGAAAATGTTCTATAATCATTTTGTGTGCTTAATGAAATATAATCATCATGCGTTCCATCTCTAAATTTCCCACTAACTAAATCATATACACCATTATTAAATCCTATTAAATGTACATTACTGTCTAATTTTGTATCAAATTCTTTATCAAAAAATACAGCTTTTGCTTCTTCTATAATTTTCTTCTTAAAATCAATATTCATCAATTTTTCAGTAATTTTATTTAATGTATTTAATTTATTTTGTAGTTGTTCTTTTTTATAACCTGAAGATTTAGTAATCTCTATGGTTGTTTCTTTCATTTCTTCATAATATTCATTAGCAAATTCCTCTGATAATATTTTTCTAATAGTATAAGCTTCTTCAATTCTATTCCATTTATGATTATTAAATTCCCACCATAAATTAGATTTCATAGAAGAACATACAAATCTATCATTATATTTAGTTTTAAATGCCATTGCTAATTTATAAGTATTATTATCTAAACTTTCTCTTAATTTATTTTTAAATAATTCTTTTGTAAAGGCTTCATATTCTTTAGGACTATCTTGTTTAGCCCAATATGCTAAGGATCTAATTGTAAGTAAGTTTCCTGATGAGGGAACTTTAAATCCTTTCCAAAATTGATCACATGTGCCTTCTTTATATTTATTTTTACATTTTTTAGAAAATTCAATCCATTTAGGTAAGAGTGTAGTATCAGTATTATGTAAAGCTAAACCAACATTTCTCCATTCTTCATAATCATACGCTCTAGAATCAGATAACATATTAGTATAAGAACATGCTTGTAGGAATAATTCTTCTTTTTCTTTAGTATTACCAAATTCATTTTCAATAGGTTTAACATTAACATTTAAACCATTTTTCTTAACTTCAGCATAAATTTCAGATTCAGTTTTAATATCTTTTAATTCAAGAGCATATTTTTTATTATTTCTTTTACCAGAATTTAATGAAAAGAATTTAATAATTTGAGGTAATGTAAAATCTTTTGAATTGTGTGTATATGTAATATTTAATTTTTTATCATACATCTTAGTCAATGTATATATTTGTCCTCCGGGTTTTCTTGAACCATATAATAACCATCCATTACTTGACACAACTGCTTTATCAATAATTTTTTCTGGTATATCAGTAAATTTTTCAAATAACAAATCATCATTATACATTTTTACTACTTTATGTCTAATTAAATGTCTAATATTGGCTGAAGTAATAATATCAGGAAAATATATATGAAATCCATCTTTACATATATCTTCATTTTCAGTTGGTAATTCTTTTTCAAAAATACAAATTTTTATATCTAATGGAATTTTAATATATTCATCTATTGCTATTAAATATGATTTAATAATATTTTCAATCATGTCATTAGTATATAATCTAGTATTAGACTCATAGTTTTCTATAGGTAATTTTAAATCTATATCTACTATAATAGGTGAATATTCTTGTTGAACTTCTAAAATTGATAAGTCTGATATGCCATTAATTATGGCTTCAGTATAAATTTCCATAAATTTTTTCAAATCATCTTTATTTAATGTAAATTTACCTCTTAATATTGTTCCCCAAGACTGATGAGTATACTTTTCATCAGTTTCATCATTATATCTATGTCCATTTAGATACTCAACAACCGCATTTCTATATTTTTCCCTATTTTTAGAGTCTGTCATTACTAATTAATTAAGGTAAGATTTTTTTATATCTTTTTTTCAATTTTTATTAATTATTAAAACAACCTCCTAAATGTCTATTATATTGATAAAAAAAATGAAATATAATTATATAAAATATAATTATATAGTAATTATAATGTATTTTTGTCCAATTTGTGAATATATGCTAGATATTGGTAAATCTAATGTTAAAGACTCAGATATTGAACATATGACAGTATCTAGTGTGGATGACATATTTAAATTGTTATCATCTAATACAGATTTATTAGATTATAAACCAACAATTAGTAAAGATGATATTATTAAAAATAAAAAATATAAAAAACTATCTGATAAAGATAAATTATCAATAGATAAATTATATGATGAAGCTATTTCATCAGGTGCAGAATTTAAATGTCCTAATTGTAATTATAGCAAAGAAATTACTCAGACAACTTTATTATATCAAATAACAAATGATAATAAACTAACTATTATTAAAGATATATCAGAAAATAAATTAATTATAATGAATCCAATATTACCTCACACACATGATTATACTTGTAAAAATATAGATTGCCCAACTCATAAAGATGCATCTATTAAAAATTCAGTATTCTATAAAGAAAAAGGTAGTTATAAAGTTAATTATATATGTTGTGTATGTTATTATGGTTGGTAGTTTATTTATAATAAAAAATTGAAAATTTTATAGTTTACTATAACTATTATTTTATAATTATTGTGTAGCAATGATATATATCCGTTTCTTATCAGGAGATCCTTATAAAATTTTAAGTATCAATAAACTAAAATATAAATATGATGAATTAAAACAATTATTAATTCATCATATTGGTGAAGATAGATGTTATAAATTATTAAATAACGGTGTTATTATTTATAATAGTTTATATGATATCATTTGGACAAATAAAATAATATTAGAAAATGTAGTAATTATATTTATGAATTATGATATTAATATTATAAATAACCTTAAAAAATATGGATTACAACATTTATCTCCAGAATTACAAAATGACCCAGAAATAGTTAAATTAGCAGTTATTACATGTTCTTTTTCATTAAGATATGCATCTCCAGAATTACAAAATGACCCAGAAATAGTTTCATTAGCTGTCCAGAAATATGGTTATGCATTAGAACATGCTTCTCCAGAATTACAAAATAATCCAGAAATAGTTAAATTAGCTGTCCATAAAAATGGAGAATCCTTAAAATATGCATCTCAAAAAATTAGAAATAATAGAGAAATAGTTAAATTAGCCATTCAACAATGTGTTCTTGCATTTTATTATGCATCTGAAGAATTGCAATTAGACCCAAAAATAGTTGAGTTTAGAAATCAACAAGATAACGAGTGATAAATAAAATAGTTATAAATTTTATTTAATTTTTATAAATTATTTTAATTTAATAAGATTTTTTTGTTATAATAATACAATTATATAACAAAAATAAGCAAATATTTATATAAAATACTAAACTGAAAGATGTATTTTTATACATCAAAAAACTATATTAAATTTAATTTTTGAAATATTATTATTAAATAATATATAGCAATGTCAATAGTCATTTTGGCTCAAGACAAAATGCTAGGCTTGAAGCTTCAACCGTAGTCATTTTGGCTCAAGGAGTTTAAAAATTTTCAATCACATCATGTATTCTAGTATGGCTTCTAGCGCATTGTTTATACAATACTGGTTTTCCATTGGGTATCATTATGTTCCATCAATGTAAGAAGTTGAACGTCTTCATCCAGAAGTTTTGCTATTTGAGAAAGAGCATATGCAGTTTTTTAGAAGCACCTCATCTCGAACATAATATAATATCTGATGAAGAACTGAAACATGAACAACAGTATCTGAAAAGATTTTATCAATAAGATAAGAATCTGATAATGTTTCATTAAAAAACGCAACAACATTATAATACTGTTAATCTTGAATAACTATTTGAAAAGTTTGAAAGAATTGAGCATAATATCCATCTTGCAAATAATACTTTTCAATTAATGGATAAGCTATTTGCAAATAATTAAAAGCTTGTCCAGTTCCTAGAAGAACAAATCATGGATATTAGAATTCACAAGTTATCTATTGTGCAACAAAGATTCTAAATGTAGATAAAAATAAGCAAATAAATACAAATTCTAGGGAAGTTGCTTGAGTTAGCATGTTGAGAATGCAGCTTGATATGACATGCTAAAAGCACAGCTTGACCCAATATGCACCCCTAGACATAACATAATTTATTATCAATTGTGTAAAAAGTATATAATTTATAATTAATTTATAAATATTTTATTTTTTAATTTTAAATATTTTGTTTTATATTTAAAATATTTATTCTTACTTGATAATGATTCACTTACACTAAAAGACATAGATGATTCACCTACATTAAAAGACATTAATGATATTATTTCTGTTAATTTCGTATCTGTTGTATCTGTAGCAATATTATAGTCAACAATTTTTTTAAATATTTGTGTTAATTTATCTTTTGTTATATCTATAGGTGTTGAATCATATAATTCAAAAATACTTTCAATATCTTCAATATCTTCATATACTAATTTAGTATTAGGATTTAATAATTTATGTTCATAATATTTTTTATATAATTGTATAAACCATTTACAATCTGGAGTAGCATTTAATTCATTCATATCTAAATCTTTATTTAATTTAAAATATAATAAAACTAAAAATATTCTAATAATATCATTTTTTAGACAATAAAAATATTCTACTTGTTTAATATGACATTCTTCTTTAAATGAAATTAATTTATCACTAATAAATGGTTCTAAATCACCATTTAAATCTAAAAATGTATGTTCTAAATATTTTAAATGTTTACTAAAATATATACAATCTATATCTATTAATTCAGATAAATATAATATTTTGAAAAAAAACATCCAATAACTAAAAGTAGAATTAGTCATTATTATATAATTATTCAAACTTGCACTATATAATAAATCTAATTCATTATATGGTTGTTCATAATATTCATATTCTGTTGTTATTGCAATACCAGGGAACTTTAATATTAGATATTTAATAAATAATTTAATAATAATATCATCAATATTAGTTTTTAAATAATATATTATTATTACAAAATTATTTATATCTTTATCTTTAATTATTTCCTTAATTATTTTTTCATAATATATAAAACTTACTATATTTAATGATAAACCATCATCACCTGTACTTTTTATATTAAAACATTTGCTATCTGTAATTGTAGGTGTAGGTGTCTTAAATTTATTATATAAATCTTGTATTTCATTATCAGTATTACCAGCACAAAAATCAGATAATTGATAATGTATACTTATTTTTTCCTTTTTCTTTATAGGAACTATAGGAACCTCTTTAATATGTTTATTAATAAATTCTAAAAATAATTTTTTAGCTTCCGGATATATTAATAGTAATTTAATAATATGACTATAATTAGAACTTTTAATTTGATTATATTCTTCATTATGGAAAATATTTCCCCATTTTTTTACTTTTAATAATTTACTATAAACTGTAAATTTTTTATCATTAAATCTTCTAATTTGGTCATGATTACTATCATAAAGTACTAAATGTGTTATATAATTATATTTAGGTTGAGAATATATATTTAATAATATTATAAATAAGATGAATAAATTATCACTCAATCTAGATTGAAGATTTCCAGTATTAATTATCCAAAATTTTTGGAAGTCTGCTTTTTCAATATTATTATTTGCATCAAAATAATATAATAATTGATCAGACTCATAATCTGTCCTATGATCATGATTATAAATATAACATTTAACGTCTAAATTATTTTTAAAATCATAAAATAAATAAATGTGAGATTTATAATTTAATAAGTTCTGTATTTTAGACTTTTTTAAGTCAGATTCATCATCTCTATTTAATATAAAAATAACATCGTATAATATTTTATATACTACATCATTATGATAATGTATTAAATCATGTTGCAGATATTTTTTAAATTCTTGTTTAATAGATTTTTCATCATTATATGCACTTCCGCCTGACTGATTTATTAATTGAGGTATTAACTGATTTATTGATTGATTTATAAACTGATTGACTGATATATTGTGTAATTCATTTTCATCTATGAAATCTTCTTGATTAGGATCATCTATTTCTGTTTTTATTAATGATATAAATAAATCAATCAATACATTTAATATATTTTCATCATCGGCGTCATTTATTTTAAGATTAGGCATAATATATATAGGATTAATTATATCTTTTGATCTAGTATTTAATTTTTTATATTCAATATAAATTCTTGAAGTATAATCAAATGATACACTACTTAAAAGGTAGTGTATCATCTATATTATTAAGATATTTATTTAATATATGTACTAGATAATATACATATACTTTAATATATTTATCATTAATATCTATAATAGTAAATAAAAGATAATTATATTTAATTGCTACAATACCATATAATAATCCTTTATCTATTATATATGTGTTATGATATTCATCGTCTTCATCATATTCATCATCATAATCTCTTATATCAAGTGTCTTAACATCAAGTGTCTTAACATCAAGTGTCTTAACATCAAGTGTCTTAACATCATCTTCATCTTCATCATCATATTCATCATATTCATCATCTTCATCATCTGTAGTATCTAATAAATTAGAGACAGGAGGTAGAGATTTTGTCTTAGAAATTACTTTACACTTTATTTTTTCAGTTAATTCACGTTCTGTATCACCACAAACTACAATTATTTATAAATCTTTATATATTATATATATATATATATATATATATATATATATATATTAAAATTTAATTTATTTTTTTTATTCTAATAAAGAGTATAAATGTTCTTTATATAATTCTTCAAAATCCCATAATTCAAGATTTCCATTAGGAATAGGTCTAATTATTTTATAAGGTATCATATTAGATTTAAATTCTGCAATTGCTATTTTGTCATAAGATAAAACACCATAATTTTTAACTAAAGGTTTAGCACCCATTGTTAATTGTTTGGTTCGTTCACCTAATATTCTTACCATTTCATATTTTGTCATTCTATTTAGTGATATTCTATTTTCTTTACTAACATATGTATTAGATTCAATACTGGTTTTTTTAATAAATGTTTCTGGGTCTAATATATCATCATCATATAATTCATCTACATAATCATCAATATTACAATTTACATCTCCTTCTATATCAAATTCATCTTCTAATTCTTCATTTTCTATTTCATTATCAATTTCATCTTTATCTTCTACTATTTCATCATTTTCTATATCTTCTTCTTCTTCAATTTCTTCATCACTATATACTGTTTCTTGTTTTTTTAGATTCTTTTTAGGCATTATATATAAATAATATATAGTATATTTTTTATATTATTTATATATCAATTTTTTTTATACATAAAATATCTTATTATCAATTGTTTTAATTTTAAAAATTTTATTTTGTATTATACTAATAAATTCATTATAATTATTAAATAGTATGTCATTTATCTCTATTATTATATCTCCAATAGGATATTTATTATATTTTACAAATATTAATGGATTTACATCAGCTAAATAAACAGTAAATAAATCTTGTTTATATAAAAATCTAGAGGCTATTTTTAATACTTGACCAAATGATAAATTTAAATCATTAAAACTATCAATATGGTCTTGTGTTATAATAGATAATACTAAATTATTATTTTCAATATAATATGGTGGATACTTATCTAATAAATAATTATCAAATAAATTTTTTTTATTATATTCTAATTTTAAAGGAATAGTATAAATTTTATTATCTTTATAACTTAATACTTTTAATTTTAATACATCATCTACAGCAAACCATAAATTTATATCATTTATAGATATCTTATCAGGATAAAAATTAAATTTAACATATCCATTATAATCTATAACATTATCATTAATACTTAATAATATATCATTAACATGTAAATATTTGTTTAAATAATATTTTTGATTTAATACAGTTATTATAACTCCAATATTATTATCTATTATTTTAGGATAATTAATAAATCTAGCTTTTTTTAATTCATTTTGTTTTATATTTTGATAATCAAAATCCCAAGATGGTTTATTTATTACAATTTCATCTTTATATTTTAAAATATGTCTCAAACCAACTATAAATCTATATATTGGTATACAAAAACCTGTATTTTCTGCATTTGATAATTTAGATGCATTTATTCCTATATAATACCATATTCCATTATCATTTAATACTAATGGTCCTCCTGAATTACCTGGATTTAAAGTTGCATCAATTTGTATTTTTGATTGCCTAAATCCTGAAATTATTCCTTTTGTATTTATAATATTATCGCTACCTGAAGGAAATCCTATAGTATATACTTCACTTACTATTTTTTTATTATTTATAACTTTTAAATCTAATATAACAGCATCATCTACAGAAGTATCTAATATAATAATTGCTAAATCATCATTTGGTAAAATATATTTAATGGAACCATTAATTTGTGTAGTCTGTTGATATGTTATTTCAATATTAACAGCGTTCTTCACAACATGATAACATGTTAAAATCAAATTAGATTTTATAAAAAATCCTGTTCCTGATGAACTCATTATATTTCTTGTATTCAATGGGCTATTGAAATCAATTTCATTAAATTTAACATTTATTTTAACTACAACATTTTCCCAATTCATCTTTTATAAACAATTATAAAAAAATAAATATTATATTATTTTCTAATATATATCAATGTTAAATATTTTTGTTGAAACAACAAGTATGGGTATTATAACTTTAATCATTGGTACAATTATTTTTAATCTAACTATCAATAAAGAAAATATATCTATTTATAATAATAATAAATATCCTGTTGGTATTAATTTATCTTTTTTTATGATTGGTGTTGTTATGCATCTTATATTAGAATCATGTGGTTTTAATAGTTGGTATTGTAATAAATGTAATATATAATATTGATTTTTTAGTTTTTAGGATAGAATAATATATATTATAAAAAATTATAAATTAATTTTCTTCAGATTCTATTTTATTATCAGATTCATTAAAAAATATATTAAATTCATTTATTAAATTTAAATTATTACAATAAATATTCAAGAAATATTCTTGATATTTTTGATTAATTAATAATGAAAAATGTTTAATTTTATTATCGTTAATTATCTTATCATCTTTATAAAACATAATTTTATTTAATGGGTTAGTTGATTTTCCACCTACATATCCTGCTTTATATCTTATAATACTATAATTTTCATAACCAAATTTAGAGTTTAATTTACTTTCATCAAAAATGATAGGTGCTAATGACATATCTTGATATACTAATTTTGGAATTTTTCTTAAAAATATATCATCTTTAATCTTGTTATCAAAATTAAAAATATAATAATCTACTAATTTTATCATTTTAATAGGGTCTAATATATATTCTGAAATTTTATGTTCTTTTTCTATTTCAAACAATAATTTAATAACTAATATTTCTATAGCTTTAACAGCTGAATTATTATAAATTTGTCTATGTAATCTATATCTAATAAAAAACATTTGATATATATCTTCACTACATTCTGCAGAATAACAAATTTTATTATCTATAATTTTAGCATCATTAATAATTCTTTCATAATTAAAACTAAATTTTAATCCTACAGCTCTTGTATCTCTTACTAAATAATCAAATTTATCAACATCAATAGAATTTATTGGATTAGATATTATTTGAAATATCCATTCACCAATTTGATATTTTGCTCTCCATCTTGTATATTTTGCATCTTTAGGATTAATTAAATCTCCAATAACTTTTAATTGGTCTTTATTTAATTGTATATTATATTTATCAACAATATAATTTAATAAAAATATTGATCTATTTTCATGAGTTGTATTTTTTGTAAGTATTTTTAATTCATTATAATTAGGTAATTTTTCTAAAAAATAATCATCAAATAAATGTGAAAATAATAAATGTCCTAAATCATGACATAAACCAGCTATTCCAATTAATAATATAATCTCATTATTAATATTTATATCTTTATGTTTTTCTTGTAGTTTTTTTATCATTATTGTTCCCAAATGATATACTCCAATTGAATGTTCAAATCTACTATGATTTGCTGTTGGATAGACTAAATACAATACACCTGTTTGATGTATATATCTTAGTCTTTGAAATTCATGAGTATCTATAATAGATTGTGCAATTGGATTAATATCAATATATCCATGAATATTATCGTAAATCATCATTATATTATTATAACTATTATAATAATGATTTATTATATCAATTTTTTATATAGATTATAATAATGGATTATACCAATAAATATATTAAATATTTTTTATATAGATTATAATAATGGATTATACCAATAAATATATTAAATATAAAAAAAATACTATAATAAAAAGAAAATATTACAAAATGCTGGTGCTAATTGTTTTAGAACTTGTGGAAATATAGATAGTATAATTAATAAATTAAATACATTACAAGATTATATTACAGAATTAAATTCTACATATATTACAGAATTAAATTCTATAGATATTTCAAATATTTATAGTTTCTCTAATAAACAAATTATAAAAAATAAAATTAAAATATTTATTGAACAATATTTATCTGCAATTTTAAATAAACAAAAAGGTGGTTCTAGTGATAGTATTGATTCACATAATTCTAATAGATTATCAAATATATTAAAAATATTACTTTATGATTGTATTAGTAATGTTGAGTGTTGTATAAATTGTAAATGTATAGCAAATGATACTGAATGTTTTTTACCACCCTTAATTATTTTTGGAATGATTTATGTTGCAATATGTATAATTATAATTTGTGTATTGATAACATTAATAATAATTACAGTTCCTATTGAACAAATAACTAATATTGTAATTAAAATTATAAAGAGGAATAGATCAATAGCAGTAGCACCTGAACAACAAAGTATGGACCAACGACCAATACAATTTCCACAAATTATTATAGGGTGGTCTGAAAATCCACAAGATTCTATTAATATTGCAAGTGAAATACAACATAATCCTGACTTAACTGAAAAAATTAATAAATTTAAAAAAATATTATTAGGATATAATAAAGAATTTCCTAATATTATAGGTAATATTATTGATGAAGATTTAGAAATTAGATTAGATGATGATATATTATTACATAAAAATATAGAATGCTGTGTATGTTTCGAAAATAAACCATCTGTATCTAGTTTAAAATGTACACACACAGTGTGTGATAATTGTTATGAATTATTAAAAGAGTCTTCTAACATATGTCCACAATGTAGAGAACCACTATCTGATTCACATGAATTAAAATTTATTGATTCAGAAGGTAGTAATATTAATATACAATCTAATGATAGAGATTATAGTAATATATTAAATATTGTTCAAGAAATAATATCTAATACAGATAAATCAATATTAGAGTAGATAGATATTTATAAATATTTTTCAAAAGATTCTGGTAGTTGTTGGATATTTATTTTATATACATGTTTTAATCTATTAAATATCTTCATATCAATACTATTATTCATTTTTACTAAATTAATAGCTATTCCTTTTTTATCAAATCTACCACATCTACCAATTCTATGAATATAAGTCTCCTTATTTATAGGTAAATCATAATTAATAACCATATTAACTTGTGGAATATCTATACCTCTAGATAATAAATCAGTAGTTAATAATAATCTAGTTTTACCATCTCTAAATTCTTGAACAATGTTATTTCTTTCAACTTGTGTCATTTTTGAATGTATTACAGTTATTGGAAAATTATTTTTTACTAAATTTTCTTCTAACCATAATATTTTATTTATTGTATTACAAAATATAATTGCTTGGGATGTTGATACTAAATTATATAAATCTAATAAAGTATCAAATTTTTGTTCTTCTACTTCTACATCTAAATAAAATTGACTTATTAAATCTAATATAACTTCATTATTCTTTAATAAAATCTGTATTGGTTCATTTTTTATAAATTTCTTACTAAAATTAAATACACTATAATTCATAGTTGCTGATATTAATAAAATTTGTGAATCAATTAAATTACTAAATATTGATTCTAACTTATCATTTATACCATCTGATAAAATTTCATCTGCTTCATCTAATATTATAATCTTAATATTATTATAATTTATTTTATTTTCATTAATCATATGATATATTCTTCCTAAAGTTCCTATTATTATAGATGCATCTTTTATTTCTGTCTTTGTTGTATATAAATCTACACCCCCTATACATCTACCTATTTTATAATTAGTAAATTTATTAAGATTAACTGCTACGTTATGCACTTGATTAGCTAATTCTCTAGTTGGGGTTATTATAATACTTGTATTTAAAGTTTTTTTGCCCAATATATCTAATCTATTTAATATTCCTAATAAATAGGTTGCTGTTTTACCTGTTCCTGATTGAGATTGTAATATACAATCTTTACCAGTTCCTATAGATTGTATGCCTTTAATTTGTATATGCGATGGTTGTGTAAAACCATATATATATACTCCTTTTAATAATTCGTTACTTAAATTTAAAGTATCAAAACTGTTGTGTAATATATCCATATATATAACTATATATATATGTTTATATATATTTATATAATTAAAAAAAATTGAATTAAAGATTAATTGATTAATAAGATTATATTATATATAAATGTCTTCAATGTCTAATTCTAATGATTTAACTACTATGTATACTAATGTTGATATTAGTAGACTATCTTTCACTGAATTAAAAGAAGGTAAAATGTCAAAAGGGCAAAAAAGTGCTTATCCATTATATAATCATCCATCAGGAGGTGCAGATTCTCCATTATTTATTCAATTTCCATGGATTACAATGTCAAGTTATGGCATTCCTAAGATTGGTGAATATGTGAAATCTGATTCAGACAGATTATATATTAAATGTCCATTAGATTTATCTTTACCTGAAATTAATGAATTATATACTAATTTAATTATAAAATTAGATGAGCATTTATCTTCAGATGAAGTTAAAGCTGAATTATTTGGGAAAAAAGCATCAAAATATGAATATAATCCAATGTATAAAACTTCTAGAGTTGATGATGATGAAAAACCTAATCCAAATCCAAGATTACCATTTTTAAAGTTAAAATTTGATGTTTCATATCCAGAAAATAACATGAAAACTAAAGTATTTAAAACATTATCTGATGGTAAAAGAGAAAAATTAGAAGATATTATTACAATTTCTGATATGGAAAAAGTTGTATGTTGGAAATGCCGTTTTAGACCTATTGTAAGATTATCTAAAGTATGGGCACAAACTGTTGGAACAGGTAAATATGGTCCTGGTTATGGTGCAACATTAACAATTATTAAAATTGAAGTAGAACCTCCATCAACCAATGGATTAGGTTTAAAATATAAAAAGTATCAAGAAGAAGATACATTTTTAGATGAAACTAATAATAAAGTAGAACTAAAAAAAGCTACACAAATTGTAGATTCAGATGAAGAATCAGTTAAGACTTTAAAGAAATCTACACAAATTGTAGAATCAGATGATGAAGAACCAGTTAAGACTTCAAAGAAAATTGTAGATTCAGATGAAGAACCAGTTAAGACTTCAAAGAAACCTGTACAAGTTATAGATTCAGATGAATCAGATGAAGAAATTAAGCCTGTGAAACAAGTTAAAGGAAAAGCAATGTCTAAAAAGAAGTAGATATTAATTTAATATAAAATATATTTTATATTAAAAGAATATTTTTTTATTATAGTTATATGGAACCATTAAAAATTAGTAATATAAATGTTGATAATATAGTATATACAAAAATTAAAAAAAAGCAAGATTATAAAATTATTTTAATGAAATATAATAATGAAAATTTTGTATTCCAAACAAATAAATTATTAAATTTAAATTCAGTTAATAATTATGAACATGATTTATTATTATCATTAAATAAAAAAAATAGTAGTTCAACAGAATGCTGGCTTGATGAATTTATTAATTTTATTAATAAATTGGAGATAAAAATTAAAAATGATGTTGCAGAGAATACATCATGGTTATATAATAATGATTTTATAATATTTCAAAAATTAGTTAGAGATAATAATTGTATTAAAATAAAATTAATTAATAATGATACTTTTAAAACTGTATTTAAATTAAATAATAAAAATATTAATAATGTAAGTATTAATCAAAATTGTTATTGTAAATTAATATTAGAATGTTATGGTATTTGGATTAATGATAAGAATAATTTTGGAATATATTTAAGACCTGTAGTTGTATCATTTATGAATTTAGAAAATGTATATAATTATGATTTTATATCAGATAGTGATACATCTAATGTATCTTCTCATGATTTAAATATTATAGATTCATTTGATAATGACTTGGAAAAGAAAAAATCAGAAGATTGTAATGATTTAGAATCATTTAATAATAATATAAATAATTCTAATGATTTAGATTCACTTGATAATCAAGAGAATAATTTATTTATAAATAAATCAAAAGATATAAATGAAATATTATCACCAAGTGATACATCATCAAATTAAATATTAAATTTTAATATAAAGATATTTTAATATTATAAATTAATATATTGATTCTAATATTATGACATTAAATGAGGATATATTTGATGATATACAAGTATCATCACAAGAATATATAATATTAAAATCTTTTGATATTTTTTATCAAAAATCTAATATTATAAATAAATTTTTAAAAATATTAAATGGAGATATTCATAATTATAAATCATTAGATCATGCTATATCTATAAGATTAATAGATTTTTTTGTAACAAAATATTCAAAAAATCATAAAATAATATTTAAAATTAATAATTCCCAAGTTATAAATGTTTATAATTCTTATAAACAACAATTAAAAGCATATCAAAAAAAACATTTTGATCCTTTTAGTAGAGGATACAGAATACCTTATTTTTTAAATGACATATGTATAATAACAACAATTAGTCAATTAAATTTTTTTAAATGGTTTTTTTCATATGGTTTATATGAATATATATTAGACCATCATAATGATATTGAGAATGAAATGAATTTAAATAATAAAATTAAAGTAGAAAAGAAACCTAAAATAACAAATAAAAAAATTAAAATATATCATCATACATATAATAATATTCCTGTCAATAATATTACTAATAATAATATAATAGTATCATTCAATTAAAAAAAATTGATTTATAAAATTATTACAACAATAGTTTTATAAATATTAAAATGTCTTCTAAAATGTCTTCTAAAACTATTAAAGTATCTCAATTAGAATCTAATGATTCAGAAGTTGAAGTTGCACCTAAAATTAAAAAATCATATAAATTATCTAAAGATGATGTAGAATCTAAATTATCTAAAGTTAAATCTAAACCATCTAAAGTAGAATCTGAAGAAGAATATAATGATGAAGTTGATGAAATTGATGAAGAAGTTGAAGAAGTTAGTAAAAAACCAAAAGAAACATTTGATGATTTGATGATACAATATGAAAAATATAAAACCAAGATTAGTAAATCATATGTTGTATTGTCATCACAATTAGTTGAAATTAAAAAATTTGAGAAAAATATTGATAGTATTATTGTCAAAATGAGTAAATTATATAGCAAGAATTCTAAATCAAAAACTAAAAAGACTAATGTTAATAGTGGATTTAATAAAGAAGTCCCAGTTCCTCAAGTATTAATTGATTTTTTAGAATTAGAAGAAACTATATTACCAAGACCCAAAGTTGGTAGTTTATTAACTCAAAAATTTAAAGAATTAGGATTAAAAACAGGACAATTTATTAAATTAGATGAAGATACAATTGAACAATTAGGATTAGACGAATCTTATTTGGAACCAATTAAACAAACACATTTTCAAACAATGTTAGCTACTTTTTATAAAAAAAATTAATTTAAAAAAATAATATAATTATAATTATAAATGATAAATTCATACTTAGAATTAATTAAAAAAGAATCTAACATAGATATTGATATTGATTTAATATTTAATAAAGTTAATAGTAAATTATATGATGGTATTGATGAAGAATTAATAATAAATGAAATTGCTGAAACTTGTGTTAATTTAATATCAATAAATCATGAGTATACTTTTGTAGCAAGTAGAATTTTAATTAAAAATTTACATGATAAAACATTAAATACATTTTCTGATAAAATTATTTTATTAGGAGAACATAATATTATAAATAAATCTTTTGTAAATTATGTTATTGATAATAAAGATATATTTGACTATATTATTGATTATAATAAAGATTTTAATAAAGATTATTTTGGTTTTAAAACATTAGAAAAAGCTTATTTACTAAAAATTAATAATAATATTATTGAAAGACCTCAAGATATGTTATTAAGAACTGCTATAACATTAAATAAAAATAATATTGAATTAATTATTCAAACTTATAATGCAATGGCTGACGGTTATTATACTCATGCAACTCCTACTTTATTTAATTCTGGTACTAATTATGAACAGTTATCTAGTTGTTTTTTATTAGGAACTAATGACGATTTAAATGATATATCTATAACATGGCAAAGTTGTGCAAAGATATCTAAATGGGCTGGTGGTATAGGATTACATATTACTAATATTAGAGGTAAAAATAGTATTATTAAAGGAACCAATGGAAAATCTAATGGTATTGTTCCATTTTTAAAAGTATTTAATGAAATAGCAAGATGGATAGATCAAGGAGGTAAAAGACCTGGATCTATTGCTATTTATATAGAACCTTATCATCCTGATATTTTTGATTTTCTTGAATTAAGAAAAAATTTTGGTTCTGAAACAGAAAGAGCAAGAGATTTATTTTTAGCTTTATGGATTCCTGATTTATTTATGAAACAAGTAAATAATGATGATGATTGGTATTTATTAAGTGCAGATGAGTGTCCTGATTTAAATGAAGTGTATGGTGATGAATTTGAGTTATTATATTGGAAATATGTTAAAGAAAATAAATATAGAAATAAAATTAAGGCAAGAACATTATGGATGAATATATTAGATTCGCAAATAGAAACAGGAATGCCATATATGTGTTATAAAGATAATGTAAATAAAAAAAATAATCAACAAAATTTAGGAACTATTAAATCAAGTAATTTATGTGCAGAAATTGTTCAATACTCAGATCATAATGAATATGCAATATGTAATTTAGCATCAATTGCATTAAAACAATTTGTAAAACCATTTCATAAGTTTGGAGATTGGAAAATATATGTTAAACCTGATTGTAAGTTTTGTATTTATGCTAAAAATTATTTAGATAGTTTAAAAATTAATTATAAAGTTGAAGATGATATAGTATATTTAAAAAAAATATTAAATAAAGATAAAATAACATTACCTCAAATATTTGTAGATAAAACTCATATTGGAGGATGGGATGAATTATATAATTATACTAAATCAGTTTTTGATTTTAATAAATTATATGATATTGCATATTTAGCTACTATAAATCTTAATAATGTTATTGATGTTAATTATTATCCAGTTCCCCAAACATTAACATCAAATTATAAACATAGACCTATTGGACTTGGTATTCAAGGTTTAGCTGATGTATTAGTTTTATTAAGAATTCCATTTGAATCTGAATCTGCCTTAGAACTAAATAGTTATATAATGGAAACTATATATTACGCATCATTAACAGCATCTAATTATATAGCTAAAGATAGATATTATAAAATATGTAATTTAGATAAAAATATATCATATCCAGAATATTATGATAAAAATTTTAATAAAGATAATGAATTATATCATGAATTAAAACCATTAAATATAGAAATTCTCAAATGTACAGGAGCTTATTCAACATTTGAAGGATCATTATTTAGTAAGGGATTTTTACAATTTGATATGTGGAATAATGTTAAATTAAATTATCAATGGGATAATTTAAAAGAATCAATTAAAAAATATGGGACTAGAAATAGTTTATTAACAGCATTAATGCCAACAGCATCAACAAGTCAAATATTAGGAAATAATGAATGTTTTGAATTCTTTACAAATAATATATATACAAGAAAAACTCAGGCTGGTGATTTTATGGTAATTAATAAATATTTAGTTCAAGATTTAATAAATATTGGAATTTGGAATAATTCATTAAAAGATAAAATTATTGCTAATAATGGTTCAGTTCTTAATATAAATGAAATCCCTCAAGTTATTAAAAATTTATATAAAACTATTTGGGAAATTAAACAAATTTGGGTTTTAAAACATGCAATAGCAAGAGGACCATTTGTAGACCAATCCCAATCAATGAATATATTTATGGGAGAACCTGATTATCAAAGATTAACATCTTGTCATTTTTATGGTTGGAGTCATGGACTCAAAACTGGAATGTATTATTTAAGGTCTAAACCATCAACAGATGCTATCAAATTCACAATAGATCCAACATTATTAAAAAGTATTGAATCTTGTATAAATTGTTCTGCCTAAAATATTTATTAATCTAAAGTATCTAAAGTATCTAAAGTATCTAAAGTATTAGTTGTATTATTTACACACTTTTTAATTCTAAAATGTAATTCAGGATATAAATTTTTTTTTGTTATAAAATACCATCCATTTGGTTTAAAATATTCTTCAATTGTTAAAATGAATAAATCATTGTCTAAAAATTCTTTAAAAAGTGTTATGTTTTCAAGAATATTATCTCTTGCTGTCTTAAATTTTTGTAAATCTTTAAAAAATTTTTCTTTTGTTTCTGCTTTTTCAACTATATTTTTATATAGTAATCTACGAAGTGTGTGCATATGTTTTAAAAACTCTTGAAGGTTATGATTTATTTTGAATGAATTATAACTTAATCCGGAGAAATAGTCTAGTAAAGGCTTTGATAATGATTCAATTGATGATAATAATAATAATCCTTGAGTAATTTTTTCATGAGAAATTATTGCTAACTCTGTATAATATTTATTTTTTATACAATTATAACAACTATCTAAATCTTTTTTAATATGACTAAACATTAATTGTGTATGTAAAGGTTGTTCTAATTGTTTATATTTTTTACCTTCAATACTATATTGTATTTCAGATTTTCCAATATTCACAAACATTAATTGTGTATGTAAAGGTTGTTCTAATTGTTTATATTTTTTATCTTCAATACTATATTGTATTTCAGATTTTTCAATATTCACAAACATTGATTATATAATGATTATATATAATTATACATAAATTAATTATTTCAATTTTTTATTATAAAATAAAATTAGCAATATATATTGCTAATAGCCCAGAAAAGAACTTTTTACTTAAACACTTTAATGCATTAATTGTTTGCATTTGAGTTTTCCTAGTTAAACTCCACATTATCTTGAATTGTATTTGATGTTCTGTTGCTAGATGAATCATATTAAAATTTGTAATGTCTAAGTGTTTTTTTAAAAATAAATTCTTAGCTTTAAATTCTTTAACTAATGTAATATTTTCAAGAATACAAATTCTTGCAATCTTAAATTTATGTAAATCTTCATGAATTGTTTCTACTTGACTCTTTAATTCTTTATATAAAAATTGTCTAATTACATGCATGTGTTTTATAAATTCTCTAAGATTGTAATTTGTCTCTAATTTTAGTTTCTTAAAATACTCTAATATAGATATTTTTTTTATTGATTTTGATGTCATTTCAAATTCAAAAACATCATAAGGTATTGTGTTTAATGTTTTTATTGATAATAATAATGATAATCCGTAATCTAATTTTTCATAAGAAATTATAGCTAATTTTGTATAAGAGTCGGTTTTAATACTGTTATAACAGTTTTGTATATATTCTTCTATTGTCATACGCATTGGTTCAGAGACCAACACACAAGTATTTTGTATAAGTTGGTTCAGAGACCAACACACAAGTATTTTGTATAAGTTGGTTCAGAGACCAACACACAGGTTTTTGTCTTGAGCCAAAATGGCTACGGTACTAAATATGTTTTGTAGAAATTATTATTATAAAAATATTTCAATTTTTTGTAATTATTAAAAAAAAAATTGAAAAAATAATATATTGTGTATATATAATATATTATATTAATAATGGCTACTCATCAAAAGAAGCACACTAAAAATACTGGAGGTTCTAAAGAGTTAGTTATAAAAACTGACTCTGAAGAATATGGACAAATATTAAACGCTAAAGGAGATGCTAGATTTGAAGTTAAATTAATTTCTAATGGTTTTACTGTTATAGCAAAAACTAGAGGTGCATTAATTAAAGGTCCTAATAAACAACGAATAGAGAAAGACAGTGTTGTATTATTACAAAAAGATATGTCAACATATGAAGAAAAATATTATATTATTCATAAATATACTAAAGATAATGTTAAGAGTTTAAAAAAATCAGGAGAACTTGCTACATATATATTAGCGGAAGAAGATGACAATAATAATGTTGTCTTTGAAGATGATGTTGAAAACAAGAACTTAGAAATTGTAGATTTTGATGATGATTTTATTGCAGGAATTTAATTTATTTATCATAAGAGTTCAAAATAAAATTAGATATTGTATTTTCACTCTTTCCATCATATTGCATATTAGATACAGTTTTATTATCAATTCCTATATTTAATAAATATTGAATTCTATAATTATTAATTTTATTAGAATAATTTCTAATATATTCACTATATTTAATATCCATATTATTTAATTTTGATATTAATTTATTAACTAATATGTCTTGATTAATATTAATATTATTCATTCTCATTTCTATATACCATATACACCAAGCTAAACAATATCCACCTAAATCACCCGCTTTATTATTTAATACATTATTTTCATTAGATAATGTTTGGAATCCTACTGATTTTAAATATTCAGATGGTCTTATATATATTAAACCTGTATCCCAAGTTAATTCTTCTTCTAATATATCATCAATATTACTTAATTCTATATTACCATAAGGTTCAAATCTTTCAACTGTCATTTTTATAAAATCATAAAATAATATATTAGCATGTAATGTTGTTATAAAATTTCTACTTAAAAATACAATTGCATATTTTTTATTTGCATTTATAGCACTTTTTATTATGTTATTTAAATATTTATGAATATAAAACTCATTCTCATTAAAATATGAAATATACCATGGAAATATTTGTTTTTTCTCTAATATATCATCTGAGAATAACAAATTATTTCCTTTAATATTTAAAATTAAATATGATTTAATTGTAGGCACTAATAAATCTTTATATTTATCAGATAAGTAAAGCATAAATAGTGATAAATCCTTAAATCTAGATTGAAATAAAGTATAATGCATGTATGGAAAAGTGGGAATTTCTACATCATTTTTATCATCATATATTTCTAATTTATTAATAAATTTTAACCAATCATCATTAATATCTATTTTATTTAATTTATCTTTATTTAATTGTGTAATTTTAGTTTTTACAAAAGGAGAATATATATTATAATCTAACTGAATAACTAAATTTAAAGGAGATATTTTATCATTATTTAGTTGATTCCATAAATCAGAATTTGAACAACTTGGGGTTTCACCCCCAGTTATTGATTCAAAGGCTTTGCCTTTAAATGAAGAATATTCTAATATATCAGTATCTATAGTATAATCAATTGAGACATTATAATCAATAGTATTTAATCTATTTAATCTATAATATAATATACTATGAATTATATTATCTCCAAATCTATTTAATTCATAATTAAAATTATGTTTATTATCTATATATTTCTTTAATAATATCTTACTATAATATTTTTTATTATTTATAATATCAATTTGAATAGCTAATCTTAATGGATTATCAGTATGAATTACAGTATAATAATTATAATCAATATTACGTTTAACTAAATAATCAAATAATTCCTTATTATTATAACTTAGACTATCTAATAATAAACCTGCGCCATCTAAACTACTTTTAACATTTAATAAGTCATCATTAAATCTATCTAAAAATTTAATTTTATTTTTAGTTGTTATATTTTCATTATAAATAATATTATATATATAACTATTTAAATTATCTATTTTTAATAATTTAACAAGTGTTATTATATTATTAAAACTAAAATCCCTAAAATATAATTTTAATAATTTAGGATAAATTAAATAATTCCAATCTAAATTAGGAAATGACTTTATAATAGCCATTATTGATTTTTCTGATAAATAATAAACAAATGTATTATTATCACTTGTTTTATTATAAATATATTCAGGATATGTTTTTATTAAATATTTAAGTATATCTATATTTTCCATTTTTGCAGCCAAATGAAATCCATTTAATCCATCGTTATTTTCAAGATAAATAGGAAATTTTGTAATTTTTAATCCTGCTAAATGATTTAATAATATATAATAATGAAACAAATAATTATTATCAAATAATTTTTTATTAATATATTTTTTAATATTTATTTTATTTAAATTTAATATTTTTTTATAATCTATTTTCATTTTATTTAATTTTAGAAAAATAAATAAAATAAATATATATAAAATATAATTTACTTAAAAAACTTATTGGAGGATTTACACCCGTGAAGATTTAAAATGAGACAAATAAATGTCAAAAAAATAAAACTCCAAGGTTTGCCCGTCGCAAAGCGTGTAAATTATGATTTTGTTAAGGCGACAACCTTAACTGATTTATTGGCTTTCTTTTGAACGACTTTTTTAACTTTCTCTTTTTTAGGTTTTTCTACATTTATATATTCTTCTTTTTTCTCCCTACATAAATATTTTGGTCGTTCAATTCCATTAATTGCATTCTTTGCAATTCTACATATATTAGTGGCACCGTTTACATCTCGATTCCATACACCTGAACAAGTTTTACACTTGTTAAGTCCATGGACTAAGATATTCCCACTTTTATATGGTTTAGGATTTTCTCTTATTTGAAATTTTTCACACCTTCCAAAATGTTGAGGTGTAATATCAAAATCCTTATATTTCTTTTTAACTATTTTACATAATTCTTCCATTGTAATTTGTTCGTTTTCTTTTAATTTTTGTATAGCATATTTAACTTGTTCCTTAGTTATTTTATAAGATTTTGGTTTTCTATTTAGTCTTTCTATTTCTTCTAATTCTTCGTATCTTTTAATCCATCTATATAATGATTGTTTAGGACAATCAAATATTAAACATACATCATTTAGACTAACATGATTATTAAGATAATATTTAACAGCAGATAATTTATAATCTTCACTTTTATGTTTTGTCATTAAATATATAAATATTTATATATTAAAATTTTGTCTCATTTTAAATCTTCAAGTGTTTAAATTAATTGATATTATTATGATAGCCATTAAAAAAAAACATAAATTGAAGATATAAAATAAAAATAATTATATTAGTTAAAGAATTTGTATTACATCTTAATAACTGAAAATGGGACATTTAAACAGCTACTTAAAATGTAATTGTACCCGGATGGGCATGCATCTATTTAATGGCTTAATAAGCGGTTAGATGCTTTTATATTTTATACTACTATAATGAAAAGCCTTTTATTTTTGCTTTGAAAGCTTAGGTTTTTATTTAGCATTTGTTCCATTTTTCAGTGAAAAAGGTATAATAATATAAAAGAATTATTTGATAATATATTAATGAAAAAATAAAAATACATTTAAGTTTAAGATTTTTTCTATATATATTCCTTTATAAAAATAACATTTTATTTTTTAGAAACATTAATATATAAATTTAATATATACAAATAATAAATACAAGTTAATAATTAAAAATAACTTTTGTTATAGATGGTAGTTCTTTATTTTCATTCTTAGTATTAATTGGTAATGGGATTTGAGGTCTAGGACAATCTATATCTCTTAAATAATCTATTCTTTGTCTTACATTAGTAAATATTATTGGTAATATATCTCCTACAACTCTACAATTTAATTCAGATATTTGTTTGTCTATATTATAAGGTAAATGTTTAGCGTATTCTATAAATATATATCTCATAACAATTATTAAACTTTCATTAGATTGTTTAGATATTTTAAATTTACCCTGACTTTTTTTAAATACACTTAATATTAAATGTTTATTAATTGTATCTATATTTTCATTAGAAAAAAATATATCTTCTAATTTGCCTTGTCCACATTCACTGATTCTCACTTGATTTTTAATTAATTGATTCCTTAATTCATTAGAATTAACATTATCATTAAAATAGGCAATAGGTAATTGAGTAATATTAAATTTATTATGAGTCATTATATAGATTTATATAGAAATTATTTAATAATAATTCTCTTTGGTTATAATCAAAATGAATTAAATTATATATAAAATCTTTAATCATTTTATTATTAATATATTCATCATAAAATTGATTAAAATTATAAAATTTAGTATTAATAAAATCAGGAAACTTATTTGATATATATTTAATTATATTTTTTAATGATTCTACTTTAATTTCATTTATATCATTATAATAAAATTTATACCAACAATATACATATAATTCATAATTATATATATATTTTTTCATATTAATTTTATTTAAATAACTATTAAATATATTATAAAAATTTTTATCTAATATTATAGTCAGAATTATAAAAAATAATCCATAATAATCATGTTTATCATATTTTATTATATCATCTTCTGACTTATACTTTTTTAAATCATCTAAACTTAATAAACTTTCAGGAGATGTTATATATGGAGTGCTTAATATATTATCAGTATCTGATAATTCTTTAATTAATCCATAATCTATAATTGTTATTTTTTTATCATAATTTATTACTATATTAGAAGGTTTCAAATCACAATGAATACAATTAGTTAGTTTTGAAAGTTGACTCATAATTTGTTTAATTATATCTATTTTATCTTGTTTATTCAATTTAAATAGATTTATATCTTCTAAATTATATCTTCCAAAATAAGGATAAATTATACAATATCTATTATAATCTACTATATAGCCACTATATAATGGTATACAATCACATAATATATTATTCCTTTTCAATATATCATATATATATTCTAATTCTAAAATAATATAATCACTATTATCTAATGACATTTTTATTACATATTTTAAGTTATTTTCTGATTCTATTAAATACACTTTAGAAAGACTTCCTTGACCTATTTTATATAATATAGTATATTTTATAATATTATCATCATCCTTAAATTCTACCTGAGAATTACATATCTTGAATATATATTTTTTATTATTATATAATGTCATTATATAATAATAAAATAGTTATGTTTTTATATTTTGATAAAATAATATTTTGATAAAATAATATTTTGATAAAATAATATTTTGATAAAATAATATTTTGATAAAATAATATTTTGATAAAATAATATTTTGATAAAATAATATTTTGATAAAATAATATTTTGATAAAATAATATTTTGATAAAATAATATTTTGATAAAATAATATTTTGATAAAATAATATTTTGATAAAAT
>Ga0214921_10002743_pt1 | contig 28076 bp, 29 predicted proteins | sample LL1505_MetaG_FD_177992 | JGI IMG/M metagenome (GOLD analysis project Ga0214921, IMG submission 177992) | Freshwater microbial communities from Lake Lanier, Atlanta, Georgia, United States - LL-1505 | ecosystem: Environmental > Aquatic > Freshwater > Lake | place: USA: Georgia | collected...
TCTAGTCAAAAAACCCCAACTCGCTCGTCGGTAAACTGAATGAATGTTGCGTGTTGTGGTTCTCATCTCGGGTCAGGGATCGAATCTGCGCGCATTCCTCGATTCCTGTGCGGAGGGAACGATTCCCGCAATCGTCGTCGCGGTCGGTGCTGACGTGGATGCTCCGGGCTTAGACCACGCGCGAGACTACGACATCCCCGTTTTCGTCGAAACATTCGCACCGGGTGGTGACCGTGAGACATGGGCCTCTCGGCTCGGTGACCGAATCGACGAGTTCGCCCCCGACCTCGTGATTCTTTCGGGTTTTCAGCGACTTCTCCCACCGTCGTTTGTCCGGCGCTACGCCCCCATGATTCTCAACACTCATCCTGCTTTTCTCCCCGAATTCCCCGGAGCCCACGCGGTTCGAGACGCGTTCGAGGCGGGAGTCACCGAGACCGGCGCGAGCGTCATCGTCGTTGACAACGGGGTCGACACCGGCCCGATACTGGCTCAGCGGCGAGTTCCCGTTATGGACGGGGATACCGAATCTACCTTGCACGACCGAATCAAGATTGTTGAGCGTGAGTTGCTCGCTGACGTGGTTCGTGACATCGCGAACCGCGAAAACGCGATTGAGGAGAACTAATGGTTTCGGCACTTCCTGCCCCCGACCGCTCCTTTGACCGCGTTCCGATTCGCCGCGCACTCATTTCGGTGAGCGACAAGACAGGCCTCCTTGCGCTCGCGCAGGTCCTCGCCGAGGCGGGAGTCGAGTTGGTGTCGACGGGGTCGACGTGTCAGACGATTCGTGACGCGGGATTCGATGCCACGGACGTTAGCGAAGTCACGGGCTTTCCCGAATCGTTCGACGGTCGTGTCAAGACTCTGCACCCGTCGATTCACGCGGGGATACTCGCGGACCTTCGTTATGACTCTCATGTCTCTCAACTTGCGGAATTGGGGATCGAGCCGTTCGAGCTCATTGTTGTCAACCTGTACCCATTTGCCTCAACGGTCGCGAGCGGTGCGGACCCGACCGTCATAGTCGAAAACATCGACATTGGAGGTCCGGCCATGGTTCGGGCGGCAGCAAAGAACCATCACAACGTTGCCATCGTTGTGGACCCGAGCGACTACGCGGAAATCATCGACGCTGTTGCCGCCGGCGGAACGACCCTCGAGCGACGCCGAATTCTCGCCGGTCGTGCCTTCGCACACACCGCGGGGTATGACTCGGCCGTTGCTTCCTGGATGCAGAACGAATACCCGCACGATGAATCGGGTTTTGCCCCGGCTCTTCGAATCGCTGCGGAAAAGCTTGACACTCTGCGCTACGGCGAGAATTCCCATCAGGCGGGGGCAGTCTATGGCGCTCACGGTGGCGCGGGAATCGCCCAGGCGACACAACTGCACGGCAAAGAGATGTCGTACAACAACTTTGTGGACGCGGACGCGGCCGTTCGGGCGGCGTTCGACCACGCCGAACCCTCGGTCGCCATCGTCAAGCACGCGAACCCCTGCGGAATTGCGGTCGGATCGACCATCGCCGAGGCCCACGCCCGCGCTCATGCCTGCGACCCCGTCTCGGCCTTCGGCGGCGTGATCGCGTCGAACCGCGCTATCAGCAAGGCCGCGGCGGAATCCATCGTCGATGTGTTCACCGAGGTCGTTGTTGCCCCGAGTTTTGACGCAGACGCGCTCGCCATCCTCACGACGAAGAAAAACGTTCGGCTGTTGGCACTCCCGGAGTCGTTTGCCCCAACAGAACGTGAAGTCCGGCAGGTCTCGGGTGGCTTTCTCGTCCAAGACGTTGATCGTTTCTTTGCCCCGGCAGTCGAATGGACTCTCGTCACGGGAGAGCCTGCGAACCCGGCCACACTGGCGGACCTCGAGTTTGCGTGGCGGGCCTGTCGCGCGGTGAAATCGAACGCAGTCCTGCTCGCGAAAGACCGCGCTTCTGTGGGCATCGGCATGGGGCAAGTGAACCGAGTCGACTCGTGCCACCTCGCGGTCACCAGAGCGGGCGACCGAGCGCACGGAAGTGTCGCGGCGAGTGACGCCTTCTTCCCCTTCGCCGACGGACTTCAAGTGTTGCTTGATGCGGGTGTCGCCGCGATCGTTCAACCTGGCGGATCAGTGCGAGACGAAGAGGTGATCGCCGCGGCGACCGCAGCGGGAGTGACGATGTATTTCACGAACGAGCGACACTTTTTCCACTAGCTGGTGAAGATTCACTTTTCGTGCCTACTATGGCACCAGAGAAAATCGTTCGACGATAGGATTCAATCATGAATTTCTTCACTTCAGTCAAGACCGTTTTTACCAAGTACGCCGATTTCAAAGGGGTCGCGACTCGCGCCGAATACTGGTGGTTTGCTCTGTTCAGTTTGATTGTGTCGGTAGTTCTCGACGCAGCCATGGGGGATACCAACAATCCCAATGTCGTTGCCAGCGGAATCTCACTGGTGTGGTCTTTAGGGATTCTGATTCCCTCATTCGCAGTTTCCGTGCGTCGTTTTCACGATGCGGGTTTCTCGGGCAAGTGGCTGCTGTTGTATATCGTGCCCGCAATCTTGTTCGTCGTTGCCGCCGCATCCGCGATTCCCGTAATCCTCGCCGCCATTACAGGAACCTTGACGGGCGAGGCATTGGCCGCCGAAATCCTGCCACTGCTGGGGGTCGCCGCCCTCCCGCTCATTTCAGGATTCGCGATTTTGGTTTTCAACCTGGTTGTCAGCGTGCTCCCGTCAAAGGCGGCGGCCGAAGGCAACAAGTACGCCGTCTAGCAGTTAACCCCGCATCGAGTCGAAGGACGCCATCATGTCGTCGATGTCGTCCATTGACTGCCACGAAAAGTCGGTTTCCGTCAATCCGTCGTGAATCGCGCCCCACAGTTTCGCGGGGTCTGATTCCAAGACCGTCCTGATTGCGGTCATGATGTCGGTGCCTGCTGGCTGACCGATGCTCACGACCAATGCCGCAAAGTTTTCGGCCTTCAACGTGTGGTAGCAGTCCGAACCGGAGCGGTCACCGACGATTTTAATGTCGTCCTGTTCGCGGCGAACCTCGATGTGTTGATAACGCCCATCTCGGGCGGTGAAGGAATTTTCCATTTCTCCTCTTTTCTCTCGTGATCTCTGTTCTATTCCGAGAGTATCCCGAGGCACCGACGAGGAATGTGTCACATTTCTCACCGCTAGCGGTGGAATAGACTGGGGTGTCTAGTTGTCATGAAAGGTTTACCCGTGGAAAAAATCAAGGTCGAAGGCGTCGTCGTAGAACTCGATGGCGATGAAATGACTCGAATCATTTGGCAGTTCATCAAAGACCGCTTGATTCACCCCTACCTCGACCTGACTCTCGAGTATTACGACCTCTCGATCCAGAAGCGCGACGAGACGGATGACCAGATCACTATCGACGCCGCTAACGCCATCAAAAAGCACGGCGTCGGCGTCAAGTGCGCAACAATCACCCCCGACGAGGCGCGCGTCGAGGAATTCAAGCTCAAGAAAATGTGGAAGAGTCCGAACGGAACGATCCGCAACATTCTCGGCGGAGTTATCTTCCGCGAGCCCATCATCATCTCGAACATTCCGCGGCTCGTTCCCGGTTGGAACAAACCCATCATCGTCGGGCGTCACGCGTTCGGTGACCAGTATCGTGCGACTGATTTCACCTTCGACCGCCCGGGAACACTCACGATTTCGTTCACTCCGTCCGATGGAACCGAGGCGCAGTCGTTCGAGGTCTTCCAGGCTCCGAGCGCCGGCGTAGCGATGGCGATGTACAACCTCGATGATTCGATTCGCGACTTTGCCCGCGCTTCACTCAACTACGGTTTGGCGCGGAACTACCCCGTCTATCTGTCGACGAAGAACACAATCCTGAAGGCCTACGACGGCCGGTTCAAGGACATCTTCCAAGAAATCTTTGACGCCGAATTTGCGGACAAGTTCGCCACAGCCGGAATCACCTACGAACACCGCCTCATCGACGACATGGTCGCGAGCGCGATGAAGTGGGAGGGCGGATACGTGTGGGCGACCAAGAACTATGACGGCGATGTTCAATCGGACACGGTCGCACAGGGATTCGGCTCGCTCGGTCTCATGACGTCGGTGCTCACCACACCCGACGGCAAGATTGTCGAAGCCGAAGCCGCCCACGGAACCGTGACGCGCCACTACCGCGAACACCAACAGGGCAAGCCGACGTCGACGAACCCGATTGCCTCGATTTACGCGTGGACCCGCGGCCTTCAGCACCGCGGGAAGTTGGACGGAAACCAGGCTCTCATCGACTTCGCCGTGACCCTCGAAGAGGTTGTCGTTGCGTCGGTCGAGGCGGGGCACATGACGAAAGACCTCGCATCGCTCATCGGACCCGACCAGAAGTGGGAAACGACCGAGGACTTCCTTGCGACGCTGGACACCAACCTCCAGAAGCGACTCGCGTAACGCGCTCGGGCACATCCCCGCCGCGTTTGCGGGAGTCCGATAAGTCCTAGGCTGTCAACAGTATGAGCTCCACTTCCACTCCGACCGACCGCTTCCCGTGGGCGGCGATGACGGCTATCGGTTTCACGGTCTTTGCAACAGTGACGTCCGAGTTTTTGCCGACCGGGATGTTGCCGTCGATGTCGGCCGACCTCGATGTCAGCACGTCGCAAATTGGGTTTCTTGTGTCGGTGTGGGCGGCGACCGTCGTCCTCACTGCGATTCCCATGTCGCTAACGACACGTCGCTTCAGTCGAAAGTCCCTCCTGATCGTCTCGGTGGGGTTGTTCACGGTGTCAAATGTCATGTCGTCCCTTGCGCCCAACTACGAGGTTTTGTTCGCTTCCCGCATAATCGGGGGACTCGGCAACGGAATGTTCTGGATGATCGCGACGGGTTATGTGACAGCGATGTTGCCCGGCCAGTGGCGGTCGCGAGGTTTCCTATTCATCTCGGCCGGCGCGAACCTCGCGTTCATCGCGGGACTGCCACTCGGATCCGCACTCGCCGCCATCTCCGACTGGCGCGCCGGGTTCCTCATCATGACTGCTTTGACCATCGGCGCGAGCGTTGGCTTGTACTTCCTACTGGTTCCCGTTCCTAATCCCCACACCGAGAACCCGGACGAGGTGCACTCGGTCGTGCGCGACCGATCCTTCCGTATGGTGTTGCTCGGTGTTTCGGGTGTTTTTCTTGTCGTCGGTGGAGGGAACTTGTTTTACCCCTACATCGCGCCGTTCCTCATCGAGGTCGCCAACTTCACGCCGCTGACCGTTTCTGTTCCCCTCGCGGCCTATGGCGTCGGTGGCACCGTCGGGATTCTCGTCGCCGAACGCTTGGGGCGTCGCCCCGAAAATCTGTCGAGAAACATTGCGTTCGCGATTCTGTACATGGCGAGCATGATGATTCTCCTGGATCTGGTCGCAGGCTCACAAGAAGCGGCGATCGTTGCCTGCGCCCTGTGGAGCCTTGGTTTTGCGGTGACCGAACCGTTGTTTGGGCAATACATCATGGAGTTGTCGAGCCCCCGCCTTCGAGACTTCGCCGGGGCGATGCGGACCACCGCGTGGAACCTCGGAATCGGAAGCGGCTCGTTCATCGGCGGTGTGCTGTTGGTGCCGTTCGGGATCAGTGCACTTCCCTACATCGGAGCGAGTGTTCTCGTCGTGGGCTCGGCGGTAGCGCTCATCGCGAGGCGAAGAGAACGAGCGCTCTGGGCAAACTAGACTGGTCGCAGAACCGACCACTTCGCGAGGAGCCCCGTGAACGACATTCACACATTCAACGCCCCCCTGTCCGAGGTTGACCCCGAGATTGCCGAGGTGTTGAAACTCGAACTCGGTCGACAGCAGGATTATCTCGAGATGATTGCATCCGAGAACTTTGTGGCCCGCTCTATTCTTCAGACGCAAGGCTCGGTACTCACCAACAAATACGCCGAGGGATATCCCGGTAAGCGTTATTACGGTGGCTGCGAATTTGTTGACATCGCCGAGTCGCTTGCGATTGAGCGTGCGAAGTCACTGTTCGGCGCGGCCTACGCCAACGTTCAGCCCCACTCAGGTGCGACCGCGAACGCTGCCGTACTGCATGCCATCGCCACAAAGGGTGACACGATTCTTGGTCTCGAACTCGCGCACGGTGGCCACCTCACGCACGGCATGAAACTCAACTTCTCGGGCCGTTTGTACAACGCGGTCGCCTACGGGCTCGACCCCGAGACGTTCCTCGTCGACATGGATGTTGTTCGCGATTTGGCGCGGGAGCACAAACCCCAGGTCCTTATCGCCGGCTGGAGTGCGTATTCGCGTCACCTCGACTTCGCCGCATTCCGTGAAATCGCTGACGAGGTCGGCGCTAAGCTCTGGGTCGACATGGCGCACTTCGCCGGGCTGGTTGCGGCGGGGGTTCACCCCAGCCCCGTCCCCTACGCCGATGTGGTGTCGACCACCGTTCACAAGACGCTCGCCGGACCGCGATCGGGACTGATTCTGTCGCGGGACGAGGAATTGGGCAAAAAGCTCAACTCTGCGGTGTTCCCGGGTCAACAGGGTGGCCCACTCATGCACGTGATTGCCGGGAAAGCGACGGCGTTCAAGCTTGCAGCGACTCCGGAATTCAAGGAACGCCAAGAGCGCACCATTCGCGGTGCACAGATTCTCGCCGAGCGACTCACCGCCGCCGATGCGACGGCGGCTGGCGTCGGCGTGCTGACCGGTGGAACCGACGTTCACCTGGTGCTCGTCGATCTCCGTAACTCGTCGGTGAACGGCATGGAAGCGCAAGACCTTCTCCATGACGCCGGAATCACGGTCAACCGAAACTCGGTTCCCTTTGACCCCCGCCCGCCGATGGTCACGTCGGGTGTTCGGATCGGAACGTCGGCACTCGCAACCCGCGGTTTCGGAGACGCCGAATTCGCCGAGGTGTCGGATGTCATTGCACACGCACTGATGCCGAACCCGGACGCCGTCGAACTCAAGAGACGCGTGAAGGCACTCACCGACGCGTTCCCGCTTTACAAAGGTCTCGAGCAGTAACGCCAATGGCGGCCCGGTTGCTGGATGGCACGGCGACTGCCGGGGCAATCAAGAGTGACCTGACGACGCGCGTTGACGCGCTTCGCGCCGAGGGGTTCACACCTGGACTCGCCACTGTTTTGGTCGGAAACGACCCTGGCTCCGAGTGGTACGTGGGCGGTAAGCACAAGGACTGCGCCGAAGTCGGAATCGCGTCAATACGCCGAGAACTTCCCGACAGCGCGACACAAGCCCAGGTCGAAGCCGTCATCGACGAGCTGAACGCCAACGACGACGTCACGGGGTTTATCGTCCAGCTACCGTTACCGAAACACATCGACACCGATGCGATCCTGGAACGCATTGATCCGGACAAGGACGCCGATGGCCTTCACCCGATGAACCTCGGACGACTCGTGAATCGTGCATCCGGACCGATAACGTGGCCGCTTCCGTGCACCCCGCGCGCTGTCATCGAACTCGTTGAGCGTCACGGTATTTCGTGGAGCGGACTCAACGTCGTCGTCATCGGCCGCGGAATCACCGTCGGTCGCGCCATTGGGTCTCTTCTCACTCGCAAAGAAATCAACGCCACCGTGACGCTCACGCACACGGGGACGCGGAACCTTGCCGACCACCTGAAGGCGGCGGATGTGATTGTTGCGGCCGCGGGCTCACCGTCGATTGTGACCGCCGCCGACGTCAAACCGGGTGCGATCGTTCTGGATGTGGGCGTCTCGCGTGTGACGAGCCCCGACGGGACCACGCGAATTGCCGGGGACGTAGATGAGGACGTCCGAGGCGTCGCCGCGTGGGTTTCCCCGAACCCGGGCGGAGTCGGTCCCATGACACGGGCGTTGCTGTTACAGAACGTTGTCGAGATGGCGGAGCGCGGCCTCTAGAGACCGGTTACGGGTTTGCCCCGTTGCGCCCACTGATCATGCCGCCCATTCGGGGCATCACTCGCACGATCTGGGAAATCGTATCGATAACGAGCCACGTGTCCTTGGACACCATGATGTGAGTTCGCGCACGGATCTTCTGGTTCGTCTCGATTTCGGATTTGATGAAATCCGCACGGTTGGCGGTTGACTCAAAAACGATAAGGGACGCTCCTTCCGCGCAGGAAATCGCGCCGAGTGCGAGCGGTTCGTCGATTGTGGCCCACTCGGAACATGCTCCTCCCGCCGCGACATACCGTTCACGAAGGTCGTCCAATTGAGCGGCTGGATTGGTGGAACATCCCGCGAGCCCGAACGCCACACCACAGACCAGAGAGATTGCGACGAAGCGGTGCACGTGTCCATCCTAAGGACGGGCACAGTTCGGTACGCTCGTCGTATGGCGAAGTTGTATTTCCGATATGGCGCGATGAACAGCGGCAAGAGCACGGCGTTGCTTCAGGCTGCCTACAACTATGCGGAACGCGGGCAGCAAGTGCTCATCGCGAAACCCCGCATCGACACCAAGGGCGAAGCGTCGATCGTCTCACGCCTTGGCGTTGAACGCACCGTGAATTTCATCATCGGACCGAACGACGATGTCCGCACGATGTTCGATGCGTATCGAGCACAAACCATGACAACCACCGGCCAGGATGTTGCCTGTTTACTTCTGGACGAGGCCCAGTTCCTTAGCGTCGACCAGGTTGACGACCTCCTGCGTATCGCGATTCTCGAAGACGTCCCTGTTCTCGCCTATGGAATTCGCACCGACTTTCAGACGATCGCATTCCCTGGCTCTCGCCGACTGCTCGAAGTCGCTCACGCTCTCGAAGAATTGAAGACAATTTGCCGATGTGGCCGTAAGGCGATGTTCAACGCTCGGCTCGTCAATGGTCAGTTCATTTTCGACGGTGCACAGGTAGCGATCGACGGCGAAAGCGTGACTTACGAGTCCCTCTGCGGCTCGTGCTACTTGCGCGAGTCCAACGGGATGCTCGCTCACGGGTTCAACGCCCCCAGCGCGTTTCTGCCGACGCTCGCGCCGGACGCCGATTTCTCTTAGGCCTCGACGGGCGAGAGCAACTGGGTTTCGGCCAGTTCCCGGTAAAGCGGAACCGTTTTCAGGAGTTGCTTGTGGGTTCCCACACCGAGTACGACGCCCTTTCGAAGAACGACGATTTGGTCGCTGTCGATAACGGTCGAGAGCCGGTGCGCGATCACGATGAGCGTGCGCTGTGCAGAAACTCGATCGATTGCGTCTTTCATCAATTGTTCGTTGAGACCATCGAGACTCGACGTCGATTCGTCGAGCAACAGAATCGGTGCGGCGGCGAGAAGCGCGCGCGCAATCGCGAGGCGCTGACGTTCCCCGCCTGACAACAGAACACCACCCTCGCCGACGGGGGCGTGAATTCCGCGCGCGTCTCGGTCCACGATGTTTGAGAGGTTGACCTCGTCGAGCACGGCGATACAGTCCTCATCCGACGCATTCGGTGCACCCAAAATGAGGTTGTCCCGAATTGATCCAGCGAGAACGGGGGCGTCTTGTTCGACATATCCGATCGCAGCGCGAAGCTCGGCGCGATCGAGCGAACGAACATCATGGCCACCGAGTCGAATCGAACCGGATTGCGGGTCATAAAACCGTTCGATGAGTGACAAAATCGTCGACTTCCCGGAACCACTCGGGCCGACGAGAGCGATGCGGGTCCCGGTTGTGACCGCGAAAGAGACTGAATCCAAAATCGGCGTTTCGGGGTCGTAGGCGAAGGACACGTTATCGAATTCGATTGCGACTTTGCCGAGCTCGCCATCGAGACGCTCGGTCACGACGTCGCCCTCTGTTTCGCCCGGCAGTTCGATAATTTCCTGAATTCGTCCCAAAGCGCCCAGCGCCTGCATGACCGACGTGAATGCGCCGATTGCCTGGCCCAGGGGCATGATCATGATGAACAGAAAGAGGATGAACGACACGAGTTGCGCGACCTCGATGGTTCCACTCGCGACGCGGAATCCACCGACCCCCAAAACGACGAGGAACGACACCTGCATCGCGATGCTCGAGATCGGAACGACAAACGCCGAAATGCGCGCGACATCGAGTCCTGCTCGCCACGCACCGAGAGAATCGGCGTCAACCGTATCGATTTCGCGCTGCACCGCGTTGGCGGCGCGAACGGTACGCACCGCCGAGATGGCACGTTCGACCGATGCGGTGAGATCGCCGACTCGGTCCTGCGCGATTCGCGAGTACACGCGAATTCGACGGGAGAGGACGATGACGATGATGATAGAGGCGATCACGACGGCGAACGTGAGTCCGAAGAGAACACTGTCGATGATGAGCATCGCGATGATTGCGCCCACGAATGTCACCGAACCACCAATCGCCTCAACGAGGCCTTGCGTGAGTACCGCTCGCAACATGGTCGAGTCGGCACCGACTCGAGAGACGAGATCCCCGGTGCGACGAGCGTCGAACTGATTGATCGGCAAGTTGAGGAGTCGCGCGACGAGGTGGCGGCGTGATGACAACACGACGCTCTCTCCGGTGCGCTGAAGCAGATAGTGGCGAATGCTCGAGAGCAAGGCCCCGCCCACAACGAGAACGATGAGCCCGGGGACGAGCCACCCGAGTTCGGTACCCGCCTGTACGGTCGAGATGACCTGGGCGACAATGAGCGGTTGACCGAGAGATGCGCCGGCGCCGAGCAGGCTCAACAGGACGACGACGGCCAGAATCTTTTTGTGTTCGAGCAGGTACGGAACCAGCTGTGAGAAGGTCGCCTTGGTTCCGCTGTCGTCGGTGGTCCCGCCACCGCGGCGGAATCCGCCGAAACGAGGTGATGACATGACCGTCCTTTGCGTGGGTTTCTGGGAATGTGTTGCAGCGATTGGCCGAAGCCAGGTGCGAGACACCCCTCCGTACTAGGATAAGTCTTTGTGTCTGAACCCGTTATTCGTGCTGAAAACATCGTCAAGAAATATGGCGATTTTGTTGCCGTAGACGGAATCTCGTTCGAGGTACAGCGCGGCGAATCCTTTGGGCTTCTTGGCCCCAACGGCGCCGGCAAGTCGACGACAATGAAAATGATTGCCGCCGTGTCGACGCGGACCGCAGGGAACCTCGAGGTCCTTGGAATGGACCCCAACTCGGACGGTCCCGCGATTCGTTCGCAGCTCGGTGTGGTTCCGCAAGAAGACAATCTCGACGAAGAATTGCGCGTTCGCGAGAACCTCATCACCTATGGGCGATTCTTTGGAATGTCACACGCCGCCGTCGCAAAACGGGCCGATGAACTGCTCGAGTTTGCGCAGCTGACTGACCGTGCCAAGTCCAAGGTTGAACCGCTCTCCGGCGGAATGAAGCGGCGACTGACGATTGCTCGGTCCCTCATGAACGACCCCCAGATGCTTCTCCTCGACGAGCCAACGACGGGACTCGACCCGCAAGCACGCCACATTCTGTGGGATCGTTTGTTCCGTCTCAAAGAGCAGGGGACAACCCTTGTTCTCACGACCCACTACATGGACGAAGCGGAACAACTCAGTGATCGAATCATTGTCGTGGACAAGGGCGCAATCATGGCCGAAGGTTCGCCCGCACAGCTGATTCGCCAGTATTCAAGCAAAGAGGTTCTCGAGGTTCGATACGGGTCGGACAAGAACGAGGCGGTCGCGAAATCAATTGCCGACATCGGGGAACGTCAGGAAATTTTGCCCGATCGGATCCTGATTTACAGCGACAACGGTGAACGTGATCTTGCGGCGATCACCAAACGCGGTCATCACCCGACGACCAGCCTCGTCCGTCGTTCGTCCTTGGAGGATGTGTTCCTTCGCTTGACCGGTCGGAGTCTCGTCGAATGAAGACCGTCGCCGACATCAAGGCGGACGCTGCGAACCCGAACCGCTGGGGTTGGTGGTACGTCGCGGAGCTTCGGTTGCGCGAGATGCGTGGATACGTCAGCTACGTTGTCACGTCGTCGTTTGGTAATCCGCTCATGTACCTTCTCGCCCTCGGAATCGGCCTGGCGAATCTGATCCCAGAAGGGATGGAGGGCGTCCCGTTCCTCGTCTTCGTCGCTCCTGCGCTACTCATGTCGACGATCCTGTCGGTCGGCGCGGAAGAAGGAATGTACCCGGTTCTCAGTGGGTTCAAGTGGCACAAGGTTTTCTTTGCCATCCACGCAACGCCGATCACGCCCGGGCAGATTGTCGGCGGGTTCCTCGTTCACCTCACGATTCGGTTCGCCTTCACCGCTGGAATCTTTTTCGGTTTTCTCGTCGCGTTCGGAGCGGTTCCACTTGCCTCGGGTTGGCTCATGATTCCCATCGCCATTCTCGGGGCGTTCTCGATCCTTACTCCTCTGGGTGCGTACGCGGCGAGACTCGAGGACGACACGGGACAGTTCGCGCTGATTCAGCGTCTCGTCGTCATGCCCATGTTCTTATTCTCCGGGACCTTCTTTCCGCTCTCGCAGGTTCCCGACTGGCTCGAGTGGCTCGGATGGATTTCGCCGCTCTGGCACGCAACCCAGCTCGGTAGAACCGTCAGTTACGGCGCAATCGAGCCCATCTGGTTGACCGCCACCCACCTACTGGTTCTGGTCGCATATGCCGTCATCGGGGGATACTTCATGCATCGGGCATTCGTCGCGAGGTTGACGCGATGACCGCCGAGGTCCGTGTCAGCGCCGCCACCGCACCCAAACGGCGTTTCGGCGGGATGTCCGGGGGCAATGTCCGTGCGGTGATCGAACGCGGACTTCGGGCAACGATGTCCAACAATTACCTCATCATTCTCAGCGGCTTCTTCGAGCCCGTGTTCTACCTTTTCTCGATGGGCATCGGGCTCGGCGGGATTATCGGGTCAATAGATGTCGATGGCGCGTCGGTGTCCTATGGGGCCTACATCGCCCCCGCGTTACTGGCGGTGTCGGCGATGAACGGTGCAATCTACGACTCGACGTGGAATGTGTTCTTCAAGCTCAACTTCGGCAAGTTGTATCAGACGATGTTGTTGACGTCGCTGGGGCCGCTCGACGTTGCCATCGGCGAAATCACTCTCGCTCTGTTGCGTGGAGGGGTCTATGCGGTCGGATTCCTCATCGTGATGCAGGTGATGGGACTCGTCCTTTCGCCACTGGCGATTCTGGCTATTCCCGCTGTCATTCTGATTGCGGCCGGATTCGCCTCGATCGGTATGGCATTCACGTCGTACTTGAAAACGTTCCAGCAGATGGACTGGCTGCCGATGGTCATGTTGCCCATGTTCTTGTTCTCCGCAACGTTCTACCCCATCACGGTGTACCCCGAAGCGATTCAGATTATGGTGCAATGCTTCCCGCTCTGGCACGGAGTCGAACTCATCCGCATGCTGACAACCGGAGTTGTGACGTCGATGATCTGGGTGCACATCGGGTATTACCTGGTCATGCTCGGCGTCGGTGTCGTCGTTGTCTCCCGGAGACTGCGTGCACTATTTCTTGGCTGAGAGTCCGAGACGTCGTTTAATCGCGGACACGAAACCATTGAGAGCGGACCGCGGGGGCTCCTTGACCAACACCGAGAGCAGGTAATCGAGATCGTCGGTGTCGGTGTTCTCTACCAGGTAACCCACACCGAGTCGCTCGAGGCTTGCGATAGCGTCGCTTCGATTACTGACTCGGTCAATCGGGAGCCGCTCGTCTTGACGGGAAACTCGCGGCTTCCACGCAGGGTTGGGGCGAAGGTCGGGGAGTGACGGCATCGCGGTCCGGAGCAGTGTCCACAGATTCGCGGGGGTACCCAGGGCAACGACGTCGGAGTACGTGAGCGACACGAACGGTTTACCCGTTTCGGCGACGATTCGGCGGAACTTGTCAATTTGGGTCGAATACCGCCGAGCGAATGTAAGGAAAATCTCTTCATCGTACGTGACCTCGAACTGGGTGGTCCCGGCGTTCACCCACGTCTGCGACTGTTCGACGAGCGCACGTGACACCCATGCCGAGAAGGGGTTTCGACGCAGCACGACCACCCCGATTGCGTTGTCGATGAGAATTCGCCGAGCGTCGTCGTTCCGAAGATGTTGGCCCAATACCTTCACCACAAACAGGTTGACGCCCTCGATCTTGTCGCGAAAAGCGAGAGTCGCAAGGGGATCTTCTAGTGCAGCGTCAGCCAACGCGGCGTGAGACCCGTAGGGCTCGAGTGCTTCGTTGACAAAATCGGCCATTTGTGATTCCGGCTCGCGGTGGAAAAATTCAGCGAGTGATGCGACACCGGTCAATCCGCGAAGGAGGTCGACTAACAGCGTGCTACCAGAACGCGAATGCGCGAGGATCACAAAATACGGTGCCGCCATCGGAGTCCTTTTGTCGAGGTCGGAACAGTCTATTCGCGGCGCAGGTTTCGAAGCACTACCGCAGTTGCGAGCGCGGCTGAAGCGGCCTCTGCGCCTTTGTCCTCACGCGAACCGGGCAACCCCGCGCGATCAATGCCCTGCTGCTCGTCGTCGAGAGTGAGGACGCCGAAACCAACCGGCTTACCTTCGTCGAGGGCGACCCGAGTCAGTCCGTCCGTCGCGGCGTTCGACACGAAATCGAAGTGGGGAGTTCCGCCCCGGATGATGACTCCCAGGCACACGACCGCGTCAGCGCCGGCCCGCAGTGCGGTTTGCGCAGCCAGTGGCAGTTCGAATGCGCCGGGCACACGAATCAGGGTGTGTGTCGCGCCGGCGGCGTCCAGTATCCGAATTGCGCCAGCGATGAGACCGTCGGTGATGTCGTCATGCCACGAGCCGGCGATGACGGTAACTGTTAAACCGCTCCCGTCGGGTGCAATGTCAGGAGATCCGTGACCAGCCACGTTCCTATTCGCCGTCCTTTGCGGGTACCGGTGAGTTGACGAGTGCGCCGGGCAACTGGTGGCCCATGCGGTCACGCTTCGCGCCGAGGTATCCGATGTTGACGTCTCCGACACCGACGACGAGCGGGACTAGTTCCGTCACCTCGATACCGTGCTCGATGAGTTGTCGACGTTTTTCGGGATTGTTGGACAGGAGCCGGACGGACGAAATTCCGAGATCTTTCAGAATCGCGGCGGCCACACCGTAGTCACGCGCGTCGGCCGGAAGACCGAGCGCGAGGTTGGCGTCGAGGGTGTCGAGACCGTCTTCTTGCAATCGGTAGGCCTTCAATTTGTTGGTGAGCCCAATCCCTCGACCCTCGTGACCGCGCAGATAGACGACGACACCACCTTCTTTGTCGATGGTCTCCATAGCAGCATCAAGTTGGGGTCCACATTCACATTTCAGCGACGCCATCGCTTCACCGGTCAGACACTCGGAGTGCAACCTGACGAGTGCGCCGTCGCGCGGTGTTCCCGACACGATGGCGACGTGGTCGACGCGGGTTTCGTGGTCGCGATACGCACGAATTCGAAACTCGCCGTGTCCGGTGGGAACCTGCGTCTCGATCACGAAAGAGTATCGGTGAGTGTTCGGGTCGGGGGTGGGTTGCCATTCGGACCCGAGGTGTTCGACGAGTTCCTCGATGGAAACGATGGTGAGACCGTGTTCCTCGGCAAACGTAGCGAGCGTCTTGCCGCGCATCATGCTTCCGTCGTCATTCGTGATTTCCCCGATGACGGCGACGGGTTGCATTCCCGCCAGATTCATGAGTTCGACCGCGGCCTCGGTGTGACCGGCGCGTTCCTGCAGGCCACCGGCAACCGCCCGAAGCGGGATGATGTGGCCTGGCCGAATGAGGTCTCCGGGGCCGCTCGCGGGGTTTGCGAGCACTCGGAGGGTCTCAGCGCGGTCATGCGCTGAAATGCCCGTCGTGACACCCTCTGCGGCGTCCACGCTCACCGTGTAGGCGGTACGGCGCGAGTCCTGGTTTTCGGCGACCATGAGCGGCAAATCCAGCTCATTCGCCCGTTCATTCGTCATCGGCGCACAGAGAAATCCGCTCGTGTAGCGGATTGTCCACGCCAGCCATTCGGTCGTGATGAGTTCAGCGGCCATGACCACATCACCCTCGTTCTCGCGTTCTGCGGAATCGGTGACGATCACCGGTCGTCCGGCTCGTAATTCGGCAATCGCGGCTTCAATTGGTGTCATGCGAACGCCCCTTTCGTGAAGTGTGCGAGTCGCGCGATGTGACGCGCGAGAATGTCTGTTTCGATGTTGACGGTGTCGCCGACAACGAGGGATCCGAGAGTAGTCGCAACCAGGGTTTCGGGAATGAGCGACACCTCGCACCAATCGTCACCCACGGTCGAGACGGTTAGCGATACTCCGTCGATCGTTATCGATCCTTTGTCGACAACCAGCGGTGCGTGGTCACGGTTGAGGGCGAACCGGACAACGCGCCAATCACCTGACTGTCGAGTCTCGAGGACGGTGGCGGTGCCGTCTACGTGCCCTTGCACGATGTGACCGCCGAGTTGTTCCCCGGCCGCCATTGCGGATTCGACGTTCACCGTGCGGCCGTCGCGCCACTGTTCGGGGTTGGACATCGCGATGGTCTGACCCATCACGTCGGCCGTGAACGAATCGTCGGTTTGGTCGAGGACAGTGAGACAAACGCCGCTAATTGCGATGGAGTCCCCGTGTCTCGCTTTGGACACCGCTTTGGGTGCTCGAACCGTCACTCGGACGGAATCGCCCGATTGTTCGGTTGAGGTGATGGTGCCGAGCTCGGCAATGATTCCGGTGAACACTAGTGAGCCTCTCGGGCAGTGACAACGATTGTTCCGCCCATGACCTCGGTGCTGGTGACATTGAGGCGACGTGCCTCGGTCAGTGTTTTGATTCCGAGATCACTCGTGGCAGTTTTATCGCCACCGAGAAGCATCGGCGCGAGGCATACGACGTATTCATCAACGAGACCCTCTCGAATAAACGAATTCATCAGGCGCGGTCCACCCTCGAGGAACAAGCTGCGAATTCCGATGTTGTACAGACGTTCGAGAATGTCGACGAGCTTCCCCGATTCTTGGAGGACCCCGCGTGGGTGGCTCCACAAGCCAGAACCATCGGGGAGAGGCGTGTCGCCGATCACAACGGCGAGCGGCTGGTTCGGAAACAGGTTTCCATCGGCGGTTCGAGCAGTGAGGCTCGGGTTGTCGGCGATTGCGGTTCCCGTTCCAATCGCGATCGTGTCGTGTTGCGATCGCAAAAGGTGAATGTAGGTGCGCGACTCAGCGGAAGTGATCCACTGGCTTGTCCCGTCGGCGGCCGCGGTTCGACCGTCAAGGCTCGAACCCCACTTCGCCGTGACCCACGGGCGCCCGAGGCGGTTCGCGGTCAACCATCGTTCGACGAGTTGATATCCCTCACCAGACAGAACTCCAGAGACGACCTCGATGCCGGCGGCGCGGAGCGTTTCAGCGCCTCCGCTCGATTCGTGTCCAGGATCGTCCAGTGAGTAGACGACTCGCGCCACTCCCGCTTCGATGAGCGCTCCGGCACACGGACCGGTCCGACCTGTGTGGTTGCACGGCTCGAGCGTCACGACCGCGGTTAAACCGCGTGCGCTCTCGACTTTGGACAGTGCATCGACTTCGGCGTGCGCGGTTCCCGCGCCGCGGTGCCAACCTTCCGCCACGATTGCGCCCGTGTCGTCGACAAGAACACAACCGACTTGAGGGTTTTCGCCTGTGCGGGGACCGCGTTCAGCGAGTTCGCGTGCACGGCGCATCGCGTCATCGTATGTACTGATGGGCATGGGGACTCCTTCCGAGCATGGAATCCGGGGATGCGACATACCGTCGCGAGGCACACCTACCTGCGGTGAACCCCATCGTGCATCCTCCCATCCGGACTATAACCGTCGGTCCTGGAGTTTCACCAGGTCAACCGCGGGGCCGAAGCCAAACGGGTCGCGGACTTTAACCGCCGGCTCAGATTTTCACTGACCCCGGAGCACGTGCTCTGTTCCATGGTATCCCTCACGGGCTTTTCGTGCCATGTCAATATCTAAGAAATGGGCAAGAATTAGGCACGGGGCAGAAAGCCAACCGCGTCGTAAACACGCGCGAGTGTCGCCTCAGCGATTTCGGCGGCCCGATCCGCGTTGACCGCGAGGAGTCGGTCGAGTTCGGCGGGATCAGCGAGTAACTCGAGCGCGCGCAACCGAATCGGCTCGAACTCGGCGACGACGGCGTCGGCGACGGCTCCTTTGAGGTCACCGTAGCCTTTCCCCGCGAATTCGTCCTCGAGTGACGCAATAGTTGATCCGCCCAACAGCGAGAGAATTCCGAGAAGGTTTGACACGCCAGGCTTGCCCGCGGGGTCGAAACGAATCTCTCGATCCGTATCGGTGACCGCTGACTTGATTTTCTTCGCTGTCACGCTCGGTTCATCGAGCAACCACACGATGCCCTGTGGTGATTCGCCCGACTTCGACATTTTGTACTCGGGGTTTTGGAGGTCAAAGACTTTGGCCGATTCCTTGAGGATCCGGACCTCCGGGACGGTGAGGGTCTCACCAAACCGCGAGTTGAAACGCGTCGCGATGTCACGCGTCAATTCGATGTGCTGGCGTTGATCTTCACCGACGGGGACAATCACGGCGTCGTACAAAAGAATGTCGGCGGCTTGAAGAATCGGGTATGTGAACAATCCAACGCTGGCCGAATCCGAACCCTGCTTGGCGGACTTGTCCTTGAACTGTGTCATCCGCGACGCCTCACCAAAGCCGGTGATGGTGTTGAAGATCCACGCAAGTTGCGCGTGCGCTGGGACGTGAGATTGAACAAACAGTGTCGAATGATCCGGGTCAATACCCGCCGCAATGTATTGGGCCACGGTTCGGCGCGTGTTCTCGCGAAGTTTCACGGGATCCTGCGGAACCGTGATGGCATGAAGGTCGACCACGCAGAACACAGCGTCGTGAGTCGACTGCATCTCGCGCCACTGCAACAGCGCACCGGCGTAATTGCCGAGGTGTAGCGATTCCGCGCTCGGTTGCATTCCCGAAAACAATCGCTGGCCGGTCATGTCAATCCTTAGATGTCGTAATCGATGACAACGGGAGCGTGGTCACTCCAGCGAGTATCCCACGCATCCGCCTTGTCGATGGCGTACGTGAGTGCGGTTTCCGCGACAGCGGGTGTTGCGAGGTGATAATCGATTCGCCACCCGGTGTCGGTGTCGAACGCTTGGCCGCGCTGGCTCCACCAGGTATAGGGCCCCGGAACCTCGCCCGCGAAACGACGACCGAGGTCCACCCAGCCGAGTCCGGCTCCGGCGTTGTAGGCAGGGTCGTCCTCAGCACCGACGATTCGGTCGAAGTACTCGCGTTCAGCGGGCAAGAACCCGGCTTTTTTCGTGTTGCCCTTCCAATTCTTGATATCGAGAGTGCGGTGACCGACATTGAGGTCGCCCATGACGAGTGCCAGCCGGCCGCCCGCGGCGAGTTCGGCGAGGCGCGCTTCGAACGTGTCGAGGAATGTGAACTTTTCGACCTGTTTCGGAGTATCTACTTCGCCCGAGTGCACGTAGCAGCACACCACGGTCAGATTTTTTCCATTGATCGGGAAATCCGCTTCGATCCAGCGCCCCGCGCTATCGAAGTCGGTCGCGCCGAACTCCGCACGCACGGCGATCGGTTCTTGGCGGGACAGAATGGCGACACCAGCACGGCCCTTGGCCGTTGCCTCGTCATTGATGACGTGCCACGTCGAATCGACGAGCGCATCGATGTCCCCGCGCTCGGCTCGGACTTCCTGAATGGCGACGATGTCTGGCTTACGGTCGGCAAGCCAGTCGCCCATCCCTTTGCGGTACGCGGCGCGGATGCCGTTAACGTTGACCGATGCGATACGCGTAACCATGAGTCAATCCTATGTTCGCGCCTGGTGACCTCGAGAGGTCTCAGCGTCTTTTGCCGAAGAGTTTCGCGACAAAGCCTTTCTTTTTTGAGCTGTTTTGTGGGCGAGTCGGGGTTGTGTCCACTGGCAAGGCGACATCGATACGTTTGGCTGTGCCATCTTGGATCTGGCCAAGCAGTTGCTGGATTAAGTCCGTGGATCCGTTTATTGCTGTGGCGACATCAACGTGCAGAAAGGGCTTGCCCGCGAACCGGTCACGCCAGGTGATTTCGAGGTCAACCGCAAAAATCACTCCGTCGGCCGACTCGATGAGGTCCTGGCTAAGGGGACCCGATCCGGTTGTTCCTTGGGTCTCAACAACAATCTCGTGACCAAGATGTTCCCCAGATCTCCGAAATGCTTCGGCGGCGATATACGTGCCCACAATTCCCGACAAACATGACGTGACACACACAATCCTCACGAGGTCACCTCTTTCGACATAGAGCCCGCACTCACGTTTGGTTCGGGGTGGCGACGGGCGAGGCCTGCACAGTCGGGAGACTCCTAGCGGCGAACGCCGCTAATCGTCGCTTGCTTGACCTCAGAGATCGCCTTCGTGATCTCGATACCCCGGGGGCAGGCCTCGGTGCAGTTGAAGGTGGTGCGGCAACGCCATACGCCTTCTTTCGAGTTCAGGATGTCCAAACGGACCTGCGACGCCTCGTCACGCGAATCGAAAATGAAACGGTGCGCAGCGACAATCGCAGCCGGACCGAAATACTGCCCGTCCGTCCAAAACACGGGGCACGACGTCGTACACGCGGCACACAGGATGCACTTGGTGGTGTCATCGAATCGAGCGCGCTGCTCGGGGGTCTGGATGTTTTCTTTGTCAGGCTTTGACGACGACTGCAGGAACGGCTGGACCTCGCGGTACGCCGCGAAGAACGGTTCCATGTCGACAATCAAGTCTTTTTCGAGCGGCAATCCCTTGATCGCTTCCACATAAACGGGCTTGGTGATGTCGAGGTCTTTGATGAGCGTCTTGCACGCGAGACGGTTGCGACCGTTGATCCGCATGGCATCCGAACCACACACCCCGTGGGCGCAGGAACGACGGAAAGACAGCGAGCCGTCCTGTTCCCACTTGATCTTGTGGAGTCCGTCGAGTACGCGGTCGGTCGAGTACATCTGGACGTCGAAGTCCTGCCAGTACGGTTCCTGGTCAGTCTCCGGGTTGAAGCGACGAACGATGAAAGTAACGGTGAACGATTGCACCACGCCGAGTTCGGACATTAGTACTTCCTCTCCATGGGTGGGTACTTCGTGATCACAACGGGCTTCCAATCGAGCGCGATTTTCTCACCCTTCTTGTAGGCCATCGTGTGCTTCATGTACGTTTTGTCATTGCGGTCGGGGAAATCGTCGCGCATGTGACCGCCGCGGCTTTCCTTGCGGTTACGAGCCGAAACGACGACGACCTCGGCAAGATCGAGCAGGAAGCCCAGTTCGATAGCCTCGAGCAGGTCGGTGTTGAATCGTTGCCCTCGGTCGTGGATGCCGACCTTCTCGTATCGCGTACGGAGGTCTTCGATAACCTTCTGCGCGTGCGACAGGGATTCCTCGGTGCGGAACACCTGGGCGTTACGATCCATCTCGAGTTGCAGTTCCTTGCGGATGGACGCAACCGATTCGGTTCCGTCCGCGGTACGCATCTTTTCAATGAGGTCCACGACGAACTTTTCCGTGCCCTTGGGCAGAGCGGGTCGTTTTGCCTTGTTGGCGTAAGCGGCGGCATTGCGGCCGGCGCGTTTGCCGAAGACGTTGATGTCGAGGAGTGAATTCGTTCCCAGACGGTTCGAGCCGTGCACCGAAACGCAAGCACACTCGCCCGCGGCGTAGAGCCCTGGAATCACCGTGGAGTTGTCCAACAGCACCTCGGCGTCGGTCGTGGTCGGAATTCCACCCATCGCGTAGTGCGCGGTCGGCATGACGGGAACCGGTTCGGTCACCGGGTCGACGCCCAAGTACGTGCGGGCGAATTCGGTGATGTCCGGCAACTTGGTTTCGAGAACCTCGGCCCCCAGGTGCGTGCAGTCGAGAAGGACGTAGTCCTTGTCCGGTCCGGCACCGCGGCCTTCAGCCACTTCCTGCACCATGCAGCGAGAAATGATGTCTCGCGGAGCGAGGTCTTTGATGGTGGGGGCGTATCGCTCCATGAAACGTTCGCCGCTTGCGTTTCGAAGGATTGCTCCTTCGCCGCGTGCGCCCTCAGTCAACAGGATGCCGAGCCCGGCAAGCCCGGTCGGGTGGAACTGGAAGAACTCCATGTCCTCGAGGGGGATGCCCTTTCGCCACACTATTCCTACGCCGTCACCCGTGAGAGTGTGCGCGTTCGAGGTGGTCTTGAACATCTTGCCGAAACCACCGGTCGCAAAGATGACCGAGGTGGCGTTGAACACGTGAATGTCACCGGTCGAGAGCTCGTAGGCGACGACGCCACTCGTGCGGGTCTTGCCCTTTTCTTCCGTGAGGACGAGATCGAGAACATAAAACTCGTTGTAGAACTCGACACCGAGTTTGGTGCAGTTCTGGAACAGAGTCTGCAAAATCATGTGGCCAGTGCGGTCTGCCGAATAACACGCGCGTCGAACCGGCGCCTTACCGTGGTCACGAGTGTGCCCACCGAAACGACGCTGGTCGATTTTGCCATCCGGGGTTCGGTTGAACGGGAGACCCATTCTCTCAAGATCGAGGATTGCGTCGATCGCTTCTTTAGCGAGAATTTCCGCGGCGTCCTGGTCGACGAGGTAGTCGCCACCCTTGACGGTGTCGAAGGTGTGCCACTCCCACGAGTCCTCTTCAACGTTGGCAAGGGCGGCAGCCATTCCACCTTGGGCCGCACCCGTGTGCGAACGAGTTGGGTACAACTTGGTGATTACCGCGGTCTTGGCGTGGGGCGCTGATTCGATGGCCGCTCGCATTCCGGCGCCACCCGCGCCAACAATGACGACGTCGTAATCGTGATGATGAACCGTTGTCACGGTTAACTCCTTATATCTAGAGGTCAGCTGGCCGAGCAGAACGAGGGAAGCAAATCCGCGGGGGAACCCACGGGGCACGGATCGAGCGTGAAAATCACGAGCGTTCCGAGAATGATCAACATGGCGGTCGAGACCCCGAGGGCCACGAACAAGCCGCGCTTCACACCAGGACGGTAGACGTAGTCGTCAATGATGACGCGCATGCCGTTACTTCCGTGAATGAGGGCCAGCCACAACAGCGAGACGTCGAACCACTGCCAGAACGGGTCGGCGAGTTTTCCGGCAACAAACGCGAAGTCGATGGCCTTAACACCACCGTCCTGCATGAGGTTGACGGTGAGGTGGGTGAAAATCAACCCGATAAGGAGGAACCCCGAGACTCGCATGAAAATCCACGCGAGGCGATCTAATCGAAACAGTTTCACGATTACCCTCCGAAAACGTGCATCAGGTGACGGGGGAGGAATGCGATCATCACGGCGAGCCACATCACGAGGACTCCGTAGAACAACGCACGATGATGACGCGACGCCCAGGCCGTCATGTCCACCAAAATGATTCGCAAACCATTGAACGCGTGGAACACGATGGCGGCGACAAGGACTGCTTCACCAAGTCCCATGATCGGAGTTTTGTAGGACGCCATGACGACGTTGTACAACTCGGGATCGAGGCGGACGGTTGCAGTGTCGAGAACGTGAACCAAAAGGAAGAAGTAAATTGCGATACCGGTGATGCGGTGAAGGACCCACGACCACATGCCCTCGTGACCGCGATAGAGCGTTCCTCGAAACACGGTTCGCGGTTTGCTGGGGGCTTTTGTCGACAATTCACATCCTCCTGGACCAAGAACATTTTGACCCCAGTCTAACCCCCTCGCGTAGGCTGTAGGACATGACCAGCTCACACCGCGACGCGAACTTTTACGCCGTTATCCCTGCGGGCGGAGTCGGTTCGCGGTTGTGGCCCCTGTCACGCGCCGACGCCCCAAAGTTCCTTCACGACCTCACGGGAAGTGGTCGCAGCCTCCTCGTCGAAACGTGGGACCGGCTCGAACCAATCGCAGGAGACAACATTCTGGTGGTGTGCGGAACGACTCACGCCAACGCTGTCGCGAACGAGTTGCCGATGCTCACGGTTGACAACACAGTTCTCGAACCGTCGCCTAAGGACTCGACCGCCGCGGTCGCACTCGCCGCCGCGATTCTGGTGCGACGAAACCCCGACGCGATAGTCGGTTCGTTCGCCGCAGACCACGTCATCGATGACCAGCGCCGATTCATCGCGGCGGTGAATGAAGCTATCGCCACCGCCGCCGCGGGATACATCGTGACAATCGGTATCCGTCCAACCTCGCCGTCGACAGCGTTTGGGTACATCGAGTCGGGCGAACAATTAGACGTTGCCGAGGCGCGTCACGCGCATCGCGTTGTCCGTTTCGTTGAGAAACCCAGCCTCGACAAAGCGACGGAATACGTCGAAGGGGACACACACTTGTGGAACGCGGGAATGTTCATTGCGAAGGCGAGGGTTTTGCTCGATGAGCTTCGGGCAAACCGTCCTGATGTGGCCGACCCCGTCGACGAGATCGCAGATGCGTGGGACACCCCCGATCGCGCGGCCGTTCTTGACCGGGTGTGGCCGACAATTCCCAAGGTCGCCATCGATTACTCGATTGCCGAGCCCGCGGCGGAACACGGTCGCCTTGCGGTCATTCCCGGAGACTTTCGATGGGACGACGTCGGCGATTTTGCCTCTCTCGCCAGGCTCCACACCAATGGACGCGCGAACGTATTGGCAACCCTGGGCGAAAACACGCGCGTGCTCAACCAAGGGTCCAGCGGAGTGGTCGTGTCGCAAACTAAACGACTCATTTCGCTGATTGGGGTCAAGGACATCGTTGTGGTCGACACGCCCGATGCGCTGCTGGTCACGACAGCGGCCCACGCGCAGCGCGTCAAGGACATCGTGGAACAGATTCGCCAATCCGGGGACGACTCGGTTCTATAGTTACGGTCTCGAAATTGCCATCGAGAATCGACAATGTAACGATTCGGTTGTGTTTTCGGGGTTTCGCCGCGTAATTCTTTGTTTCGCTGTTCCCGTCAATAAGATGTAGGGAGTCGTGGTGCCCGTTCGGGATCCTCCGGACTGGGACCACACCATCCAATGAGAGGAATCACCCTGTGAAGAACATCACATCGCGTGCCTGGACTGGGCTCGCACTTGCGAGCGCAGCCACGGTCATCCTGACCGGTTGTGCCGCAGCACCCACCGATGGCGCTGGACCCGTCGAGCAAATCGACTACTTGGCTTGCGCCGTTTCGGACGAAGGCTCGTGGAACGACAAGTCGTTCAACCAGTCGGTTTACGAAGGTCTCGAAAAGTCGAAGGCTGAACTCGGAGTTCAGACAGCGGACGCCGAATCGGCAACCCCCGATGACTTCGGACCCAACCTTCAGGCCATGATTGACCAGGGCTGCGACATCACCATCGCGGTCGGATTCAACCTTGTCGACGCAGTCAACGTTGCTGCCGAGGCAAACCCCGACATGAACTTCGTCACGATTGACGGTTGGTCGAACGGCGCGACGAACCTCAAGCCCGTCAACTACGCCATGAACCAGTCGTCGTACCTCGCCGGCTACCTCGCGGCTGCACAGTCGACGACCAAGGTTGTTGGTACCTACGGTGGAATGCAGATTCCTGCCGTCACCGACTTCATGACCGGCTTCTACTACGGCGCTAAGGCGTGGGGAACCGACAACATGACCGACGTCACTGTCGTTGGTTGGGACCCCACAACCGAGACCGGTGACTTCATCGGTGACTTCGTCCCCAACTCGGGAACCTCGAAGACGATTGCTGCTGGCCAGATTGAAGCCGGCGCTGACGTCCTCTTCCCCGTCGGTGGCGACCAGTTCGGTGCAGTTTCCGAAGCCATCACCGAAGCCGGCATCGACGGCCGCATGATCGGTGTTGACAAGGACATCGCCGCAACCTCGCCTGAGTACGCAGAATGGGTACTCACCTCGGCCGAGAAGCGCATGACCCTCGCCGTGTTCGACATCATCAAGCAGATCGCGGTTGACGGCGGTGCCTTCACTGGTGACGTTTACCTCGGAACGCTCGAGAACGGTGGAACGGCACTGTCGGCAATCACCAACTACACCGGTGCAACCGCACAGGCAGACGTTGAGGCCAAGCTGGCAGAACTTCAGGCCGGCATCATCGACGGGTCGATCAGCCCGCTCGGTTAGGCTGTAAAAAGCTAAAGTCGGGGGTCGTCGAGACACTGTCTCGGCGGCCCCCGTCCCATTCTCTTCAAGGATGAAAAGATGAAACTCGAACTCCGTGGAATCACCAAACGATTCGGATCGCTCGTCGCGAACAACCACATCGATCTCGTGGTCAACTCTGGCGAGATTCATGCGCTTTTGGGTGAAAACGGAGCAGGTAAATCGACGCTCATGAACGTCCTCTACGGTCTCTATACGGCCGAAGAAGGCGACATCGTGTTAGACGGTGTCGTCCAGAAGTTCAAAGGACCCGGCGACGCAATGGCGGCCGGAATCGGGATGGTCCACCAACACTTCATGTTGATTCCCGTCTTCACTGTCGCAGAGAACGTGGTGCTCGGTCATGAGCCCACGGGAATTCTGGACACCCTCGACCTCGACGCGGCACGCAAACGTGTCCGTGAGATTTCCGATCGATTCGGTTTTGAGATTGACCCGGACGCGCTCGTCGAAGACCTGCCGGTCGGTGCACAACAGCGTGTTGAAATCATCAAGGCTCTTGCGCGCGATGCAAAGGTTCTCGTTCTTGATGAGCCCACCGCTGTTCTAACTCCGCAGGAAACCGATGAGTTGATGGCGATCATGAAGGGCCTCGCGAAAGCGGGAACTTCGATCGTGTTCATCACCCACAAACTCCGCGAAGTCCAGGCAGTCGCCGACCGAATCACGATTATTCGTCTCGGTGCGGTTGTGGGTGAAGCGAAACCCACCGACTCTGCAGCAAAACTGGCCACGATGATGGTTGGTCGTGAGGTCGATCTTTCGGTTGCCAAAAAGGCACCCAAGCGCGGGGATACCGGACTTTCCGTGTCGGGGCTCACGGTAATCGGCGATCGAAACAATAAGGTCGTGGACGACGTTACCTTCGAGGTCCACGCCGGCGAGGTGCTCGCGATTGCGGGCGTCCAAGGAAACGGCCAAACCGAACTCGCCGAGGCCCTCGTTGGCTTGCGAATCCCGAGTGCAGGCTCGATTCACCTCGGCACGATGGATATCACCCACTCCAGCGTGCGCGACGTTATCGATGCGGGTGTCGGGTACATCCCCGAAGACCGATCCAAGGACGGTCTCGTGGGGGACTTCACAATCGCGGAAAACTTCATGATCAACCGCTCGTACGACCCCCCATTTGCCAAGGGTCTCAGCATCGACTTTGCCAATCGCGAGCGAATCGCGACGGAACTCATTGACGAATATGACGTTCGTACCCCGTCACAAGTGACTCTTGCCAAGAAGCTCAGCGGTGGAAACCAACAGAAGGTTGTCGTCGCCCGTGAACTGAGCCGGGAACTCAACCTGTTGATTGCCTCGCAACCGACGCGCGGTGTCGATGTCGGCTCGATTGAATTCATCCACGAACGCATTATCGCCACGCGCGACGCCGGTAAGCCCGTTGTCATCATTTCAACGGAACTGGACGAAGTCACCTCACTTGCTGACCGGATTGCCGTGATGTACCGCGGCCGAATCGTGGGAATCGTCGATGCGAAGACGTCGCGAGAGACGCTGGGACGCATGATGGCAGGAGCAACGGTATGAGCGACACAACGGAAACCCCGACCGCAGGACGCGGCGCTACCGTGATCCGCGAAATCATGTCCGGGGGTGCGACGCGTGCCGTGTTGTCCGTCGCCGCCGGTTTCGTCATTGGCGCGATATTCATGGTGTTCTCGAGCGAAGAATTCCTTGCCGCGGCCCAATACTTCACGTCGCGCCCGACGGACGCGCTGGGCGCTGCGTGGAACGCTATTGCCGAAGGATATTCGGCGTTGTTCCGCGGTTCAATTTACAACTACAAAGCGGACAGTCTTGAAGCCTCAATTCGGCCCATGACCGAGACACTGCGATTCGCTGGCCCGCTCATCGCGTCGGGTCTCGGTGTGGCTCTCGCGTTCCGGGTCGGGTTGTTCAACATTGGCGCGAGCGGACAGTTGTTGTTCGGTGCACTGTGGGCCACGTGGATTTCAACTCGCGCCGAACTCCC
>Ga0214921_10002744_pt1 | contig 28065 bp, 25 predicted proteins | sample LL1505_MetaG_FD_177992 | JGI IMG/M metagenome (GOLD analysis project Ga0214921, IMG submission 177992) | Freshwater microbial communities from Lake Lanier, Atlanta, Georgia, United States - LL-1505 | ecosystem: Environmental > Aquatic > Freshwater > Lake | place: USA: Georgia | collected...
GCGCTGTCGGTGTTGACATCGTTCACATACCCTATAAGGGGACCATACAAGCTGTAACAGACTTATTAGCCGGACAGATACAAATGGTTTTTTCTGACATGGTGCCAGCAATGCCACATATTAAATCCGGGAAGCTACGTGCTATTGCGGTAACCAGTTTGCAACGCTCATCGGCCCTGCCAGATGTGCCGACAATGAGCGAATCAGGTTTGTCTGGATTTGAGTCTGGCGTATGGTGGTCTATCGTTGCTCCTAAAGGTACACCAGTTGAAATTATCAATCGCGTTAACTCTGAATTGGGAAAAATGATGCAATTGCCTGACGTTCGCGAAACCTACGCCAGGGTTGGAGTCACAACACAACACAGCACTCCAAGCAAGGTGGTTGAGACTATCCGCGCTGAATCGCCTGTTATGGCGAAAATATTAAAAGCAGCTGGCGTTGAGGCTGAATAAATGGAAGTTACTTTTCAATCTTTATCCACATTAGCAAGAATCTCAATGACCTTAGTCAGATCTGTTCCTGCGAAATTAGGCCGTGGGCCTAGGGCTTCGTATGGGAGATTTTGTCTATTTATCCAAAGCGTCTTAAATCCAAACCAAGTAGCGCCTAGAGCATCCCATGCATTACTGGACACAAACAGCACCTCTTGTTTGTTGATTGGTATGAATTTTTGAATCAATCCGTAGCTTTCTGGAGAGGTTTTGTACAAGCGAATTGGGTCAACAGAAATGATATGTTTCAAAACACTTTCCATACCTGCACTTTTGACAGCGCTAAACAACATCTCTGGACTTCCATTAGAAAGAATGGCAGTCACCAGCCCCATGTCATTGATTTTTCGCAATACAGCTAGATTTTCAGAAAAAGGTGTGAGGTGGGCATATTGCTCCATCAATTTTTTTACTTGATCTGAACTACGGTCAAGATGTAGACGGTCTAAGGTGTATTCCAAGGAAAGCCTCGTGAGCTCCCAAAACGGCTGATAGTATTTGCTACCACTTGGGTTGTGGGGGTCTGACTGCGTAATCAAACGCGTGTACTCAATCTGCTTGTCACGCCATTTCACAGCAATGTCTGCTCCATGGCTTGGATATAACTCTTCAGCTAGAGCTTGTATAGAGTAAACATCAAACAGCGTTCCATAGGCATCAAATACAACCGCTTTTATTTGCATTCGTTAAGACTCAGTAGTTTTTAAGGCGTTCTTATATGAAAATAGCATTTCTTTCGTATTTTCACCTGAATTATCAATCGTAGTATTTGTTTACCTTACATTAAACTGTGTTGTGTACGCATTGGATTTCAATCGCCAATACAAAAGCGTTATACCGAACCAAAGAAAGCATGTAACCCTGACCATTCAAAAAAAATGAACTTTAAAAAAGCAATCACTATTGGACTTTTTTTTGTTATTCAATCTGCATTGGCAATCTCTTTGAGTATTCCAAAATCCTTGATTGACATTGGAGTTACAAAAAAATTTCCCAAGGAGAAATTAACTATAACTTTAGACAAACCAACCACCAAGTTCAGTAAAGAAAGACAAAAAATTGAGCTCTGTGGTGTTTGGGCTAGTAAATTGCCACAACGTACTGGAGAGTTTTGTGTCGACACACAACCCGTTTGGAATAAAGAAAAGGGAGACATTGAAATTTCAAAGGTCAATATCTTAAAACTAACCTCAGCAGATGGCAAAGAGTTGTCGGGAACTGTTATGAACACTTTAAACTCCACGCTTTTAACGCTATTAGATGGAACTTCCGTTTATCACGTGCCCGACATGGTTGGAAAGCGACTCGACAATATTGAAGTGCAAGAAAGTAGTTTTAAACTGATTTTTTGATACTTTTTCTGTTTAATTCCTGTGTCTACTTTGCCATCCATTAACTTTGGCTGTTCCCGTGCAACACACTATCCCCCTATTCCCTCTTTCACAAGGCCTATTACAAGGCAGCGAAGTTCAAGCGTGCAACCTGGCCCTTACGGCGTATGGCAAGGTAGCGTGACAACCATAGCGCAGCCGACAAATTACCCATTTTTCCGCCATTTCATTTAGATAAATGCGGGTGGCTGGCTAACCGCTATGCAGAGGCTCTCCCCATCCGCGCAGAGCTAAAGCTTGAACTTCTTGGTGAACTAGATACGTTGCAGCGATTAGAGTCAGTAGGTCGTCTCGTGCAGGCAAACTAGAGCATCACGGGTAACATTAAACATTTGGATAAATTAGGGAGGCGCATGTTTTTCTCAATCGCTAGACGCATATTCACTTTATTAGCTATTTCAACCGTATTGGGCAGTCTTGGTTTGACGGTTCATGCACAAACTACGGATTGGCCGCGTCAACCCATTACCCTTGTGATGACATTTCCTGCTGGCTCTGGCGTGGATGTTGTTGCGCGTCAAATTCAAGAGCCACTAGGCAAATTACTTGGGCAGCCTATCGTTATAGATTACAAACCCGGCGCTGCAGGAAACATAGCAAGTGATTTTGTGGCACATGCCAAGCCTGATGGGTACACCTTGGTTTTTGGAACTGCGGCTACCCATGGCAGCAATGCGGCTCTGTATAAAAAACTAAATTTCGACGTGGAAGCAGACTTTGTCCCCGTTGCCCCCATTCTTGATGTATCGAATGTTCTCACCATCAATCCTGATGTGATCAACGTCAAGACGCTCAAGGAGTTCGTCGACACCGTGAAGGCCAACCCTGGTAAATATAACTTTGCTTCTACTGGCAATGGGGCTGGAACGCACATGGCATTTGCAGAATTCAACGCGCGCTTAGGCTTGGACATGCTTCATGTACCTTATAAGGGCGGGCCTGAGGCCATTACGGCTGTTTTAAAGGGCGAGACGTGCTGCATCATGAACCAAGTACAAACAGTCTTGTCCCACTACAAGGCAGATAAAGTGCGCTTACTTGGAGTTACTACACTCAAACGTGTTTCAGCTATTGGCGAAGTGCCGACTATTTCTGAAAGCGGTTTAAATGGCACTCGAAATTTTGATAGTTCAATTTGGTTTGCTGTCTTTGCCCCTAAAGGTACTGACGCACAAATAGTGTCTAAGCTCAATAGCGCAATTCGCACGGTTTTGAACACCCCAGAAATTAAGTCGAAATTAGAGAGCGCTGGCAACAGTGTTCGCATAGAAACTCCGGAACAATTCAAAGCCACCGTTAAAAGTAACAGGGCTAAATGGGTTGAGGTTGTCAAAGCTGCCAATATTTCTATTGACTAACAGACAAACTTTTCTTTCTTATAAAACGTTCATTGCAATAAGTGACTCAAGTTTTAGGCCTACCTCGCCTTGAAGAACGTATTCGCCAAGATTTGGCCCAACTGTGCTTGCCTGCAAGGCCTTGGATACCTGCAAAAGAATTCAATGGCAAACCCGTAAAAGATGTCATCGTTATTGGTGGCGGGATGGCAGGATTGGTTTTGGGTGCTGCCCTAAAGAATTTAGGAATTGACGCACATTTACTAGATAAATCTCCCGAAGGTTTTGAGGGGCCTTGGTTAACCACAGCGCGCATGGAGACACTGCGCTCTCCAAAAGAATTGACCGGTCCTGCGCTAGGTATTGGATCGCTTACTTTTCAAGCTTGGTTTGTTGCCCAATGGGGTGTAGAGGCATGGAAGGTCATTGACAAAATCCCCAGGCCTCAATGGGCAGAATATTTACGCTGGTATCGAAAGGTGCTGGGTATAGAAGTTCAAAATGGTCACGAAGTCATTTCGCTCAACCCTGGCCCAGATCAGATAGTAAGTGTGGAAGTAAAAGACCACAACACACACCCAGCAACCACCTACGCTCTACTTGCGCGTCGCGTAGTGCTTGCCACTGGACGTGATGGTTTAGGCGGGCCTTGGGTTCCAACTTGGGCTAAGGCAATTCCTAAAGACAAATGGGTGCACTCGTCAGATGTTTGGGAAGGCACACGGTTCAAGGGTCAGCGAGTGGTTGTTATCGGAGGCGGCTCTTCGTCCATGGACAGTGCCGCCACTGCACTTGAAAGTGGAGCGACTCGATTAGACATGTTGATACGCCGTCAAGAGTTTCCGCGAATCAACAAAAGCAAAGGTTTAGGTAGCCCGGGCATTGTTCATGGGTATTGGCAATTGCCAGATACATGGAAATGGAAATTTCGCCATTACATCAATGCACAACAAGTTCCTCCACCTAGAGGAAGTACTCTTCGCGTATCTCGACATAAAAACGCATATTTCCATTTCGGTGCACCTGTAGTGCAAGCCATTTCAAAAGAAGATGGCAGCATACAACTTGAAACGCCCAAGGGGTCGTTGTTAACCGACCAAATTATTTTTAGTACGGGATTTAGAACCGACTGGGCACTACGTCCTGAATTCTCTAGTTTTGCTCCGTACATCAGGGTTTGGCGCGATAGGTTTGATACTCCTGAAAAATTAGAGGACGAAGAGCTCTCAGACTCCCCGGACCTTGGAAGCTGTTTTGAGTTTCAATCCAAAACACCAGACGCATGCTCAGGACTCGACAGAATTCATTGTTTTAACTATGCAGCCACCCTATCCCATGGTGCTTGCTCTGGTGACATTCCGCAGATTAGCGATGGCGCGCAAAGACTAGCGCAAGGATTAGCTGCCAAATTTATGGCAGAAGATGTTGATCATCATTTTGAAGCACTCAAAAAATATGACGACCCAGAGCTATTGGGAGACGAATGGATTGCAGCAGATTTTCCTAAAAGTGATGTATGAATTATTCAATTACCGATACAACAGATTGGATTGACAACGCATTAGGGTGTAGTGCAAATGATCCTTTGTATGCACTTCGCCGTCAGCGCGAAAAAGTAATCGCTGCAAGCCAGGGAAGTTATGACGCTATTTTTAACCCCCATATTCTCGGAATAAGTATTGAAGAAAGATGGCTAGTGGCGCATGCTGTAGCAACGCTAACAGGATGCACAGCATTAGCGGAACTCTATGCTAAAAACACCAATGGCATTGATTTAAAAACAATCAAAACGCGACAAAATATTCTGCTGGAGTATGTAGAGATATTGACACTCCGCCCAGCAGAGGGAGACCAAAAAGCTTTAAATAAATTAATTAGTAACGGCTTCAGTGTTTTGGAAATTGTCATGCTGGCCCAGTTAATTGGATTCGTGGCTTATCAAGCGCGCGTAGTGATGGGCCTCAAAGCAATAACGCACTCCCCTTCTAAACTTGCGGACAACTTGCAATCAGAAGATTCCAACTTCACACACCCGGCGCATCTCTCCGCTCCCAAAGAAGTTTTGCGTATCCAAGGATTCACTAGCGAAACGCTTGGATGGAAAGCGTGGCTGCCTGTTCTTGACCTAAGCCAAGCCACGGAGCACCAATTGGCAGTACTAAAGGCAAGCCACCCTAGCGCGACTTCATCCGACTACTATTTAACGTTGATACAACACCCGCATATTCTGGAAGAACGTTCCGCCGCATTTAACGCCATCATGTATGCCCCTGGTGGTTTAAGCCGCGCGGAACGCGAGCTCGCCAGTACGGTCGTATCGCGAATCAATGGCTGTGTTTATTGCGCTGCCGTGCATGCACAAAGGTTTGAGCAACTTACTAAGCGCAATGATGTGATTGCCCAAGTTTTTTCTGACCCTGTGACAGCAGGAACTAACAACCGAGAAAAAGCTATTGTCAAATCTGCCATTGTTTTGACCCAATCTCCAGAGACATTCAATACGCAGTATTTAGCCGATTTCAACCCCCAAGAGGCGCAAGACTTAGTTCATGCAATAGCCCTCTTTGCATGGGCGAATCGTTTAATGCTCAATCTTGGTGAGCCCCTCACCATTACATCGCAGAAGTAAAACCTCCATCAACCGTCAAAATTAATCCGTTGACAAAAGATGCTTCATCTGAGGCTAGAAAAACAGCTGCAGGACCAATTTCCTCTACCCGTCCCCAACGACCCACCGGTGTTCTTTCTTGGACCCACTTACTAAATTTAGGGTCATCAACTAAAGCCGTGTTCATTTCTGTGGCAAAGAAGCCCGGTGCAATGCAATTCACAGTGATCAAATTAGGCGCAAGTTCCACTGCAAGTTGCTTACACAACGCATGCACCGCCCCTTTACTGGCAACATAAGCGGAAATAGAGGGCCTTGCATTGATAGCGCTCATCGAACCTATCAAGATGATTCGCCCATTTTTCTTTTCCATCATTAAAGGCGTTACTGCTTTACAAAGTACCCATATGGACTTGAAATTAGTATTGATCACCTTTTCGAAATTTTCTAATTCAAAATCTTGTATTGCTTGCCTGTGATTTATGCCGGCATTAGCAATCAAAATATCTATCTTTCCCCATTGTTGCTTTAAGTCATCAATGCACACCTGAACCGCTTCATAGTTGGTTACATCAAAAGCCGCTGCTTGTGCAGAAAGTCCTTGTTCAGTTAGTGTTTTGACACGCTCTTTTAAAAGTTTTTCGTCACGTGCATTTAGAACTACACAGGCACCAGCCTTTGCAAGTGATTGGGCCATGGACCAACCCAGTCCTCGTGATGCACCTGTGATGAGTGCTATTTTTTTGGTAAGGTCAAACATGCGACTGCTCCTAAACTGCATGTGGGATTTTGTAGTTTGAGACAAAGCCACGGCCTAGGGTTAACCCCTTGGAATTACGGTGCGCTATTCTCATTTTGAATAACCAAGCGCCATAACTTGACTGGCAAGGTTGAACTTGTTACGTTAGAAGTGTTTGCAGATGACCATTGAAGAAGGTGAATTTTGATGCAATATTCTTCTACTAATAAATATCGTGTTGGCATTACCTCGGATGTGTTGATGTCCAATGGCCAACCCATTTTTGGCGATAAAGCGTTAGAGATCCTGAACCGACCAGATATCGAGTGGGAATACATGAAACCATCTTCCGTGATCGGTCCGGATGAGGTTTATCAATACGATGCTATTTGTGCAATGCTGACCCGATTTACGCCAGACAGTTTGGGGGCCAATCCTCCAAGGTTAAAAATCATTGCTCGGTTCGGTGTTGGCTACGACACTATTGATATTCCTACTTGCAAAAAAGCAGGGATTTATCTATCGATAGCACCAGATGGCGTAAGAAGACCTGTTGCAGTTTCAGCGATCACCTATATTTTGATGCTGTCACAGAAAGTTTGGTTCAAAGATAAATTAACGAGAACAGGAAGATGGAAAGAAAAATCTGACCATATAGGGACAGGCCTTACAAATAGGGTTCTTGGGTCGCTTGGGGTTGGAAATATCGGCAGCGAAATATTTAAACTTGCTAAGCCTTTTGATATGCAATTCATTGCACATGATCCTTTTGCCGACCCTCACAAAATGGCGGAGTTAGGTGTTAGCCTTGTTGATCTTGAAACTTTGTTTGAATCTGCCGACTTCGTAACCATCAACTGCCCTCTTAACAACAAAACACAGGGGTTAGTAAATGCACAACTGATTGGCAGGATGAAACCTAGCGCCTACCTCATCAATACAGCACGTGGCCCTATCGTTGATGAGCAGGCTCTCTATTTAGCTCTTAAAAATAAAAAAATTGCAGGTGCGGGTTTAGATGTTTTTGAGATAGAGCCAATTGCGTCCGACAACCCGCTTCTTCAATTAGATAATGTTATTGTGACTCCCCACGGAATTTGTTTTACCGACCAATGTATGGAGGGGTTGGCGCAAAGTGCATTCCGTTCAGTAATCGATGTCATGGAAGGACGCAAACCCCTATACGAGGTGACTTCACTATGAATACACATGAACCGCTAAAAAGAGAAATCATGTCAGGTAAGACTATTGCGGGAGCAATGGTTTTTGAATTTTTCACCCCAGGTATGTCTGCCATCCTTAGTAATGCTGGGTCACGATTTGTCATTTATGACATGGAGCATACAGGCCTAGGCTATGAAACGCTGAAGTGGCTTTTTGCTACGTGTAGAGGGCTACCTATTACACCCATGGTGCGTGTCCCGACCCGGGAGTACACGTGGATCGCACGTGCACTCGATATTGGCGCCGAAGGCATTATGGTGCCCATGGTAGAGACAAAACAACAAGCCGAGCATCTGGCAGAGTCTTGTCGTTACCCTGGAATTGGTAGAAGAGGTGCAGCTTTTGGATTTGCCCAATGCGATTACAAAGATGGAATCGTGACTGAAAAAATGCAGCGCTATAACGATCGCACTCTCATGATTGCACAGATTGAAACTGAGCGTGGTCTAGAAAATGTAGATGCCATAGCTGCAGTGGATGGAATTGATGTTCTGTGGGTCGGGCATTTCGACTTATCTAACTTTATGGGAATACCTGCACAGTTTGACCATCCTGAATTTGTAAAAGCAATGACCCATGTGGCAAAAGTAGCTCAAAAACACGGAAAGATCGCTGGATTCATGGCGACGGATATAGCTTGGATAAAGAAAGCAAAGGATATGGGTTACACCATGATTGCTGGTGGAACAGATACTGGTCTCATGCAACAGTCAATTAAAAAGTTAATCGACAATATTGCTAGAAGTGAGTAACAGTTTTTAAATGAATTGATGCAGGTTTTTTAAATTCTGATAATTGTGTGTCTCAAACTTTTTTGATTTAGAAATGGAATGGTAAATATATGTACAAAAAAACCAGCTTAAATTATAAATTTATTAATATTTTTCTTATAAGCCTCCTAAGTTTGATTCCTTTTTCACTTTTTGCACAAAGCAACACAATGCGCATTGAGGGCCCTTTGAAGTTGGTCATTCCTTTTGGTCCCGGAAGTGGAACAGATGTTTATGCCCGAATGGTAGGTCAGTCTTTAAGCCAAGCAATGGGTACAGCGGTAATTATTGATAACCGTCCAGGAGCTAGCGGAGTTTTAGCAGCAGATTTTGTTGCTAAGGCCAAACCTGATGGAAACACATTGCTTTTAACGACTAACACAACCCACGCTGCCAACCCTCACCTCATTAAAGATTTACGCTACGACCCTGTACGTGATTTTGCACCCATCAGTAAATTAGGAAACCTAACTTTTTTCTTGTTAGTACCTAACGAGAGCCCTTACCAACAACTCAGCAATTTGGTTGATGCAGCAAAAAAAACACCGAACCAAGTCAGTTTTGGGTATTCCAATAGTTTTGGTCTGATATCCGGTAGCAAACTTGGGCGCGTCGCTGGCGCTAATTTCCTCTCCGTGCCTTATAAAAGTTCACCCCAAATCATTACTGACATGCTTGGAGGTCAGCTGCAGTTTGCCTTTGTTGACCTGGCTGCTGCAGCTCCATTAGTCAAAGCTGGGCGTGTGAGAGCGTTAGCCGTTCTTACCGACAAACGATTTCCCTTACTTGCTCAGGTTCCGACCATGAAGGAGGCAGGCTATAACGATTTCAATGTCGTGGCTTGGTTCGGTTTATTTGCGCCAGTGGGAACACCACGACCCTTGGTCGAGAGAATAAACAAAGAAATTTTGACAATGATGACTAAGCAAGACTTTCGTGAGCGTAGCGCTGAGCTAGGCATCGATGTTTTTGGAAGCTCCCCTCAAGAGCTGGAAGACTATGTCAAATCACAAATCGTACTATGGGCAAAATTTACAGCCGATGCAGGATTAAAAGCAGAGTAATTACTTATGTTGTCGAAAGAAAAAAATATACGCCTCACACATACAGGCCCTAACACTGCTATGGGAGCTGTATTTCGTCAATATTGGATTCCTGTGCTATTGAGTCGTCAACTACCTGAGCCAGATGGCTCACCTGTCCGAGTGAAGGTGTTGGGTGAAGAGCTTTTAGCCTTTCGGGCTAGTGATGGCAAAGTCGGATTAGTTTCTCCCCGTTGTCCACATCGCGGAGCGGATCTTTACTTTGGCAGGAATGAGGAACAAGGTATTCGATGTTCCTATCACGGTTGGAAATTTGACCTCCAAGGTGAATGCGTTCATATGCCCACCAGCGACCATGACGTTTACTGCAAAGTAAAAGATCGCGCTCGTTTAACCGCATACCCTGTCCGCGAATGGGGAGATATGCTATGGGCCTATATGGGATCAAGTAATTCACCTGAGGTTCCTTTAATGGAATTTGCGCTGGTACCACCAAGTCATCGCTATGTGTCCAAGAAACTCCAGGAATGCAATTGGGCACAGGCTGCTGAGGGCGGAATTGATACCGCTCATTTTTCTTTTCTGCATCAACCTATTGCGAGAACAGAGAAGGAATGGTCTGATAAATCTGCGCGCATGACAAGAGGCTATTCACCGAAAACCATGAACCATGAACACCTGCGCTGGATGAAGGAAGATCCTCAGCCTCAATATGAAGTGCATCGTCATGGTGCTGGATTAGTTTTAGGAGGTTCGCGACAAGCAAACCCTGGAGAACGTTACTGGAGAGTCGCACAGTACCTCATGCCATGTCATGGCTATACGCCTAGCGCCATGCCGGGTCAAAACTATTTTGGGCAGTCTTGGGTTCCAATTGATGATCACTCTTGCTGGATTTATGTGTATGCATGGAATCCAGAACGTCCCTTAACCCAAGAAGAGATAAGCCTCTACAAAACGGGGGGTGCAGTTTTTTCAGAAACAGATTCCAGCTTTATTCCATTGCGACGTCGAGATAATGAATATTTAATGGATCGTGTTCGGCAAAAGCATGAAAACTTCACCGGTATAGAAGGGGTCTCAGAGCAAGATGCCGCCATACAAGACAGCCAAGGAAGAATCTCAGATCGAACCCGTGAATTACTAGGACCTACCGACATTGGCGTAGTGCGTTTTAGACAACTAATGCTTGAATCAGCTGACCAAGTCGAGAACAGCATTCCTCCACTTGGAAGTAATAACCCAACTGCATACATGGTTCGCGCCGGCGCCCAAGTAGCCCCAGATAATTTAAATATGAAAGAAGTTATGGAGATGCGGTTTGGAGATCCCATCGGATATATGGTCTATTCGCCTACAAATAATGAAGGTCAACATGATTAAAACAGCACCTGCATATTTTCAAAAAAAACAATACATCAGTTCATTTTTACTTTTTCTGGTATTGTTTTTTGCAATCGATAAGCTTTGGGCGCAGTCTTATCCAGCCAAACCTATTCGACTGGTTATTCCATATGCAGTTGGAGGATCAACGGATCAAACAGGCCGATTACTGGCCAAATACTTGACCCAAAAGTTAGGTCAACCGGTAGTGCCAGAAAACAGAGCTGGAGCAGGTGGTTCACTTGGTCACGAAGCTGTTGCCAAGTCGGCACCAGATGGCTATACATTGTTATTTAGTGCTGCCGGCCCCCTAACGGTGACACCACATACCTACCCTCGCCTGAATTACGATCCTATTCAAGGATTTGATTTCATAACGTTGATTGCTACACAACCACTTTTGTTAGTAGTTAATCCAACAATAAAGGCGAATTCTGTTCAAGATTTAATTCGAGAAGCCCAGTCTGCAAACCCAAAACTCACGTATGGGTCTTTTGGAAACGGTAGTGCAGCACATCTTGCTGGAGAGTGGTTTAAATCAGTTACCCAAGTCGATATGGTGCACATTCCGTATAAAGGAAGTGGACCAGCTTTAGTTGATTTGGTTGGCGGGCAAATTAATTTAATGTTTGATGTATTCAGCACAGCAGCTCCGCTTGCTAAAGCAGGAAAGCTAAAACCCATAGCGATTACCTCGGCTGAACGCTCTCCTCAGTTTCCTGAAGTCCCCACTATGCAACAAGCGGGCATCAAAGACTTTGATGCTGGTACTTGGTTTGGTTTACTTGCACCGAGTGGGCTTCCCCCTTCTGTGCTGAATCAACTGTCAGTCGCAGTAAACGATTTCTTGAAAGACCGCGAAGTACGTGACATATTAAATAGTCAAGGGGCATTACTCAAAGGTGGATCGCCCAACGAATTTAAACAATTTTTCTTGTCTGAATATGAAAAATGGGGACGTATTGTGCGCTCGGCAGGTGTTAAAGCAGATTAAACCGATTTGCGATTTAGAAAAACAAAACCATTTAACTCTTTAAGGAATACCTAAATGTTCAAAAGGCTTATAAAGTTGTCAATATTGACAAGTTTTTTAATAACCACTCTAAATGTATTTGCCGACTATCCTGATAGACAGATCACCTTAGTTGTACCGTACACACCCGGTGGTTTTACAGACAACCTTGCGAGAGCTGTAGCGAAACCCCTAGGAGAAAGACTTAATCAACCAGTTGTAATTCTGAATCTTCCTGGTGGCGGCGGAAACATCGCTGCGGCAAAAGTAGCAAAATCTGCCCCAGATGGTTACACCATATACATAGGCAATAACGCAACGATTACTCTCAACACATTAATCTATAAATCTTTACCATTCGACCCTCTCAAAGATTTAGCTCCAGTAGGCTTAATTGGCGAAAGCCATGCAGCACTAGTTATTCCAACATCAATACCCGTCAAGAGTTTTTCTGAGCTACTAGCTTACGCAAGATCAAAGCCTGGGGAACTTAATTTCGGTTCTACTGGTGCCGGAGGCGTGAGTCATTTATCTGGGGAAATGCTCAAATCAAACTATAAGATCAAGATGACGCACGTACCTTATAAAGGTACAGCGCCTGCAACTACAGACTTACTTGGTGGACAACTACAGCTTATGTTTAACGATGCGGCGTATTCTCAAATAAAAGCTGACAAACTAAGGGCACTCGCTGTAACTGGCACAAAAAGACTAAGTAACTTTCCAGATATACCAACATTCAAAGAATTAGGTGTAGCTGGCTTTGAAACTTACGCATGGTTTGGAATTTTTGTTCCCGCTGGTACACCGCCTGCCATCATTAGCAAACTTAGCAGAGAATTAATGCTTGTCACTCAAGAGCCGAGCTTGAAAGCATGGGCACTGTCACAGAATGGACAAATTCTATCTAGCAATCCTCAGGAATTGTCAGATTTTCTGAAATTAGATCTAGCTAAGTGGGCGCCAGTTGTCAAAGAAACTGGCATAGTTCCTGAGTGACGAAACTACAGGTCAAGAGTTAATATGACACGCTTCACGATCCAACCCATTAATACTAATTTTGCAGCTGAGGTTTTCGACATAGACCTGAGCAAAAAACTATCTAATGAAGACATTGATTTAATAAAAGAAGCATTTTGGAAGTACGCAGTTCTTGTATTCCCCGATCAAAATCTATCCCTTGATCAACACGTTGATTTTGCAACTTTATTTGGCCCTATTGAAATGAACGTCAATACGTACCAAGAAGAAGTTAAAAAACATAGATTTGATTATCGTGTTTCCGATATTTCAAATTTAGACGAAGAAGACAACATACTCTCTGAAAACAGTAGAAAAAGAATGTCAGGCCTAGCCAATAGACTTTGGCATACTGACAGTATTTTTCGACACACACCAGCGCTTGCGTCAGCTTTGTATGCGCTCACAATTGTCCCTATTGGAGGTAAAACTGAATTTGCAGATACAAGAGCAGCGTGGGATGCTTTGCCTGACATCATGAAAAATAAAATAGAAAAACTTATAGTTGAGCACTCCATATTTCATTCAAGAGCAAAGATAGGTTTTACAAACTTTACCGAGAAAGAGAGAGCCGCTCTTCCTCCCTCAAGGCAGGTATTGATAAGAACAATTCCTGAAAATCAAAGAAAAGCACTTTATATTGCCTCCCATGCTATGCGCATCATTGGTATGTCAGATCATGAGGGATCGACCCTTTTAGATGAATTAATGACGCATGCTACGCAATCTCAGTTTGTTTATTCGCATCGATGGCGCGTTGGAGATTTAGTGATTTGGGATAACAGGTGCACTCTCCACAGAGGTACCGATTACGATGAAAAACGCTTTAAGCGTGATATGCGCCGGGCAACAGTTTCTGATGTTGGCAATTCCGTTGAACTTACATTTGGCAGTTTGGAAGCTTCATAAATTATCTAAATCCCTTTGGATTTACTTTCATGATTGGCCTTAGCCAAATACAAATCCAAAAAATATGGACTTCACTTTTTTTTGCATCATTTGATAATCTGTCGCAATGGTGATACCCCTATGAAATGGAAAATGTCTGAACGCTCCTTGTTTGCGATCTTGTTGCGATCGCCTTGGTGGGTGAGTTTTTTGCTGGTGGCCGTCATTTCCACCGTGGCGTTTGCGCTTCTACCCAACGACTTTAAATTTGTGGGCGTGTTGAGTAGCTTCCCCTTTGCAGTGGTGGGCACCATAGCCGCCTGGCGCCAACGCAGCCAACTTAGCTCCGCTGAAGCGCAAGCTTTGCAAAACGCTATGGCTAGTATGAATTGGCGCGAATTTTCAGAGTTACTGACAAAGGCATATGTTCAAGAGGGTTATACCGTAACTGCAGTGCCCCCAAGCGATGGCTTAGGCGACTTCTTGTTGACGCGACAAGGACAAACCACACTGGTATGCGCTAAACGGTGGAAGGCTGCAGCTTGGGGTATCGACAACATGCAAACTTTACTGAGTGAAAAAGAAGCCCACGGTGCATCCCACTTGATGTGTGTAAGTTTGCTGGTAACACCCAATAGTTTGAAAAAATTTGTGAACCAAAACCAAGTAACGTGGTTAGCAGGGCAAACCCTTTGGGCATTAGTCGCTAGCATTTACCCTAACACTTCGCGCCCAAAAAATAATTGACAAATAGTGTGTGTTAATTTCAATTGACACCAATAAACTAATTTCAGTATGGATATTTGTAGCGTGATTTTTCAATTTAACTAACAAGACTAAACTGTTTTAGTTGTGTACTTCGTGCACATCGATTGATTTAATTTTGGAGTTGACTATGCACGGTAAATTTCTTTCTGTTGTGATGGCTTTTGTTATAGGTTTTTCCTGCCTCAGTGCTGAGGCCTCAAAACGCCTTGGCTCTGGTAAGTCAGTAGGACAACAGTCAAACAATGTTTCTCAATCGCAAGGCGCTTCTAAGCCTACACAAAATGCAACCCCTGCTGCACCTGCTGCGCCACCGCCCGCTGCCGCACCGCAAAAACGTCCATGGGGCGCTATGTTGGGTGGTCTTGCAGCAGGTCTTGGTTTGGCTTGGCTGGCAAGCTCCATGGGCTTTGGTGAAGAATTAGGCCAATTCATGATGTTCGGGTTGCTTGCTTTAGGCATCATGATGGTCGTAGGCTACTTTATGCGTCGCAGAGCGACTGCAACTAACTCCGAAACAAACACAAGCCCACTAGCTTTTCAAGGTGCCGGTGCAACGCCACCGCAACAGCATCAAGCTACACAATTCAACGCGCATTCAGATGCTCCAGCTGGTTCAACTGGCAGCATGATTGGCTCAGCGATTAGCGGATTTCAACCTACTTGGTCTATTCCCGCAGGCTTTGATGCCGATGGCTTTGTGAATAAGGCCAAAGAAAACTTTGTCGTCATGCAGGACGCTTGGGATCGCTCAGACACAAAGAGCTTGCGTCAACTGATGACAGACAACATGTTGGAAGAAATCAAAGCCCAAATTGCTGAGCGCGATGCCGCAACCCCCATAGGTCAAATGACCAAAACTGAAGTCATCCATTTAGAAGCTAAGCTGTTAGGCATTGAAGAATCCGTAGATGGTCATCTAGCAAGCGTTGAGTTTTCTGGAATGATTCGCGAAGATGCTGGTGCTCAGCCAGAGGCATTTAAAGAGGTTTGGAATATGTCGCTGAGTAAAACTACAAACAGTGGTTGGTTAGTGGCTGGTATTCAGGCCATTTAAAACTTCGCTGATGTCCGATCTACATTCTCTACAAGCTAGAGATGCCAAGGCCGTGGTTCACGGCCTGACAAATTTATCGCTGCATGCCAAGCGTGGAGCCAGCGTGATTCAGTCTGGCAAAGGCGTGTGGGTTCGCGACATTGAGGGACGCGAATATTTAGAAGCCATGTCTGGCTTGTGGTGTATCGCTCTGGGGTACGGAAATGAGCGGCTCGCCAATGTGGCCCATAAGCAAATGTTGGAGTTGGCTTATTACCCCTTGACGAACCACAAGAGTCATCCGCCAGTCATTGCATTAGCAGAAAAGCTTTTATCGATGGCTCCTGCACCGATGTCCAGAATTTGGTTTTCAAGCACTGGGTCTGAAGCCAATGACTGTGCTGCGCGTTTGAGTTGGTATTTTTGGAACGCAGTAGGACAGCCAGAAAAAAAGAAATTCATCTCGCACAAGCTCGCTTACCACGGCAACACGATTGCTGCTGCAAGCTTATCGGGGGTTAGCTATGCGCATAACAAATTCAATCTGCCGCTGCCGGGTTTTATACACGTGACAACCCCGCACTTCACCCGCAATGGCATGGAGGGTGAAACAGAAGAAGCCTTTAGCGATCGGTTGATTGCCGATATTGAACGGCTTATCCATGCTGAAGGCGCCCACACCATAGCGGCATTTTTTGTTGAGCCTGTCATGGCTGCGGGGGGTATTGTGGTGCCGCCCGCTCGATACTACGAGCAACTGCAATTGCTTTTGAAGAAGCACGACATCTTGTTGGTTTGTGATGAAGTAGTAACAGCATTTGGCCGAACTGGCGAAATGTTTGGTTCAACCACCATGAAACTGCAACCAGATCTGTTGATCTGTGCAAAGGCTTTATCCAGTGCCTATATTCCAATCTCTGCGCTTATGATCGGTCCTCGTGTTTACGAAGCCATTGAACGTCAAAGCGGTGAGCTAGGAATGTTTGGTTTGACCATGACTTACTCGGGACATCCTGTAGCTTCGGCAGTGGCTTTGGAAACTCTAAAAATATACGAAGAACTCAATATCGTCGATCACGTGCGGCAAGTGAGCCCAAGTCTTTTAAATGGGCTAAAGCAACTGCAGAGTCACCCATTGGTGAAAGAGGTTCGGGGTATTGGACTTTTAGCTGGCGTCGAACTTCTTCCGAAACACGGCCCAGAGTGTGCGCGTATCGCTGAATCCGAAGGGTTGATCGTGCGGGCGATTGGAGACACTATTGCCTTTTGCCCACCATTGATCATTTCTGAAGCCGAAATCCAAGAGCTTTTGTCACGGTTTCAAAAGGCCCTGGACCTACTCAAAGCGGCCCCTGCTCCAAACTAGACACTTCATTCGTCAAAGTGGTTCGGCGCATATCGCGCACTTCTTTCGGGTCATAGCGACGCGCTCTATGCATCGTGACGCGGTTATCCCACATCACCAAGTCCCATGGACGCCAAACGTGGGCATATACAAATTGGCGTTGCGTGGCGTGTTCATTTAAGTCGCGCAAGAAAGAGCGCGCTTCTGGCATAGGCCAGCCTTCAATGCCACCCGCGTGGCTTGCAAGGTATAGCGAGAGGCGTCCGGTGTTGGGGTGTCGACGCACAAGGCGCTGGCGAACTGGCGCCCACTTGGCACGCTCTGCGTCCGTGAAATCGTCAAAGCCTAGGATGCCGCGCGAATAAATCTGACTGTGCGCACAAATGAGATCGTGCACCTCTGCCTTGGTGGCATCGTCTAGTGCATCGTATGCAGCACGCATGTCCGCAAATTCTGTGTTGCCGCCAGCACCTGGGATCTTGCGCGCAGACAACAACGAATACTTGGCTGGCACATCCTTAAAAGAACTGTCAGAGTGCCATAACAAATTACCCAAACTAAATAGCCGACGCCGATCATCGCGGGGTAACAACTCACCGTGTTTGTCGAGATTGGAGATGTCGTTCAACTCCATGCTCAAACGTCGTTCTTTCTCGGACATGATGTCACCCGTGGCTTCTTCGAGTTTGCCAAGCTGGCGGCTAAACGCTATTTGCTGCTCATCGTCTAGATGCTGGTCGTGAAATACGAGCACACCGAAGCGGTCCATACCAGCGTGAATAGCGGATACCTCTTCATCCGAAAGGGTGCGTGTTAGATCAATGCCCGCAACCTCACCAATAAAATTGGGTCTGCTAGCATCTATAGGGTTGAAAGTGTGTGGAATACAAATCTCCTAAAAGTTTTATTAAAGCACGTCATAACCATCACTTAACTTTAAGAACTCCCTCTGGAATTGAGAAATTTTGAGAGAGAACCGTATTTTGAATCACCTTGGCTAAAAGTCTGGCCGCAGCTGTGGGCTCCCTGCCAGACGCAAATATCAACCCTAATCGTCTCTGAATTCTTGGCTTGTCTAATGGTAGGACGGCGAATGCTCCTCTACTGGGATCTGGGCACAACATAGAAGGCAAGATAGTCAAACCTAGATTAGCCTCAACCAAACCCAATAATGTCAAAACTTGAGTTGTTTCATGTACGACATTGATTGGGATTGATTTCTTTTCAAACTCTGTTTCTAGCAAGTCTCTAATTCCTGAGCCTCTGCGCAGCATGACAAGTTCATGGCTAGATATTTCTGTGCCAGAGATCTTGTGTTTAGAAGCCAGAGGATGGTCGGATCTGCAAACCACTTGGAATACATCCTCCAATAATGGGATTGAAACATTCAATTTCTTTTCCGTATCTTCGCTGACGATGGCAATGTCGCATTCGCCTTTATCCATTTTCTGCAGAATTCCTCGCATGTTGTCATCTAGAAAAACAACATCGATTTCTGGATAGGCCACTTTCATCTCTGCCAATACAGGTGGAAGCAATCGGTATACAGCGGAAGACAAGCAAGCAATCGTGACCCTACCCCGTCCGGACTTAGCAAAGTCTTTCAATGCGGCAATAGAGTGGTCCATAGATTCAAGCAGTCGCACCGCATCTTCCAGAAAAATCAAACCCGCTTCACTGATTCTGACTATCCGTGTGGTGCGATCCAACAGTTTGACGCCCAACAAGGTTTCTAGCTGAGAAATAGCCTGGCTTGTGGCTGGCTCACTCAAATGCATGGCATTGGCAGCGTTGCGAAAACTGCCGCGTCGGGCAATTTCTACAAAAATCCTCAAATGTTTTAGGTTGGGATTCAACATACATATGCCATTTTGATTAGCAAGCGACTGGGCGTTGGTGATCGACCAGGACTATATATTTGTATTATCAATTTATTAATAAGATATTTCAAATTGTTTTAATTGTCCACCATTTATAAGATCTTCATGAAATACACATAACTCAGGCAAAAAAGCCTGAACAAGATTGCTAAAAACATGACATCTGAAACAACACCCTTAAAAGCCAATAACTTCCTCAGTCCAGCCGCGATCGCAAATAAGGAAAAAGCGCAAACCCTCATCAAGCAATTAGCGCATCCAGTTTTAGGGCACTTTATAGATGGCAAGGCAGTACCAAGCCTGAATAGCAAAGTATTTACCAATAAATCTCCTATCGATGGATCAGACTTAAACGAAACAGCCATGGGCGATGTGGAAGATGTTGCGGCTGCAAGCAAGTCATCTAGTCATGCATTTGAAAGTTGGCAAGCATGGCCAGCCAAAAAGAGGCGAGATTTATTGCACACCATCGCGGACACCTTAGAACGCAATGCAGAATCTATCTCCTTGCTGGAAACCGCAGATACAGGGCAACCCCTTCGGTTTACGGAGAAAACAGCTGCGCGTGGTGCGGAAAATTTTCGGTATTTTGCGGATCTTTGTACCCGCTCTTCTGACGGACATAGCTATCCAACGCCAACGCATCTCAATTACACCGTCAGAGACCCCATTGGCCCGATTGCAGCCATTACTCCTTGGAACATGCCTTTCATGTTGGCCACTTGGAAAATAGCACCTGCGTTAGCGGCAGGCTGCAGCGTGATTCACAAACCTGCCGAGTGGAGCCCCCTCACCGCTAGCCTACTGGCTAAGCTCGCTTTTGAAGCTGGCTTGCCCTCAGGCGTTCTCAACCTCGTTCACGGAACAGGAGAACAAGCTGGCACAGCCATCACCCAAAACCCACATATCAAAGCCATCGCATTTGTTGGCGGTACAAAAACTGGTTCACGCATCATGTCGCAAGGTGCGGCTAGCTTAAAGCGTGTGCACTTTGAACTCGGTGGCAAAAGTCCCGTGGTTGTTTTTGATGATGCCGATCTCGATCGTGCTTTGGACGCAGTCGCCTTCATGATCTTTAGCTTGAACGGTCAACGTTGTAACGCTGGCTCTCGCTTACTCATTCAAGACACGATTCACGACCAATTTGTGCAACGGTTGATAGAAAAAGCCAAATCTATTCGGGTTGGCAATCCTTTTGATCCTCTAACAGAGGTAGGCCCCCTGATCCATCAGAACCAACTCGCTAAAGTTATTCAACACTGCGATGACGCTAGAAAGTCGGGTGCCACGATGCATTGTGGAGGTGCCGTTCAGGGCACTACAGATCTTCCGCCTGCAGGGCATTGGTTTGAACCTGCCATAGTGACCGGACTTCGTACAGATATGCCAATTGTTCAAGAGGAAGTGTTTGGTCCAGTTTTAGCCGTGCTACCTTTTAAAGATGAGGCACACGCGTTAGCACTCGCGAACGATAGCCGCTACGGTTTATCCACTTACCTTTGGACAAGCCATATTGCAAGAGCGCACCGACTAGCGCGTGCATTTCAATCTGGCATGGTTTGGGTCAACACAGAAATTTCGCGCAATCTCTCTACCCCATTTGGCGGGATGAAAGACAGCGGCATCGGTCGCGACGGTGGCGATTGGAGTTTCGACTTCTATATGGAAACACGCAATATATGCATTGCTTTGGATGCGCACAGTATTCCCAATATTGGTACGCGAAGTGTAAAAACGTAAGTCAACTCACATTACACAAAACTGCTCATGAATAAACGTCCGAACATCTTATTTATTACAACGGATCAACAGCGCGCTGATTGCATGGGGTATGAAAACCCGCAATTGCGTACACCTCACCTTGATGCACTCGCCAAGTCTGGTACCAGATTTTCTAACTGCATCTCACCGAGTATTGTTTGTCAGCCAGCGCGCGCATCCATTCTGACGGGCAGTCTGCCGCTCACCAATGGCGTGTGGGATAACGGAGTCGATTTGGATCCCAAAATTGGTGAAGAAGGAATGGCCGGGCAATTAAGCAAGAGCGGCTATAAAACTTCTTTCGTAGGCAAAGCGCATTTTTCTTCGAAGATTACTTTCGCCCCCACCGGTACGCCTGAAGACAGGAAAAGTGCTCCTAATTTTCCAGATGACTGGGTAGGTCCTTACATGGGGTTTGATCATGTCGAACTCGCAGCATTAGGCAAATTCCATAGAGCGCGCATCCAACAAGGCGCACCCAAAATACACCGGTTCGAGCATTGGTTCATGGGCCATCCCAATGCAATAGAACTCTGGCAGAGCAGCTCGACCGAAGGTAGCGGTGCCGCTCAGACATGGAACTCCACTTTGCCTGCTGCATGGCATAGCAGTGCTTGGGTAGCCGATAGAACATTGGCCATACTGGAAGGGCATACAAACAAAGAAGCTCCATTTTTTACATGGGCATCGTTTCCGGACCCGCATCATCCTTTTGACTGCCCGGCACCTTGGAACACGATGTATGACCCAGAAAAAATGCATCTACCTGCGCACCGAACACTTGATTTAGAGAAAAGGCCTTGGTGGCATAAGGCTGCATTGGAAGGTGCGCCTCAAATCGCTGACCCTGAACTAGCAAAATTTCGGTCTGAAGGTTTTAAAGTGCCGCCACAAACAGATGCGCAACTTGCAGAGATGACGGCGAATTATTTCGGCATGATTTCATTGGTTGACCACCAAATTGGCCGAATACTGGACGGCCTACAGGCGTTAGGTCTGACGAATGACACCCTGATTGTTTTTGCAAGCGATCACGGAGACATGATGGGTGACCATGGGCTCTACCTGAAAGGGCCGATGTTTTATGAAGGCGTGTTGCGTGTGCCGCTCATCATCGCTGGGCCAGATATTCCAAAGGATCAATTAATCGAGACGCCAGTTTCTACCATTGATTTAGCGTCCACTTTCTTGGAGTCTGCGGGAATTTCTTCTGGGAGCGCACAAAGTAAATCGCTGCATCCTGTGATGAAAGACAAGGAATTACGAGAGTGCGCCTGGAGTGAATGGAAAGTCCATCCCTCTCGATTAGGTGTTGCTCTTGACTTACGAACAGTCAGAACGGCTAGATATTCGTATACCTATGAAATGGGATCAGGAGCAGGTGAACTCTACGACTTGCTAGAAGACCCGCAGCAAATGGTCAACCAATTTGACTCTGCAACACATGTTGCAGCACGTGAAAAGTTGCACGCTTTATTGATGTCTAGACCGGGCACGATGAAGCGCGAATTGTCTGAACCCGTAGGAATTGCTTAATTCATTCAAACTTAACCCTAGCCATGTCCACTACACCTCATCAGCCAACTGCGTCCATCCAAATAGTTGTGCCCTTCCCTCCTGGAGGAATTGATTTAATTCTGCAGCTTTTTATCGATGGATTGAAAGAGCGCCTGAACCAAGACGTCGCGTTTATTAACCGTCCGGGTGGCACTGGCGCAGTGGGCAGTCTAGAAGTGGCAAAAGCGAATCCAGATGGGCTCACTTTACTTTTTGCCTCGCAAGGACCACTGGTTTACCAACCTCAACTCAACTCCGTTGGGTACACCGCCTTACATTCTTTTGTCCCTGTTTGTCGTGTGACCTCTACACCCAGTGTATTGATGGCTTCTGGAAATAGTGGAATAAAAACAATCCACGACATTGTCAAAGCGTCCAAAGCAAACCCTGCGTCAATTTCTTATTCCACGCCTGGCGCTGGTGGATTACCGCATATTGGTATGGCTGCTTTTTCAAAATTAATGGGCATTGAACTCACGCACAAACCGATGGCCGGAGCTGCTGCGGCCATCAAAGCCCTCAAAGACAGCGATGCAGAACTGATTGCAGAGCAGCTTCCAACTGCTATCGCATTGGCGAACGAAGGGGCAAAAATCATTGGTGTTTTTGCTCCCCAAAGGCTTAGTGCACTTCCTGATGTGCCCACCATCCTAGAACTTGGGTGCGATCTATCGTTCCAATCTTGGAATGTTTTGATGGCTCCTGCACATACTCCTACCGATGTGCTACAACGACTCAGCGAAGCTTGTCTAGGCGCATTGATACAAGCTACGACCCTTATGAACCAAAAAATGGGTGTCGAGCCCGCTTATTTGGGTTCAGCGCAAACCGCCACATTCATTGCTAGCGAACTTGACAAAGCTCGTGAATTGATAAAAGTGAGTGGGCTTTGAATGCGAAAAGTTTTTTCGTGAATTTATATAAATTAAAGGAGACAACCATGTTTAAAAAAATAGCCTTCTCTGGGTTCATCGCATTAGGTGCACTTGGATTAATCGGCTCCCACGCTTTGGCACAGCCTTTTCCGACTAAACCGGTCACTTTGGTGGTTCCGTATCCTGCAGGTGGAGGCGCAGACATCATTGCACGCATGCTTGCAGAATCCATGAAGACCACATTAGGTCAGCCCGTTACGGTGACTAACCGTCCTGGTGGGCAGGGAACCATTGGAACGGCAGAAGTGATACGAATGCCAGCAGACGGTTACAACATCGTTCTCAGTGCTGCAGCCACACTGACCGTTCAACCGCACCGTCAAGATCTGCCTTACGAAACGCCAGACGACTACGACCCCATCATCAAGGCCGCTAATTTACCTATGGTGTTAGCTGTTCTATCTACATCACCCCACAAAACGGCTAAAGCAGCACTCGATTATGTAAAAGCCAACCCCGGAAAGATCAGGGTTGGAACGCCAGGCAATGGGTCCGTAGGCCATTTAATTGTTGCAAGCATCAACACCAAAGCAGGCACAAAACTTGGGCACGTTCCTTATGCCAGCGGTGCGGAGTCGATTCCATCTATGTTGGGCGGGCACATTGAGGCCGTTGTTGCACATCCTTCAGAGTTGCTACCACACGTCAAAGCTAAAACAGTCACAGTACTTGCGGTATTTGAAGAAAAGCGCAACAGCAATTTCCCAGAAGCACCCACATTCAAAGAACTTGGATATGACATCACGATGGGCGTCTACTACCCCATAGTCGGACCGAAGAATTTGCCAGCCGATATCAAAGCAAAAATTTACAAAGCAGCCAAAGATGCAATGGAGAGCCCTGCTTTCAGCTCGCAAGCCAAGGAAAAGGGCTACAACCTTGACATCAAAGACCCTGAACTCCTTCGCAAAGACCTATGGGTTGCCTACAAAGAAAACGGCCTCTTGGTAAAAGAACTTGGAATGGGTAAGAAATGACGTCTAGATGGATTAGTCTTGGCACGGGACTATTTTTTCTAACCCTTGGAAGTCTCGAGATGTATCTGTCTCAAAAACTTCCAGGTGGTTTAGGCCTCAACGCGGCCGAGCCTGGGCCTGGGCTTTTTCCAATGATTGTTGGAGCCATCATGTTTTTTGCTGCATCGGTGTATTTAGTGGAGAACATGCGCTCTGTTTCTAATGTTGAAGCAACACCCCATCGAATCCCAAAAGACATTGTCTTGATGGTGTTGACTATCGCTTTGTATATCTTTCTGCTTCCACGCGCTGGTTTCTTTGTGGCTGCATTTTTATTGTTGATCGGTTCCCTATCGATTTTTGACATGCCAGGTTGGATTCAACGTGTCGCAACAGCTTTATTGGCCACGCTGCTTTCATTCGCCATATTCACCCTGGTGTTAAACGTCAAAATGCCAAACCCGAGTTGGTTCAATTGATATGAATGCGTTTGAAGGCCTGCTATTCGGATTCTCGATCGCGTTACAAGTAGAAAATCTGCTTGCCTGTTTCATCGGTGTATTGATTGGAACCATCGTTGGTGTTTTACCGGGCATTGGGCCCATCGGTGCAATGGCACTGCTGCTTCCGGTGACATACGCCATGACCCCGGCGGGTGCATTGATCATGCTTGCCGGTATTTACTACGGGTCCATGTATGGCGGCTCCACGACATCCATACTTTTAAAAGTACCAGGTGAAGTTTCGTCTGTCATCACCACCATTGACGGTTATGAGATGGCGCGAAAAGGTCGTGCTGGAGCAGCGCTATTTGTTGCGGCAGTGGGTTCCTTTGCCGCTGGATCTGTAGGCATCCTAGGCTTGGCTTTTTTAGCACCTGTTTTAGCAGCATCTGCTCTTCGTTTCGGTCCGCCAGAATTTTTTGCGCTTTGCATATTAGGTTTACTGGTGCTCTCTAGACTCACAGGTTCCTCCTTGAGCCGTGCTGCAGTCATGGTGGCTTTAGGGCTCAGCCTAAGTACTGTAGGAATGGAGCCAATGTCTGGCGTTTCGCGTTTCACTTTTGGATACCTTGACCTCGCGCAAGGGTTAGAACTCGTCCCCATAGCCATTGGATTATTTGGTGTCGCTGAATTACTTTCATCTGCCCATAACAAATTAACCAATGAAAAGCCATTAAAAGTCAGCTTCAAAGAATTACTTCCTACGCGTGCGGAATGGAAACGCTCCCAGTGGCCAATCGCACGTGGCTCTCTTTTAGGTTTTTTATTTGGCTTGATTCCAGGCCCCACTGCCATCATTGCCACGTTTAGTTCTTACGCTTTAGAAAGAAAACTATCTAAGCATCCAGAAGAATTTGGTCACGGTGCTATCGAAGGCGTTGCGGGGCCAGAAAGCGCTAATAACGGTGCAGCACAAGGTGCATTTATTCCTCTGTTGGCACTTGGCATTCCATTTGCACCAGCCTCTGCCATGTTGCTCACGGCACTGTTAATTCATGGCGCCAAAACAGGCCCCATGTTGATGACCGAAAGTCCAGAAATATTCTGGGGCGTTACTTCTAGTATGTACATCGGTAACTTGATGTTGCTACTACTCAATTTACCTTTGATCAGTGTGTTTGTGGCATTGTTACGACTGCCTATGTATTTGATTTCGAGTCTGGTGGTACTGCTGTGTGTTGTAGGAACGTACGCAATTTCAAATAGTATTTTGGATTTATGGGTTCTGCTTATCAGCGGTGTGGTGGGTTATGTATTGAGACAACTTAAATTTGAGCCGGTCATTTTATTGATGGCACTGGCTTTGGGTCCTATTTTGGAGCGCTCATTTATTCAGTCTTTATATTTAACGCAGGGAGACATGCTTGAGATATTGACGCGCCCCATTGCGGGAACCATGATTTTTATCTCGATTTTGGTTATCTTTATTCCTATACTCAAAAGAATATATAAATCGCTGTTTTAAGGGAATTAAATGTCTACCACCGAGCCAAAAAACAAACGTCCCAACATCTTATTTCTTAGTGTGGACCAATGGGGCGGTTCTTTTTTTGGGCATGAAGGACATCCGGTCATTCAGACGCCAACCATTGACCAGTTAGTGCGACTTGGTACTAAATTTAGCAAAGCTTATTCGGAGTCACCTATTTGTATTCCTGCACGCAGGTCGATGATGACTGGACAATCACCTCGACGCCATGGTGACCGCTCTTTTTTACCGGCTCTCACCATGCCGAACGACAATTTATTAGCCCAGTGCATGGTCGATGGCGGCTACCAAGCTACAGCCATTGGAAAACTGCATGTATTTCCCCAACGCGATCGCATCGGTTTTGAAAACACGCTTCTGGCTGAAGAAGGCCGCCCTGGCTTAGGCGCTGTAGACGATTACGACCTTTATCTAGCCGACCAAGGTCACGCTGGATTGCAATTCATGCATGGCATGAGCAACAACGGTTACGAACATCGCCATTGGCATTTAGATGAATCGCTGCACGTGACAAATTGGATCACCCGAACAGCGGCACGCGAGATCAAACGACGCGATCCCAACCGACCTGCGTTTTGGCATGTATCTTATACACACCCACACCCCCCGCTTGTACCACTGGCTAGCTACGAAGCTCTCTACCAAGACATACCTATTGATCTGCCGATCATGGCTGAATGGTCAAACCAAGCAGTTGAAAAATTACCAATGGCCTTGCAAGTCATAAGAGACTATTGGCCAGCCAAATGGAGCGAGGGCGAGATGCGTAACCTAAGACGCGCTTATTACGCCTTGTGTACCCATATTGATCACCAAATTCGTATTTTGATCGGCACATTGCGCGAAGAAGATCTCCTGAACGATACCGTCATTTTGTTAACTGCAGATCACGGCGACATGCTTGGAGACCATGGCATGTGGGCTAAGCGACTTTTTTATGAGGGCTCTGCCCGTGTGCCCATGGTTTTAGTCGGCGCCAAGAACGACAGTTCCATTGCTATGGGGAAGGTAGACGATCGTCTAGTAGGTTTACAAGATGTCATGCCCACATTGCTGGATATTGCAGGCTTGCCCATACCTTCATCCGTTGAGGGCTTGTCTATGTTGGGTGAGGAACGTAGAGAGGTACTTTTTGGTGAATGCGGCGAAGATCGAAATGCATCTCGGATGATTCACGATGGTCGGCATAAATTGATTTGGTACCCAGGTGGGCAAATTGTTCAGCTATTCGATTTACAAACGGACCCCAAAGAATGCCATGACCTATCACTGGATCCTTCAGCCAATGAAGTTCGACTGCGATTAGAGTCTGCGTTGATTGAGAATCTGTATGGCACTGACCTCGATTGGGTGCATGAAGGTCGATTGAAGGGCTATGCAAGTGATGGATCACGCATCCAACCTGATCGACAATTAAGTGGACAAAGAGGCGTGCACTACCCACAACCTCCGATTGACCATCCAGAACGTACCGCCATTCGGCCCGCATAAATTTAGGAGACATAGCCATGAAAAATTACACAAATGCAAAATCTTTGCACCAGTGGACCCGTCGCAAATGGCTGGGAACTGTTGCTGCCACCGCATTCACAGGTCTCAGCGCTACGGGGCTGCATGCACAAGACAACTATCCCAACAAACCTGTCACCCTTATCGTGCCCTACCCTCCAGGTGGAAACAACGATATCGTGGCGCGCGCCTATGCGACGCCTTTGTCTAAAGCCATCGGACAGCCAGTTGTAGTTGAAAACAAAGGTGGTGCTGCAGGTGCTATTGGTGTGGGCCAAGCGGCTAAAGCTGCACCAGATGGATACAACATGGTGATTGGTGACTTGGGGTCGTTGTGCATCAACCCCATAGCAAATCCGTCATTGGCATATTCCACTTTGCGCGATTTCACGCCTATTTCAACAATCGCCTCTGTCTCCA
>Ga0214921_10002745_pt1 | contig 28065 bp, 33 predicted proteins | sample LL1505_MetaG_FD_177992 | JGI IMG/M metagenome (GOLD analysis project Ga0214921, IMG submission 177992) | Freshwater microbial communities from Lake Lanier, Atlanta, Georgia, United States - LL-1505 | ecosystem: Environmental > Aquatic > Freshwater > Lake | place: USA: Georgia | collected...
CACCCACTGCTATGAGTGCAGATAGTGCTAGCTTAGTAGTTAATGTAACAATCAGAGATGGCAGTAATACAGCTACTGTAGTATCTAAAACAATCACTTATTCTCTTAGCAGAACTGGTACTCAAGGTGACACAGGCTTAAATGCAGCTTTATTCAGTATTGATAATTCAAGTCCTGTATTCAGAAAAGATTTAGCAGCAAATATTCTTCCTGCAGCAGGTATTACACTAACAACTAGTGTTGCCAACATTACTAGTATTACTAGCTATTTATGGCAAAAGAATGGTGTAACTATTTCAGGAGCTACAACTAGTAGTTATACTGTACCTATTAGTGATTACAGTTCTGTTAGTACTAATACTTATACTTGTACTGTAACAGGAACTATTAATGGTACAGCCGGTAGTACTAGAAATGACTCAGTAGTAATTCCTAGACTAGATGACGGTAGTAGTACTCCAACAGCGGTATTGTCTAACAGCAACATTACTTTTGCTGGACCTAATACTACATACACGGGCATTACTTTTACATCTGGTAGTTGTGGTATTACAGCTTTCATTGGTTCTACACAATTAACTTATGCAGCTAGTGGTGCTAGTACTTTTAGTGTAGCGTATGGTACAGCAACAGGAGTTACTGTAGCCGCTGGATCTGGTACTGGAAGTACTTATACAGTACCTGCACCCACTGCTATGAGTGCAGATAGTGCTAGCTTAGTAGTTAATGTAACAATCAGAGATGGCAGTAATACAGCTACTGTAGTATCTAAAACAATCACTTATTCTCTTAGCAGAACTGGTACTCAAGGGGCTGCTAGTACAGTACCAGGCCCAACAGGCGCACAAAATCATCGCATTTATATAGCAGGAACCAGTACCACTCCAACCACTCCAGGAACTACCACAAGCGGAGCTGCTCCTGCGGGTTGGTCACTGACCCCGGTAACCCTAGACACCACAAATAACACACAGTGGCAATCAGACGGTACAACTCCTGCAGGCAGTACTACCACTACTTGGGGTGCTCCTTATTTGAGTTATTTTCAAGTAGCCAAACTAAGTGCTATCACAGCCAACATTGGTAATTTAACCATAGATAGTACTGGTAGTATAATTACTACAGGAGCAACTTATGGTGGTAGCGGAGTCTTTTTAGGTTACAATACTACTACTACTAGTGCTTATAAATTTTCAGTTGGTAGTGGCACTGCCACTAACACACTTACTTGGGATGGCACAACCTTAAAAGTACCTGCAGCTACTGTAACAGGTACATTAACAGCCTCGCAAATTGCTGCAAACGCCATTACTGCAAGTAAAATATCCGTAGGTGATTTTACAAATTTGGTAAAAAATCCTGCCTTTGATGGCGGATCTTCAGATGGTTGGACTTTAACGGCTACCAGCAGCATTTTAGCCAAAAGTGCCACAGAAGTTCCAGCCAACGCCCCCTCAGAATATGTAGTAAAAAATCCAGTAGTAGCCGGCACTAACAATGACTGTGCAGTTACTCAAAGCTTTGACGTACGCCCAGGTGAAGTATATTACGTAGAGTGGTACGCTGCCTCCGGGACCACAACCACAGGATCTACTAGAATATTTTTACTAATAGCCGATCAAACGAATACTCAGTTTACATACCCCAGTGCTGCAAGCATTGCTGCAAGCAGTAGCTCTCCTTGGACTAAATATTCAGGACAAATTACCATACCTGCTACAATTACAGGTTCCTATATACCTGCAAAAGCAACTATTGCTTTTGGTACTTTAGGTGGAACTACTAATACAGGTACTTGGTACGTTACCAAAATAGTTGTACGTAGAGCTGCTACAAGTGAGCTGATAGTTGACGGAGCAATTACTGCTGCTAAACTTTCAGTAACTAATTTGAGTAGTATTAATTCAGACTTAGGTACTGTAACTGCAGGCAGTATATCTGGTTCAAGTTTAACTATCAAATCCCGTAACTTATTAGGTTGCGGAGGTTTAGAAAAGCAGTCGGGTTGGAGCGCTATTGTAGGAAGTGTTAGTTATACTACTACTTTAAGTGGTGGAGGTGCTATAACAACTTCGGTATTAAGCTATAGTTGGTCTACAGCTGTAACACCTAAATTTGGTACTTGGAGTACTTTACCGTATGCAAGTATGCCCGTTTATACAGTAGGAACCACGTATACAGTTAGTTTTTATGCAAAATTAGGTGGCAATTACTCTGGCGGATTTATTATATCTGATACTGGAAATCCTTCCCACACAGTAACCACAGTAACTAATCCTACAATATCTTCTACTAGTTGGCAACGGTATGTTTATACTATTGTTTATAATTCTGCACTCGTCACTTACCCTTATTTGGTAATCACTGGAACTACTACTACCGGCAGCGTCGGAACTATTTATTTTAGTAATTTTCAAGTTGAACAAGGTAGCGCAGTTACAGATTGGGTAGCAGGAGGAACCCCTGTTATTTATAGTACTGGAGTAATGAACGGGTCAGGAGCTGTATTAAATACTGATGGCACTTTTGCAATTGGAAATGCCGCAAGTAGTATTGTAAATACAGCCACTTCCGGTATAGTTGTAAATGGGCCTGTAGTTTTTACAGAAAATATTACTAATAATGGAACTAGTGTTGCTGCTGTTAATACCAGCACAGGAGCTAGTGTTTCAGTAACCGTAAGCGTACCGTCAGGTGCCAGCGCTGTACTACTAGACTGGTACTTAGGGCCCCCTACTCAAACCGCCGGTACAACATATGGCGGGGGTAAAGACGCTGTTTATACTAGTGGTTATATTAACGGACCTATTCTAGTAAGTTTAACAGATAATACTGTTGCTTGTAGTGCTATTGTTATTTCTCCAAATAATACCACCGCCGCAGTTTCACATACTTATACAGTAACCAGAAGTTACTACACAGGAACAATGAGACTCTCAGTCTTAATACTAAAAAGATGAAACATTTTACCATTTATAATTCTCTTGGAGAAATTACCAGCAGTGGCCAAGTACAAGATGAAGATTTTGAATTACAAGTGCTTGTTCCCGGAGAGTACATCATTGAGGGGTACGCTGATCCTGAAAAGGACAGCATAGACCCTAAAACCCAAACAGTAATACACGGAGGAAGGGTTGTAAAACCCTTTCCTCGTACTTACGCAGACAAGCGGCGTAGTTTATACCCCAATGCCATTGACCAACTGGACATGATTTGGCGGGCAATGGACTCAGGCAAGCTGCCCAAAGACAATGAGTTTTATACAACCATCAAACTCATAAAAGATCAGTATCCAAAAGATCCTGCACCCCCTCTTAATCCATTAACTCCAAAAGGCCTTTGATGATTAGACGTCAACATATGGGACAGGGTATTACAGAACCTGCCGAAGTATTCAATATTGAGGGACTACGTATTGTTCGTACTAACTTTAAAGCCGGAGAATGGGTAACCACAAAAGTACCAGAAAAGTGCAGCTACCAAGACTGGGAAAGTGTACACGTACATTTAAATGGTACATCCAGTGAAGTAAACAACGCACTGCCCAGTATCGGACACGGGTGGGTAAGTCGTCATGACGATTATGTAATGGAACCGGGTATTTACAAACGCATATTTGATTCTCCAACAGAGTATTGGTGTTGTTTGTGGACAGATGAGCGAGGTTGTGAGGATGTGGAAGTAATTAAGCTACAAATCAATGAAACTTATGAGTTACCACAAAATCAGACTGTGTTTGTGTTGAGTGGCACTGGTGTGATTAACTCCACAATTTTACAAGCTCATGAACCTGTAAAGTTAATTAGCGGTAGTGCTATTTTAACTGCAACTACTGAGCTTTATGCCCTTACGTGGCAGTAAAAGGATCCCATGGCATTAAATAATTTACGCGTTGTTTACAACAACCTAGCAGACTTATCTACTACTTCAGTAACTGCATCTAGTACTCAGTCTGGTAGTTCTTTAACAAATTTAAAATTAGACACAAAAGGTTTGGTGTGGAGAAGTGGCATCAACACAGCCTCTGCTACTTCTGTTACCGCTGTGTTATCCATAGACTTAGGTACAGCAACCTCGGTTAACAGCATAATTCTACCTTATACAAATTTAACTTCCAGCACTGCTACTGTTGCAGTAACAGGTTATTCAGCTGCCCCAACTCTTGGAGGTACTATAGCAGCACCTACTATTACACCCAGCGGTACTGGTGCTATAGCGTATGCAGCAACTGATACTATACCCATTAATGCTGTTGGCGGCACAGTAACTTATGCTACTGTAACTACCAATTGCTGTCCTTGGAATAGCTTGAGTCTTAGTGCTTGGGGTACAAACCCTGCAGCTGCTAATACATACGCGTATGGTGGAGGCACTGCAGCAGTAGTGTGGCTAACTCCATCGATCAATAGCAGATACTTAACCATACACATAACAGATAACTTTGCCTCCAAAACTAACAGTTACATAGAGGTAAGCAGATTGATTTTGGGGTCATACTGGAGTCCTACGTACAATACAGGATACGGCATGACTGCAACACAGCATGACTTAAGTGCACATGACCGCACTGAAAGTGGTGATTTGATCACACAGCGTGGGCCCAGATTTAACTCTCTGAGTTTTCAATGCGACTTTTTAACTCCAGCAGACAGAAAAGAATTGACTAAAATAATGTTGGGCAACGGCCTTCCACGCCCGCTTTTCATTAGCCTATTCCCAAACAACGGCACTACTAGTACCTTGGCAGAAATGGAACGTGCACATCAAATTTACGGTAAATTAACTACCCTACCAGGCATCAGTTACCGCACTCTGGATATGTACAACACACAGTTTGACGTAGAAGAAGTCTAACGATCAAAAAATTTTACACTTGCATGGGTTATACCTTTGTGGTATAATTCATGCTATCACCCTGATAGTAAAAATTTTCAAAGGAGCCCAAATGGCTATTAATTTTGTAAGAAACGATACAGCTCCCCAGTTAAAATTAACACTAAAAGACTCGCTGTTGCCGGATCAAGCATTGGACTTAACTGGTGCTGTAGTGCGATTACATATTCGTGCAGTGGGAGCCAGTACTTTGAGTTTAACCAAAACAGCTACAATTTTGGCACCTACTACAGGAGTTGCTTACATTGACTGGGTAGACGGTGATCTTGCTATGGCTGCAGGAAGTTACGAAGCTGAAGTAGAAGTTTACTATTCGGCCACAGGACTAAGACAAACAGTATATGACTTTATCTCTATTCTGGTCAGAGGCGATATAGCATGAGTTTATCAGAAGGCTTATTAACTGTTACAGCTGATATAACTACAAAATATATTGGAACGGCCGTAGCATCTACTAACTATTTACTTACAAGCAGTAGTAGTACCAATTATGTAATTGATAATATTTTGCTTGGATTATTTCTAGGCAAACAAAATGTTGTAGAATCAGGGTACGTGGTTGACGGCTATTTTGCAGGTGCAGAAATTATTTAAGGATTATTTATGGCAACAATCGTAACTCGCACAGGCAAAGGTTCTGCACTGACTACTTTGGAAATGGATGCCAACTTTACCAATCTGGCTTTACCAGTAAAGTATCAAGATGCGTTAACAGACTCGGTAGCAGCGTGGACACCTGATGCATCAGTATCAGTAGCTTCAGATCCCACAGACGTATTTTTTAAACCAGATGGTACAAAACTATTTGTAGTCAGAGGTGCCTCGGTATATCAGTACAGTTTAAGTACTGCATGGTTGCTTAGTTCTGTTGGCACAGGTACTTTTTTGTCTACAACTTCTGTAGACACAGGGTGTACAGGATTGTTCTTTTCGCCTGATGGTACCAAGATGTACATTTGTGGCAGCAATGCTGTGGCAAATGCCACTGTGGGAAGTACTGCAGGTGAAGACAGGGTATACCAGTATAATTTATCTACTGCTTGGGACGTAACCACAGCCGTTTTGCAAAGCGGTTCTAGACGTTTTGCCGCTGGAGATGCAGGACTACCTGCAGCAGAAACTACGCCTGCTGCTATTCGTTTTAACTCAGATGGTACTCAGTTTTACATGCTTGGTAGCAGTAATGATGCAGTACACCAGTACTCTGTGTCAACTGCATACGATGTATCAACTACCACTTATGTAAAACAATTCTCTGTTGCCACACAAGAAACCACAGGTACCGGTTTGGGGTTTAATAGCGCAGGAACCCGCATGTACATAGTAGGCAGTGCCGGCGACGACATAAACGAATATCGTTTGACTACTGCTTGGGATGTAACAACTGCTGTGTACTATGACCGTTTATACATTGCTGGGCCGGGTGAAAGTTTGGTTTCTGGTATTTACGTAAGCGGTACAGACTCTTCTGCATATATTTGCGGCACTACCTTGGATACTGTGCAAAAGTTTTTAACCAACGGTACAGCTACTCAGTTAAATAATGCTGTTAATTTTAATGGCAATGTACGTAGTAAAACCGGGCTTATTGCGGATAATTTCATTGTTTGTGATGGCCCGCTTATTTCAAATGGTGGTACTTCTAGTTTTGGCACTACATCAATTTCTGGTGGTTTAACTGCTACTAATGCTATAAGTTTGACAGGTTCCGCAACTAGTACTACCACTATAGGAACTACAGCAACTACGGGAACCATTACCATAGGCGGCAATAGTCAAAGCGGATTGATTATTCTTGGTCAATCTACAGGTGGACATACCTTGAACATTGACAGTGGTGCTACTACCTCAGGTAATACAAAAACCATTACCCTGGGCACTGGTGGTGTGTCTGGTTCTACAACCACAATCTCCATGGGCACCAACACCACAGGTGCCTCAAGTACCACCACAATCTTAGGCAACATAGGTTTCAACGGCAGTTCATTTGGCACAGGCTCGGGTGTCGTATTCATTGCAAATGCCGCCACAACTCCCAGCACTACGCCCGCCAACGGTGGTGTGTTGTATGTGGAAGCCGGTGCTTTAAAATACCGTGGAAGTTCAGGCACTGTTACCCAACTTGCAGCTGCTTAATAAAGGAATGCTATGACAGCACCTGTTAAATTAAATTTAAAAGTATATCAAGGCAGCACCTATCGTGAAACTCTGCGTTGGGAAACCTCTGAAAAGGTGTACACACCCATTGTGAATATTACACGCGCAGCACCCATGGTGGTAACTGCTACAGCTCACGGTGCTCCGGTAGGTTGGCGTGTGAAAATTACAAACTGCTTGGGCATGACTCAAGCAAATATCTCAGACTACGTAGCAGCCAGCGCTGTGACCACAGACTCGCTTACATTCAACTCCATCAACTCACTTGGCTACACTGCTTACACAACCAGCGGTGTATTAGAGTACAACAAGCCTGTAGATTTAACTGGGTATACTGCGCGCATGCAGCTGCGTGAAAAGATTACCAGCAGCACCACACTGTTAGAGCTGACCTCAGCTAATGGAGGCATTGTGCTGGATAATGCAAACAAAACCATTACCATCATCATAACAGCTGCACAAACAGCTGCTTTAGATTTTAATACAGCTGTGTATAACTTGGAGCTGGTAAGCAACAGCGGTGAAGTTACCTCCATGCTGTACGGTTCAGTTTCACTGGTAAAAGAGGTAACTAGATGAGCATTGAAACACTTGTAGTTCAAACAGATCAATCTTCTCTGGTACTGCAAGAAGTTTCAAACACACTTGTAGTAGAAGAAGCCGTAACCGGCATAGTAGTAACCGCTCTGGGTGCTCAAGGTGTACAAGGTGCTTTGGGACCTACCGGCCCCACAGGTGCTCAAGGTGCGGCCTCAACAGTTAAAGGTCCAACAGGACCCACAGGCCCACTAGGGTTATCAGGCCCTACAGGAGCAGCCTCAACAGTTGTTGGTCCCACAGGTGCTCAAGGCATTCAGGGACCAACAGGTCCCACAGGTGCTACCGGAGCAGCTTCAACAGTAGCAGGTCCCACAGGCTCACAGGGTGTGCAAGGTGTTACAGGACCCACAGGCCCACAAGGTGTCCAAGGCCCAACAGGTGCCACAGGCTCACAAGGTGTCCAAGGTGTTACAGGGCCCACAGGCTCACAAGGTGTACAAGGCACAGCAGGACCCACAGGTGCGCAGGGTGCTCAAGGCATTCAAGGCCCACAAGGTCCCACAGGCAACACCGGAGCAGCCAGCTCTGTGGCAGGCCCTCAAGGCCCCACCGGCCCCACAGGTTCTGCAGGGTTAACTGGAGCAGCCTCCACAGTGGCAGGTCCCACGGGTCCCACAGGTGCTCAAGGCGTTCAAGGTCCTACAGGCTCAACCGGAGCAGCCTCCACAGTAGCCGGACCCACCGGTGCTCAAGGTATTCAAGGCGTTCAAGGACCCACAGGCTCAACCGGAGCAGCTTCAACAGTGGCAGGCCCAACAGGTGCGCAAGGTGTTCAAGGACCCGCAGGTCCTACAGGGGCCACTGGAGCGGTTTCCACAGTAGCCGGACCCACAGGCACACAAGGCATTCAAGGACCCACAGGTCCTACAGGTGCCCAAGGTTCGGCTAGCTCAGTAGCAGGACCCACAGGTCCTACAGGTGCCACTGGTTTGGCCAGCACAGTTGCAGGACCCACAGGTGCTCAAGGTGTGGCTGGGCCCACTGGTCCGCAAGGCACAGCAGGTGTTCCTGGCTCAGACAGCACAGTAGCAGGACCCACAGGTGCAACAGGACCAACAGGCTCAACTGGAGCAGCCAGCTCAGTAGCAGGACCTACCGGGCCTACAGGACCTGCGGGGTCAGCAGGGGGTACAGTTGCACCAACGTTTACTGGCTTAACTACTCTGGAAACTTTAAATGTAACTGGTTCCAGCAGTGTGAGTGGTTTAACTGTACGTAATGGGGGCACAGTTACTGCTGTTACTGTTACCACTGCCAGTTCTGGTTACACTGCAATACCCACTGTAACCATTGCTGTACCAACTACTGTGGGAGGAGTTCAAGCTACTGCTAGTGCTACAATGCAGAGAACTGCTCATACCATTGTAAGTGGTGGTAGTGGTTATGTGATTGGAGACACCATAACTTTAGTTGGCGGAACATTTACAACTGCCATAACTTTTACAGTTGCCACAGTTTCTGGTACTGCAGTTTTAACTTTAACTGCTGCCAGTAGTGGTACGTATTCTGTGTTACCAACGGGTACTCTAGCCACAACTACTAATGGTTCTGGCACAGGGCTTACTTTAACCATTGATGGATGGGGCGTACGTGCTGTTACAGTTACCAATGCAGGTTCAGGTTACATAGACCAACCAACAGTTACTTTTTCAAGTGGTTCAGCTGTGGCGTATGCTGTTGTTGGCAGCACTACCAGCGTTAAATCACTTGGAGGATTAGCTACAGTTAGCACACCCACCGGCGATACATTGCGTATATATGACTATGCAGGACAAGCGGGCATTGGTATACGAGGACATAGTGTTTCTGGTAGTTTTCCTGTAATCTTTTCAACGCCTAGTAACAGCACACAAACCAACGTTGGGCTTCAAGTCGCCAGTTTTGGTACAGGCAGTGTTTCTTTTGCTACTAATGCAAGTATAACTTCTCAAGGGGCGTTTAACCAAGTAACTCAACTTAACGTAGCACATACTGCATCAGCTGTAAACTACGTGCAAATAACTGGTGCTATTACTGGCAGCGATCCTATATATTCAGCACAGGGTAGTGATACAAACGTGTCTTTACGGTATCTCACCAAAGGTGCTGGAGAACATAGGTTTTCAACAAACAGTTCTGGAAATATTCAGTTTCGTGTTTTGCATGGTAGCAGTTCCGCAGTTAATTGGTTACAAGTTTCTGGTGCAGCCACAGCTGTAGCACCTATCTTAAGTGCTCAAGGTTCAGACACAAATGTGTCTTTATCTTATGTTACCAAAGGTACTGGCGCTCATACATTCACAACAGGTACCTCCACCCAATTTAGAGTAGCAGATACTACTTCAGCGGTAAATTACATACAAATTACCGGAGGAGTCACTGGTGGTAATCCTTGGATTTCTGCAAACGGCAGTGACACAGATATAAATTTACGATTTTCTACCCGAGGTGCTGGAAGCATAATATTTCAAACTGGTGGCGGTTCAGAAGTAACACAATTTTATGTAACTCACACTGCTGCTGTTACAAACTACTTGCAAGTTACAGGCAGCGTTACAGGCAGTGCACCGGCTTTAGCAGCAGGAAGCGGCGTTAACACAAATGTAGACTTAGGGTTAAAATCCAAAGGTTCCGGTGTAGTGCTGATAAACGGTAATTTAGGCATAACCAGCTTAACTGCCACCACTTCAGCTACCACAGCAGATCAAGTATTAGCAACTTTTGATGCCACCCTATACCGCAGCATGAAACTGTCTGTGCAAGCTGTTTCCGGCACCAACTATCACTTAACAAAATTGATGGCCCTTCACAACGGTGCTACAGCACAACACACTGAGTTTGGTACAGTTGTACTGGGTTCGGCTTGTGCAAGTTACTCAGTGGACTACAGTGGTTCCACAGTCAGATTGCTGGCAACTCCCACCAGCGCAACTGCAACAACTTATAAGATTGCAGCTTACTTAACAAGGATTTAAAATGGCATTATTAATTTCTGTAGACACTGATTTTGGAGTTCCTGCTGTATACTGGAACATCGGGTGTGTACAAGAAGATTTCAAAGGCAAGTCAACTGAGATCACCATCTACGGTTATGCTTCACAAGAAGCCAGGCAAACAGGGCGTCAACCACTGAGTGCTGCAAAAGTACAAGTAGCCGGTGAGGATTATACGCCAGAAGCTACACGTGCTCAGCTGTACGCAATTCTAAGTGCAAAACCTGAGTTCAAAGCCGCACAGGCCGTATAACTTTAAAATTTAGAGGACAGTGAACCTATGGCACAAACTAAATTTAATGTTGGTCTAGGCTTGTCGGTGGGTGCAAATGCCACTGACGTCTTGGACAGCTCTGGAAACCTTTTAATCACAGTGCCTGCCACTGCTGGCGGCACAGGTTTAACCGGTCCAGGCACATTGGGCAATGTGCTAACCAGTACGGGTACTTCGTGGGTTTCACAAGCGCCTCAAAGTATAACAGGCCCACAAGGTCCACAAGGCACACCAGGAGCAGACAGCTTTGTGGCTGGACCCACAGGTCCTACTGGTCCAACAGGTCCACAAGGTGCCACAGGAGCGGCTAGTACTGTGGCAGGTCCCACAGGTGCAACAGGCCCAGCAGGCAGTTCTGGTTACACCAAAGCAGAGTCTGATGCCCTTTATGCCACAATCACAACAGTCAACGCCATACCAAATCCAGTGGCAATGGCACTAGTTTTCGGGAGTTAACTCATGGCATTAAAAGGTCAAGCAGTTCAAATTTTAGCCACAGACACCACTTTATACACTTGCCCAGCTACTGTGGAGTCTTCTGTACATGGTTTAGTGGTTTCCAATACTACAGCAGGTGTGCTCTCAGTTACATTGAAACTGTATAAGCAGGCTTTAGGCACCACACTCACAGTATCGCCAACCAAGTCCGTAGCTGCCCAAGATACTTATACTTGGTCAAAGCCCATAAACTTGAATGCAGGTGACTACTTGGTAGCTGTGGGTTCCAGCACAGGCTTGGTGGCCCTATACTCTGCTTATGAAGGTTCAGCTACTCCTGTGAGTGTTGGTTTTACCGGACGTGGAACCTGGAGTTCGGCAGCCAGTTATGTTGCCAATGACGTGGTAGTTTACAACAGTGTGTCGTATCTAGCCCTAGCCAGCAGCACTAACCAAACTCCCAGCACAGCTACAGCTTACTGGATGGTGTTGGCTCAGCAAGGAGCAACAGGTGCCACAGGCCCCACAGGCCCCACAGGCACCACAGGCACCACAGGAACCGCCGGTGCCACAGGCCCCACAGGCCCACAAGGTGCAGCAGGCGAAGTTACACTGGTGGGTACTCAGTCGTTGTCAAACAAAACCATTGTTGCAGGCGTATTTTCAGACGGTTACACAGAAGAAACTGCAGTAGCAAATACTAGTACAGCTTATACTGTTGACTTGGCAAATGGCTCACTGTTTGTGCTTACCCTAACCGGCAACTGTACATTTACATTTCCCACAGTGGTGGCAGGCAAAAGTTTTATGATGCTGCTCAAACAAGACGCCACCGGAGCTCGCACTGTTACTTGGCCCAGTGTAACTAATCCTGTAAAATGGCCCAGCAGCACAGCTCCTACAATCACAGCCACTGCCAGTAAGCTAGACAAGTTTGTGTTTACCAGTGATGGCACAAACTGGTACGGTTCTGTGGCAGGACAACTCTACTTATAATATGTTTAGTGCTAATACAACTCAAATCAGTACTACTAGTGAAACTGTGGTTGCAGATCCCTACTTTGCTACTAATACAGTAACCTTACTAAATTTTGATAATTTAGCCAATGGTACTACTACTTTGGCAACTAAAGATTTAAGTAATAACGTTTGGCCAGTTACTAAAGGTACGGCTCAAGTTAGTACTTCAATAAAAAAGTACGGTACTGGCAGTATTTATTTACCTAATAATACTTCAAGTATTACTCTGAGCGGTTCTACAACTGAACAATCTACTAGCTCTGCTTTTAATTTTGGAACTGGAAATTTTACAGTAGAGTTGTGGGCGTACTCTACAGCTAATAGTACAAATAGATGTATGTTTGCTTTGCATACAACCGGTGGAACTCAGTATCTAAGTATGCAAGTAACTTCTAGTAATTTTCCAAAGTTTTCCTTAGGAACTTCTACTAATTTTGGCACAGTAAATAATACTTTTACTATATCTCCTAATACGTGGTATCATTATGCCTTAGTTCGCAGTGGCAGTGCTGTTACTTTGTACGTTAATGGGACTTCTCAAAGTACTATGACATCTTCAACTGATATACCGGTTACACCTGCTTGTGTTGGAAGAGCATATGTTGATCAACCTACTCTTTATGAGCAGTTTCCTGGCTACATAGATGAAGTACGTGTAACCAAAGGCGTTGCCCGTTATACTACAACTTTCACTCCGCCTACCGGACCCTTTGCAACCTCTTAATTGGAATTATTATGTTAATTGCACGAGTACAAGACTCCACTGTTTTAGAGATTGCAGACCATCAAACTCTATTTCCTGCTACATCGTTTCCACTGCAAGGAATTCCAGAAAGTTTCATGCAGGAAAACTCTTTGTTGCACTTAAATCTTTTCAGACCGCATGATCCTAAAACTCAAAAACTGGTTGAATCTCAACCTGTGGTTGAAGACAACCAAGTGTTTACAGTTCAAGTGGTAGATAAATCCCCAGAAGAACTAGCTGAATATCAGGCCACACAAAACTTGGAAATGAAAGCAGCCCGTGCCGCTGCTTACCGTCAAGACGCAGATCCCTTATTCTTCAAAGCTCAACGCGGTGAAGCGACCATAGAAACTTGGCTCGCCAAAGTAGCTGAAATCAAAGCCCAGTACCCAACAACCCCTTAAGGAATTACAGTGAGTAAACTAAAGATTGCAGTATATGCTATTTCAAAAAACGAAGAGCAGTTTGTGGAACGTTTTATGCGTTCTGTTGAAGGGGCCGATTGCGTTGTAATCGCAGACACAGGCAGCACAGACAATACTCAACTTTTAGCTGAAAACTGGGGTGCCCAAGTATATGATATTTGCATTACACCTTGGCGATTTGACAAAGCACGAGATGCAGCACTCAGCCTAGTGCCCAGAGACATAGACGTTTGCATTTCCCTAGACTTAGACGAGGTTTTAGAACCTGGTTGGCGAGAGAAGATAGAACAAGCCTGGACACCTGGCACCACACGTTTACGCTACGGTTTTGACTGGGGTCAAGGCATTCGCTTTCAGTATGAAAAGATTCATGCGCGGCATGGGTACCACTGGCATCACCCCTGCCACGAATACCCACGTGCAGACGCCAGAATCACTGAAATCTGGGCAGAAACCCCCGAACTCCTGGTATCCCACCATCCAGATCCCACAAAGTCACGTGGTCAGTACTTGGACTTGCTGCACTTAGCAGTCACAGAAGATCCCCACTGCCCACGTAATGCATTCTACTACGCACGTGAGTTGACTTTTTATTCACGCTGGAGTGAAGCTGTGCAGGCCCTGCAAAAGTACTTGAACATGCCCAGTGCAACCTGGGCAAATGAACGATGCTACGCACAGAGGCTGCTGGCTCAGTGTTTTGAGAATTTAGGTGAGCCCTCAGCAGCAGAATATTGGATGCAACAAGCTTGTGAAACAGCTCCAAATACACGAGAACCTTGGTGTGGGCTGGCAATGCTGGCGTATAAAAAAGGGGCCTGGCAAGCCTGCTACGCAGCAGCTACCCGTGCACTACGTATTGTGGACCGAGAGTTGGTATATACCTGCGATCCATTAGTCTGGGGATTCCAAGCTCACGACTTAGCAGCCATCGCCGCTTGGAACTTGCAGCTGTTTCCAGAAGCTTTACGATATGCCAAGCAGGCCTTAGAGCTGGAACCCAACGATCCTCGCCTACAAGCTAACTTCAAGTTTATCACAGAAAGCAAACTATGTTAGAACTTTTAACACACGGTATACTAGGCAGTGCATTGGGCGGATTGTTCCGTTTGGCACCTGAACTAATCAAACAGTTTGACCGAGTAAACGAACGCTCACACGAACTGAAAATGTTCGGTTTGCAAACTGATCTAGAAAAGCAGCGCGGCACAATTGCTTTGGAACAAAAGTACGTTGACCACAGCACAGCACAACTGGGAGCAATTCAAGAAGCATTCCGTGAGCAGTCTGAAACTGCCTCAAAAAGCTACCAGTGGGTTTCAGCACTGAGTGCTCTAGTACGCCCTGTGGTTACGTACGTGTTGTTCGGCATGTATGTGCTCACCAAGACTGCTATAATCTTGTATGCGTTATCTACTGGAGCTGACTGGGTTTTAGTGTTGAAATCAAACTGGACTTCAGAAGATTTCGGAATGTTGAACATGATCTTAACATTCTGGTTTGTTGGACGAAGCATAGAAAAGCCCACAAAATGAAAGCCGTTGAACTAGCCGGTGACTTGCTGGTAAAACCTTTTGAAGGTTACGCCAGACGATTACCAAACGGCGATTGTGCAGCTTACCCTGATCCTGGCACAGGCCACGAGCCTTGGACCATAGGTTGGGGTTGCACAGGCTCAGACATTAGTAAAACCACTACTTGGACTGTGGAGCAAGCACAAACAGAGCTAGACAAACATTTGTTTTATTTTTATAAAGAATTGCTGCGGCTGAGCCCCGGTTTAGCCACAGCACCCGATTTAAAAACAGCCGCCGTAATTAGTTTTGCCTATAATTGCGGTTTAGGTAACTATAGAATTTCAACTTTTAAAAAACGTATTGATGCCCAAGACTGGACTGGCGCAAGTCAAGAAATTTTAAAGTGGAATAAAGCAGCGGGCAGAGTGCTACCAGGCTTGACCCGCCGCCGACAAGCAGAAGCCCTACTTTTACTGGGCTGAGTTAAATAGAAAAAGGATACTTATGGCAAGATCCAGCGGTAAAAGAGCACGTCGTGGTGAAGATTTATTTTCTCCTGGTGCCAGCAAGCAACGAGCAAATAAGCAACGCGTAGTAGAAGAGACTTCGGTTTCTCAACCTACAACATTTCGCGAAGTTAAACCCTTAAACTACATTCAGGAAACTTATTTAGAAGCCATACAAAACAATGACATTGTGTTTGGCATCGGCAGTGCAGGTACAGGTAAAACATACGTTGCAGCAAGTTACGCTGCTCAGGAGCTATTTTACAAACGAGTAGATCGTATTATCTTAACCAGACCCAACGTAGAAACCGGCCGAGGCTTGGGATTTCTGCCTGGTACTCTAGAAGAAAAGTACGCACCTTATCTAGAACCTTTTGATTCTGTGTTTCACAAAAGCCTTGGTAGTGGTTTTTACGAGTATGCACTGAAATCAAAAACCATTGAACCACGTCCGTTAGGCTTCATGCGCGGAGCTACATTTGACAATGCTATTGTTTTAGTTGACGAGTGCCAACAGATGACAAAGCAAGAATTTCAAATGCTGCTAAGCCGCATCGGCAAAAACACCAAGATTATTCTTTCAGGCGACCAAGATCAAAGTGATATTCCTGATTCAGGCTTAATGGATGCTGTAAAACGTCTTGAAGGTCTTCCAGGCATTGAAGTTGTAAGATTCATAGACGAAGACATTGTACGCAGCAAAATGTGTCGTCAAATTATTATTGCTTACCGTAAATAAAGGAACCAAAATGGCAGAGACATATACTCCAACCGAAGGCATGGCTACTGCCGCAAAAAGAGCCTTAAAATGGAAAGACGAAGGCAAGCCTGGTGGTACCCTAGTGGGCTTAGCACGAGCAAATCAGCTGAAAGATCGTGAACCACTGTCAGCTTCAACAGTGCTACGCATGTTTAGTTTCTTTTCACGTCATGAAGTAGACAAACAAGCCACAGGTTTTAATTCAGGCGAAGAAGGGTTTCCCTCAAAAGGCCGAGTAGCTTGGGATTTGTGGGGCGGAGACGGCGGATTTTCTTGGAGCCGCCAGCATCGTGACCACATCATGAATACACGTGACAGTGCAAAAGAAATGGATCAAGCAGCTCAACTGTTGACTCTATTTGATAACTAACAAAAAAGCCCTTGTGTTTGCGCACAAGGGCTTTTTCTCGTCCGAAATTTATAGCATAAAATTTTGGAGTTGATTTTATTTTGCACAAAGTATATAATATACTTATATTGAAATTGGAGTAAAATTTTTTACACTAAATTATTAAATTCAAAGGTGCCCTATGTTTCAACCTCAAATGCCTTTTCCAACACCGTTTATAGGGCCCATGCAGTCTCAAATGTTAGGCCCACTTCAACAATCTCAGAGTCTTGGTGGATTCGGCACATTTGAACCATTTGGATTTTTAGGTCCAGGCAATGACACCATAAATGTTATAAGTTCTGGACCTGGTCCGCAAGGCCCCACAGGGCCCGCAGGACCGACTGGCCTTACCGGACCAACAGGTTCTGGAATAGTGGGACCTACCGGACCCACAGGACCAACAGGCTCGCCGGGCACTCCAGGCATAGTGCCTGTTACTCAAGTAAATGCCACACCTTACACAGCTTTATCAACAGACTATGTGTTGGCAGTTTCGGTAGCCGCACCAGCAAACATCATATTACCTGTTAGCCCGTTAGGAACTGTGTTTGTTGTAAAAGATTCAGACGGCGATGCACAAACTAATCCTATCACTGTAACAGCCAGCACAACCATTGATGGAGCTGCAAGTTATGTGATTAATGTCAATTATGCTAGCATCACTCTTGTGTTTACGGGCACAGAGTGGAATGTAATTTAAAGGAAAACCATGGCTTATAATACCCCCTTAGCTTCCAAAACCGGTTTCGGTGTTGTAGAAGTCGGCACAAACATTGATGTTCTGGCTGGTGTAATTGACCTGCCCCAAAGCGTAGCCACAACAGCTAACCCAACATTTGCAACAGTAACCAGCACAGGTGCTGTTACTGACTCTGGTAATCGTGTAATTACTACCCTAACAGCTGGTACCAACATCACAATTACAGGTACTGCTCCTTCACTAACTATTAACGCTACTTCAACTCCTGTGGTACCTACTAGATTAGTAGCTGTTTCAGGTCCCATTCTAACCACAGACTACTACATTGGTGTAATTGCAGTTGCTCCGGTAACTCTTACCCTACCTGCTGGTGTAGCTGGTGATTCTTACGTTGTAAAATCTGAATTTGGTAACTTAGCCGATGTAACAGTTGTAGGAAACTTATTAAATACAGTAGAAGGTATTGCCAGCCCTGCAGGTTTTGTGCTTGCTTTTGCTTCAAATGCATCAGCTACCTTCGTCTTCCGTGGAACTAACTGGAATGTAGTGTAATGGCTTACACAAAACCAACAGCTACTACCTTGGCAGGCGTAGCTTTAAAACAAACTCCTGCTCCAGTTGTAAATGCCATAGTGCCTGTGGTACTAGACGCAGAAATTGCCAGCGCAACACAACTGGGTGTAGTTAAGGTTGGCAGTGGAATCTCAGTGGATGGCTCAGGAACAATTTCTGCAAGTGGAGCTGATTGTTGCCCTGAAGTAGGCAACTGGACTCCCAGCATATTGCCCAGTGTTCCAGGCGTAATCTCATTAAATATTAAAACTGCTCGTTATGTAAAGTCCAGCAATTTAGTAACCTGCACTTTTGATGTAACTATAACTTCCATAACAGGCGGTAGTAATTCCGCAACTCTTAAACTTTCAGGATTACCTTTTAGTTCTGAAAGTAGCACAGGGTACGTTGGTGTTGTGTTAATCGGTTATTTTACCGACATGAACACTAACACTAATTATATATCTGGTTCAGTAATATCAACCAGTACACAAGGCGATTTATGGTTCCAAAAAGAACCTAATAAATCACTAACAAAGCTAACTCAAGCAGACGTAAAGATCAATACTCGTTTAGTAGGCACTGTACAGTACTTGAGTGCTGCATAACTCTCAGCAAGGAACAACGATGTGGTCATTAAAAGAATCAATGGGCGGCGTTACTAACCGGGTTACTATACCAACAGATGGTATGATCTTGGTAAGTATGCAACCTGCCACAACAAAAGTCTCCGCGTACATCAACGATCAAGAGGCTAAACCTTTGGATCGACTATATGGAAGAGCAGGCGATGTTGTTTATTTTGAAATTAAAGGATCACGTGAATCGGATTCTACTGTTAATATACAGTATGGCGATAGCACGAGTACCCTACAAGTGGCTCAACGTCCTCCAAAAGAAGACGTTGCGATAAGTGAACCAAGTGCCTATGATGGCACAGGAATCAATCAAGGAAATATCATGAATCCAAACGATACAGTAAATTTATTTGCTAACCCAGGCATGGGCATGGGTGGAGCACTAGGCGGCGGTCTAGGAGCTGGTTTAGTAGGCGGCCTTTTAGGCACTGCACTATTTGGCCGCAGAGGCTTAGACGGTCTTGGGGGTGATGTCGGTGCGCCAGCAACACTACAGGGCGTTGAATCAGTTGTTAACAATGCTGCGATTATGTCGCAACTTGCAGATGTTAAAGCAGCTATTCCCCTAGCAGAGTCACAAGTTCAACTAGCACTAGCCGGTGCTCAAATGGACTTAAACAATTCAATTGCACAAAGCACAGCCTCAACTGGTAACATTGTACGTAATGTCAATGACCAAGTAATGGCTAACCTAAACATGCAAACTCAGATGAATCAAAAAGGATTCTCTGATACTGCAGCTGTTGTAACAGCACAAGGTACAACTAATCTATTAGCAACTAAAGACGCAGCAACTCAAGCTCTACAAAGCTCATGGCTGCTAAATCAAGCTATTACAAATGACGGCGACAAGACTCGTGCTTTAATCCAGTCAATTGACAAAACCAACGATTCACGCCTAATTACCAACCTAGCCAACGAAGTAACTGAACTACGCAATGAAGGTCGTCTACGTGGCGTTGAGGGTAACATCACCATCAGCAACACCAACACTGCTCAAGCCGTAGCTCAGCAACAACAAGCTCAGCAACAAGCTCAGCAATTAGCTATTCTAGGTGCTCAGCTACAAGCTCTGTACCAGCAAAATCAACACATCCAACAAGGTGTTCTAAACATTGGCTCTGGCACTGTGTCAGGTAACTCACAAACTGCTGCTAACACTCGCGTAAACCAGTAATATGCTCGCTGATCTATTAAAAGTTATCACTCCCGAAATGCTGGTACACGCTGTTCGCAGTAACCCAGTTGCCGTGCTAAGTGCTCTTCAGAAGTTTGATACGTATGTTTCTTTTGGGCAAGCCTTAACTGTAGATCAGCAAGTTTGCTTGTCTATGAACTTAAACAAAGTAAACGACTTTTTACGTAGCGAACAAGGAAAGACTTCACTGTCTATGTTAGCTGAAGAATTTGTAGCTTATGTAAAAGAACATACCAAGTAAGCAGTAAAAAGCCCCTTAACCAGTACAGTTAAGGGGCTTTTCTTTTACTTGAAATTGTCGATACGTTCAGCCAGTATGCTACAATACTGTCCCATAATGGTGTACTGCATGCTTAAACGCCGGTATTCTTCAATACCCATCTGGTCTACTTGTTCTTGTGTGGCATCGCCTAGAAACTTTCCTAGCTTAAGCCACCGAACATAAAGCTCATCATGTTCTTCGACTACGCGTTGTTGATATGGCAGCATCATACGATCTCACAAGCTCCACCAGCACAGGCTAATTCAGCAGCCAAGTCAATCTGATTGCCGTCCAGCTCGAACACTTTGGAAATGTCCACGGATTCCAACAGTGGAAGCAGCTCTAAGTACTGCTGTTCAGTAATGTCTTCAAAAGGTAGTTGAGGATATGCTTCGGCACCAAAGTAAGGCAGCACAGAAATACCGTTGTAGTGATCACGGTTTTGCCACATCCATGCGCCTAGCTCAGCCCACTCACCGTCCTTTACAGAAATAGTGCACGATACATTGTGTTGATTAACGCCGTCTTGGTGACCTGGAGCAACCCAGTTCTGACTTACGTTCTTTACACGATCAAGCAAGCTCCGCATTGACTCTGTGCGTATTTTAGCACCTACTGGAGCACGCTGAGGAAAGCTGAGCACAACTTGATGTGGAACCATTACATCTTGTTCTACAAGTCCAGGAGCTGCTTTCATCATGTACTGAGCTAAGGCTTCATCCTTGCCTGCACGCATACGACGAATGTAAAAGTCAGCATGCCAAGCGTGAATGCCTGAACTGGTTCCTAGTACTAGACTAGTAGTGCCGGCTGGTTTAACACAAGTGGTACGTGCTGCAGGATTGATGCCGATTTGAGCTGCAATGTCTGCATTGGTTTCTTTAACACACTCAGCGGCCCAAGTCATGTCTAGCTTTTCCACAAAACCGCTAGCAATGCCGGTCATTGACACGCCTAAGAGCGCGTCTTTTTCACAAGCCAGTTTCCACTTGGGGTTTAGATAGTGAAAGTCTGTGTAACCTGCTTGTAGTGTACCAATAAACGCTGCTGCAGATGCTGCTTCATTTAGTTCACGTTGAGTGCGTGTTGCATCTGCATTGATTTCTGTTAAGTTACACAACTGGTAAGGACGTAGTGCAATCTCAACACAAGGATTAGTACCCCAGTCTTTGTTGTTGGTCCAGTACACACCAGGCTCACCGCAGCCAGATTCTTTGATCCTGGTCATTAACTCGGCAAACTCTTGCTCCGACACTTCACCACGAGGCAGCACAGCACTATTATTGGCACGAGCACGAGCAGGGTGGGAAACCCACCACTCACCGGCTTTGCAGGTAAGCATGGCTTCATCGTCACGATCGAAAAGGCAGATCATAGCAGCGCGTCGGATACCGCCGGCCAGCACAGCATCAGCAATAATGCAAGCCATGTCGTGTACTTCCACAGGCTCTAGGTGACGGCCCACAGCTGCACGCAAGATCACAATTAAACGCTCAATGCAAATACGTAGTGGCTCTGGTCCTGGAGCCTGACCGCCTGTGGTGATTAGTTCTGCGCCTTTTTCACGAATATCACGGTAGTCAAAAATGGGCAAGGTACCAGCACTAAAGAATGCTTTGCACACAACCTTAACAGCGTCACTCCAACCTACGATTGAGTCTTGTACTTGATACTTGTACTCTTGATCTGATTCAGGAGTTTTGATCTTTGGTAGTTTACCTACGTGTCGACGCTGTACTGAGTAGCCCATGCCTGTGCCGCCTAGTAACAGGAACATCAGCTCGCTGAAAAACTTGGTTGACTCTGCGGGCGCGTAGGCACAGTTGAAGATGCGGTTTTCGGCCATCAAAATAGGACGTCCACCGAATTGCAGTGAGCGCATTGAGGGCAGTACCCGTTTAGTATGCACAAACTTGTTGTAGATCCGATCAATCTGCAGAGCCATGTGAGGATATTTGGCTTTGTGCATGTCTGAGTTGCGAGTTACAATCTCAGTCCAGTTTTCACGCCGATTGTGGTCATGATTGAATCTGGCGTATTTGTTAAATACGGTAATATCTGATAGTGCTTGTTTATCGTTCATTATAGTTTCCCTGTGCTTCCAAATCCACCAACACCGCGTTGGGTGTCGTTCCATGTTTCGTCATCTTGATATCGTACCAGTACGTCTGGTAATGCAACTGGTACAATGACTAGCTGAACAATGCGTTCATTTTGTTCAATTGTGCCTGTAGCTTCTGTGCCCCAGTATACTAAGCTAGCCATAATTTCGCCACGGTAGTCTGAGTCAATGATGCCAACACTGTTAGTCATGGCAATGTCGCGTTTGCTCAAAGAACTGCGAGGTACCAGTAATCCTACGTATCCTGCTGGAATCTTAACTTGTACTCCTGTGCCAACCAGAGTACGTTTTCCCACTTCTAGGTGTACTGTGTTTTTACTACGTAAGTCCAGTCCCGCGTCTGTGGGATTGGCTCGTGTAGGTTCTAGCTCTGAGCGTTCCAACCGCACTTGTAATTCATTTACCATTTAAATACTCTTTCATGATTTCATCAATCTTTGCGCAATTCTGTGTGCCAACAGCTTCATCACAGAACTCTAGTAAATCCATTAGTTTGTAGTTCAGCATCAATGCGTCTGCACCGAACTGATTTAAATTATCAATATACTTATACTTGCCAGCGATAGGCATACTGGCAATAATGTCATAAGTACTACCGTACTTTTTGACCAGCTCTGCGGCTCGTTTGGGTCCAATTCCTGGTACTCCTGGTACATTGTCGCCTGAGTCACCCTGCAAGCATTTAATGGAAATATATTCCTCTGGATCACAGTCATAGTGCGTGCCCCAGTTGTCTAGGGTAACTTCTTTGCGTGTTACGTAACTGAATCGCATTACGTGTTCAGAGACTAGCAGGTCCCAGTCGCGATCGCTGGAGATTAACACAATCTTCTTGATGGGATAGTGCCGGTGAGTTTTTACGATATAACTGGCCACGTCGTCGGCCTCAACGCCTGGAAACCTAAACAAGGGATATGACCCTGTGTTATAAGTCTCCATGGTTCTGTTAAATTCTTCAAAGAAAAGTTGAAATTCAGCTTCTTCTTCGGGTGTTTGCAGATCTTGCTTGTCTTTGCGATTCTGTTTGTATAAGGGATACAATTCTTTGCGGTACTTGCTGGCACCGGAATCACAAGCCATTACTACTTTGCCTGCATTATATGATTTGCGCAGGCTGTCTACTGTGCGGCGATAGTCGTCTACAAAATCAAGGGCACCTGAGTGCTTGTAGCGAAATGCCAAGTTGAGGCTGTCCACGATCATTAAGACTTGGGGATCAAGCTCGCTCATTGTTTGAAATGTTTTAGCCATGTTTATATGATGTTTAATTGATTATTATAGCAGAGTAGGCCCTGCATTTCAAGCAATAAATTTTGGTTGTTCGTGTTGCAAGAAATCTTCTAGCAACGCAGTGTATAGTTCAAAGCCTTCTACGTTGATGAACATGTACCGGTAGTTGGCTGTGGGCATAGTCTCGTAGGCTGCAAAAGCTTTGCTGCGATCATACTTGTAGATCAAGAGCGGTGTTTTTGAAACCTGGACTCCTTGACGAACAGCTTGACGCCACCATTCTATTAGTTGAGGATTTTTGCCGGTTAATAAAGCACTGGTAAGATGATCATCTTTGTAGTGCTTTACTTCCACACAGTAGTAGTTTTTCTCATTGGGTACGTATAGGTCACCTTTTAAGCCATGCTTTTCATTTAAAGCACCTGAACCAGGTGTACGCTCCCACTGCAATCCTGTGTGTTTTCGCAGTAAATCACGTACTACAGTTTCAGCACGTGCTCCTTTGTCTCGTGAATCAACCACAATATATTTTCCATCCTTTATGTTGTTTTTCCTTGCCTTTTAGTACCTGTATTACATGAGCATTATTAAGCCCATGTTTTTTAGAAAATTGACTACAGTTTTCTACTGTGTACACAATACCTTCTGGAGAAACTAAATTAGGATAGTTATTATTCTTATCTGCAAGGGTTTTATTTTTTCCAAAACGTAAAACAGTACTTCTAGTTTTAAGTAGTAAGTACTGTTCAGGAAAAAGGTCTTCTAACCATTTTCTAGGTTTAGAAGATAGGCTATCTATTGTATCTTTACTTACCCCTGTTATTTTAGATATTTCTAGAAATGTTAGCTCAGGCTTATTAACAAGTAGAAGAAAAGCCTCTATTATCTGATCATTAGTATATTTTGCATTTATATCTTGTCCAAACAATTCATGCCCACCCCCAGGTATTTTGCAAGAATTAAACCCGTCTGTAACAGAATTAAACTCAGATATTAGACATTCTTCTTCATAGTCTAGTAGACTCTTATCACATACCTTTAAAATATGTATACTAGGTATTCCGTAAGTATTAAAAGCTTTTTGTAACTTTTTTGCGTGTATATTTCTACGTGCTTTAGATATATGTATTTGGTACCTATTCTCAATATCTATTGATTGACCTATATATACCTTATCGGTACCTTTAAATTCAAGTAAATATATTCCACATGTCATAGCTATTCAATCCTAGAAATGTTATTAGTTTTTACGACTTCTACTTTCTCTAGTAAAGGATGAGTAAAATCATGAGATACGATAAAAGTATTTAAATACTCTTCTGTTAATAGTACTTCTATCAGACGCTCTTTACCATTAGTATCTAAATTACTTATTGTTTCGTCTAAGATCAGTAAGTTGATTCGGCTATTGCTTAAACTCTGCATTAAACGCCTGATGCCTAGTAACGCAGACACATTTACTCTGGCACGTTCACCGCTGCTCAAAGCCAGAATATCAATGTCACGGTCGCCGTCTGTGATCACAACATTTAGCTTGTCGCTTGCTGCAATGCGAAAACTCAACTGAAATCTACCTGACGACAACTCGTTTAAGTATCGGTTAGTTTGTTCTTCTAGATCTTTGATTAAACACTCGATCTTGTAGGCCACTAAACCTGTGCTGCTGAAAGTTTTTACCAGAACTTGCATAACGCCCAGTTTTTGAGTGTGTGTTTCTAGTTCTGCTTTATACAGCTCAAGCTCCGCACTCATTTCTAGAAGTTGACTTTTTATTACCTCTACTCGGGCATTGTGCGCTGCTGCTTGCGTGTTTGCAGCAGTAATAGTTTTAATCTGTTTGTTTACTTGCTCTATGGCCAGATTATTACGTTTGATTAACGCTTCTAGTTCTTGCTTGTCCAGCACCTGAGTGTTTAAGCTGGGATCATACAAACTGTGATATTCTTCGTACTGCTCTTTTGCCGTTACTTGGTCATCCCACGCTTTCTTTTCTGCTTGAGCTTGTGTGATAGCCTTGGTGAGTTCTGTGACTTGTTGTGTGGCAGTTTTGTAGATGCTGGTGTGTGTTTCAACAATTTCGTTGACTTTTTCTTTGTCAATGTTTTGTTCACAAGTAACACAACGGCTACCCAGCTTACGCATTCGGCTTACAAAAGTTTCTGCATTTTTAGCAGTTTGTGCTAGCTCGATTTTGTGGGTCTTCAATTCTTCTAGATTTGCATCAGGCTTCTTCACAGAAGTGTCTAACTTCACGCCTAATAAAAGTTCTTTGTACGTGTTATTTTGTACAATCTTTTTGTTGGCTTGATCAATGTTGGTGATCTGTGCAGTTAAATCGGAAACCTCTTGCACTAAGTGTGTGGGCGTTTCCGGAACAGGTTGAATTTCTACTAAGTCTAGGTCAGTGCTGCTGTACTTTTTAAGCCAGGCTTCGTTGCTGGAAACTTTAGTAGACACAACTGTAACACGCTCTGCAATGTCTTTTGAGGCAGCTTTGAAGATTTCTAAGGCTTCAACATACTTCGACAAATTCAGCAAGTCAATCAAAAACTTCTTGCGATTGGAGTCTGTGGCAGTTAAAAACTCCAGGCTAGCAGCACTGCTTTGATACACGATCTGTGCAAAAGTCTTGTGATCGTAACCAATGATTTGTTCAATGGTTTTGTATGTAGCAGTAGCAGTGTGTGAGCTTTGGTCTTCACCGTTTTTCAGCAGCTTTACAGTTTGTGTGCTGCCGCGAGTGGTTTTAATCACATAGCTGTCTGAATCTTTGTTGAATTGTAGCTCGATCCAGTAGTTCTTTGCTGTGGTGTTACGATTTAAAATGTCTGCTTTCTTAATTCCTTTTGAGTTTTTGTTATACAAACACTCTTCTAGGATTAAGGCTATGCTAGACTTACCATGTCCATTAGCACCCAAAATTTGAGTAAGCGGGCTGCTGGAAAAGTCTAGCTCATTGTCATCACCATAACTAAACAAATTACCCCATCGCATTTTTCCTAATACGATCATGTTACCAATCCATTTCCAGCAAGCCACTTTGCAAGGCTTTTTGGAGCTCTGCTAAACCACCAACGTGCTTGTCGCCGATTACGATTTGTGGAACTGACCGCACACCAGGCAAGTGTTCTTGTAAAGTCTTTTTAGTCCAAGGACCTGTTTGGGCAAGTTTGCGTTCTTCGACGTTGAAATTGTATTGGCGCAGCAAGGCTTTGGCAGTTTCGCATCCTTGGCAATTGTCTTGGCTGTACACAATAGCATTATTCAAGTTGGCTTGCATAATTATTTAATTCCTTTAAAACTTGTTCCACGGTGTCGTCACCGAGTTGTAACACATACCTGAGGTACTCGTCTACTTCTTGTGTTAAAGTCATGTCAGGTTCTAGGATCAAGGTAGTGTCAGTTTCTCTGCGCACTACTTTTTTGTCGATTAGGTCGCTGTCTTCTACCGAACTCAGCTCCGACATATCACCTTCAATCTCGTAGATTGTGTGATCGTAGATTGTGGCAGGAGTAGGCTCACCTGCATGAATGGTTTTTCGGATCAGCTGTGGCAGCTCTAGTTTGATCCACCGATGACTAAGCGTAGTAGTGTCCAGTAGAATAACACCTGTATCGACCCGCTGGCGATGGAAGCTAGTGGTGACAGGGGACCCTGGATACAAAATATTACGTTGACAATTATCGTAACTGTGCAGGTCACCCGCCATGACCACCGGCCAACGATCAAAGAGTTCCAAATCGATTTCAGGCTTAACATGCGGAGGGATTTCAGCGCGAAAGTGGCTGACGCAAATCGGGTTTGTAAATTCAGGGTGTTTGCCATTTGCAAATTCTTTTAATCTGCAATACGGAATAAAGTCAATGCCGTGAATGCTGTGGTAGTCGTCGATGACTGTTACCATGGGATTGATTCGCTTAGTAACCTGCTTTAGGTTGCTTAAAAAGGTACTGCCCTTCTTTAAGGCTTCGTGATTGCCGTCAAAGATGTAAGTTGGAATCTCTGCTTCGGCAACAAACTCAAAGTACAGCTCTAGTTCTTCCATTGAGGGCAGCTTGTCAAATACATCACCCATGATGATGTGAATATCCGCCTGTGGAGACAGATTGTGCAGTTGGCTGAACATTTCACGAAATCGTGCTTTAGCCCACGGCACAGGCACATTCTTTTGACCCAGCTTGATGTGCCAGTCGGCTGAGGCTAGTACTTTCAAGTCCAAGCCTCCTTGGGGCCTAGTAGGCAGAATACTCCGTCATCACTGTAGCTGATGCCAATGTTGCCTGTGATGCCTCTGTAACGCCAAAGTACGGGACTTTCCTCATCTATGGCTCGGTACTGAAACAGGTCCATGTGAATCTCATGTGCACCCATGACTTGTTCTGCGCCTGAGATTCGGTGATCCTCAACCAGCTGTTCTAGAATTTTAATAAGTTCGGTTGTTTTCATAGTTTTGAAAGTTGGAAAAGCCCCTAAAACCTCACGCTTTAGGGGCTTTTTTATTAGCCTAGGTCCTTAACGGCTTCGCCGTCAGTGCCTGCTTCTTCTTCATCTGAACCACCGCCAGCTAGAATCTTGTCTAGATTGGCCTTAACTTCATCAGCGGTAGGACGAGGGAACTTTGAATCAATATCCTTGGCTTGTGCAATCATTTCACGCTCTTCAGC
>Ga0214921_10002746_pt1 | contig 28051 bp, 48 predicted proteins | sample LL1505_MetaG_FD_177992 | JGI IMG/M metagenome (GOLD analysis project Ga0214921, IMG submission 177992) | Freshwater microbial communities from Lake Lanier, Atlanta, Georgia, United States - LL-1505 | ecosystem: Environmental > Aquatic > Freshwater > Lake | place: USA: Georgia | collected...
ACAGCGCAGAAGCTTTTGAGAAGGCTTTGAGAGCTAAGACAGGAACCAGAACCAAGACCGAGAAAGCTTTGCTTCCAGTTACCGCTCTTTGGGACATGCTTGAGCAAGGCTCTAACGCTTCTGATTTAGCAACCCGCGCAGAGATCTATAAGCGCACATTGGCTGAAACCGGCAACGAAGCAGAGGCACTGTTCCAAGCATCGGAGGTGATGAACTTCTCCCGCCGTGGGAGCTTCCAAGTAATGCAGATCCTTACCGCTGTCGTTCCATTTATGAACGCCCGCATCCAAGGCTTGGATGTTCTCTATCGTTCTGGGTTTGGTCAGGCAGCTAATGCCAACAAAGAGCGGATGCAGAAGGCTTTCATTGTTCGTTCGCTATCCATCCTTGTGTTGTCAGGATTGTATTGGTGGATGGTCCATGACGATGATGAGTACAAGAAGCTTACAAAGGAAGAGCGTGATGGGTACTGGATTGTTCCGGGGCTGACATTTAATGGAAAGCCTTTCCGGTTCCCGATCCCGTTTGAGATTGGCGTCCTGTTTAAAGTGTTCCCTGAGCGTATCCTAGAATACACAATGGGTCAGGACACCGAGAAGGACTTCAGGGAATCAATCACCCGCAACATTGTAGATACGCTAAAGTTCAACCCAATCCCTCAGGCGTTCATTCCGTTTGCCGAGAACATCACCAATCATTCCTTCTTTACAGGGGAAAAGATTGTTGGTCGCGGTCTTGAAGATGTAGCTAAACCTCTTCAGTACACCGCATCCACCTCACTTGGTGCGCGGTGGCTGGGCGAGCAAACCGGCATGTCTCCAATACAGATAGACAACGTTATCCGGGGCTACACGGGCACGATGGGCATGTATGCGGTCAACATGCTGGACTCGGTCTTTTCGAGCCAAGGAGACCCAGTTAAAGCCACTACAAGGGCAGAGCAGTTGCCTGTTATTAAGAGGTTCTTTGCCTCTGATTCTGGTACGGTCGCTCAGTACTACGATCTGAAAGACGAGGTCGATGAGGTTGTACGTACAGTTAACTTCTTGGAAAGAAACGATCCCGATAAGCTAGAGGAATATCTTAAAAAGAATGAGAACACTTACATGTTGAAAGACTTTGTAAGGTCTATTGATAAAGATATGAAGCAGATTAGAGAATATCGCGGCGCGGTTAACGCAGACAAAGATATGAGTGGCGATGAAAAGCGCGTAATCCTAGATGAGCTTCATCAATACGAAATTGCTTTAACCGCTGATATCAAGGCAATCAGAAAAGAGTTCCATTGAGGGCAAGCTGAACATCCTTTAATAGATCTTGTTCATCAAAACCCCAATGCTTAGGGAATCCTTTGGTTCCTAGTCCGTGAATACCTGTGTTGCCTCTATGGTGTTCAGGACATAAAGGTATTACATCCCAGTTGCTGGCGCGGCGACCACCACCCGTTCCTGCTCTGGGATGATGTAACTCCGCAGGGGTTCCTGAATAACCCATCCTTTTACAGACAAGGCACCCAAGCTCCGCTACAGAGTTCATGTATTTCTTTTCAGCTTTGGTCAATGCTGTATGTCTTCGCGGTTTTCATGTTTATGAAAGCGTTGGTCCTGTTTGCGGAGCCACCATTGATAGTTGCTTGAGTGACAGTTGTTTCTAATCTAAGCGGGGCAACAACATTCCCCAAACTGTCAGACACCACTACTGTCATAACGATACCAGACTCAACCAAGTAAAGAATTCCATAAAACGGAACGGCAAGATCCTTTGAGATCCTTATGCCTGAGTTTAACTTCTCCCAAGTAACCAGCCACTCATTGCTGAACTTTGTCTTGAAGTCATCTAAGGATGTGTTGTAGCGGCACTTGGTTTCAACTACCGCTACAACCTCGTCTTTGATGATGACCGCGTCAACAAAGGCGGCTCGATGTTTCGGGGTTTCAACGTACTTTAAACTGAACGTTGACTCAAACCATCTCTTAACATCCCTCTCGTCACTCAGGGACTTCTGTCCCTTGGGCGTCAGTATGTCCAACTACTCACCAATCTTTGAATCAATGTAGTCGTCCAGTTCCTGCTCGTTGTTTAAACCCTCTGCAATGTCTCGTTCTCGTCCCGCCAAGAACTCTCGGCGCAACCATTTATAACGAAGCGAGTTTAAGGCTTCTTTGTAACGAACTGATTTTAAGTTGGTTTCCTCTTTTATATTGTTTGATTTGTTTAAACTTTGAATCCATTTTTCAACGTCTTCAGCTCTCCATGCAACTGAACGAATTCCAGTTTTAACCGGAGCAGGAAATAAATTTAACTTTACATGTGTAAAGATTGTTAAACGTTTTTTTCTGGTTAACTGCATAACTTCTTCAATATTAAGAAGCTGTTTTTTTTCATTGTCCATGATATGGAAACACCATTGATTTGATTTTATCGAATACGGACGGGAGTAAAGGATTGCCGCATACTAGATGCTCCTGCAATCTGTGCATGTCATAGCACATAGCCGCGTGGCGATACCACACAGGGTGATAGCTGATCCCAATTCGGGACTTGTCCCAGTCCTTTACGAACTCACCGTTTACTAACATATGCGCTCCAGTAGGCTCCGTTTTTTGCAAGCTTTGAAATTTTCTCAAAGGTGCTTATAAGATCTTCGGAACTAGTGTCATCGGATGCGTTTAGCTCTTGGAGTTTTGTCGTTAGTTGCTTTAAAAGCACTACAGCCTCAGCCATAAAAATCTTTTTATCCTCCATCGCTCACCTCGATAAGTTTGTTTAAATACCACGCAGCTTTCTTCAAGTCTTCAACCGGGTCACCTTTGTGACCAACCCGGCTTAGATACTTCATGCAGTTTAAACGTAGATACCCGGCAAATTCTGCCGGTGTGCTCTTTGCTTCTAGGTAGTCGATTGTTTCGATACCACCTTTCAAATAATGCTCAGGATGATTCACCATATCCATAGTCAATGTGCCTTGGTAAGTTTCTAAGAATGTAAGAATAGTCAGGTTCAACCGATTCCGGCCCTGCGCTATATAGCAAATACTTTCTGTTCTGTTCTCTAACCTCTTTCTTTACTATCAAACCCGCGTCATACAATCGTTTGAGTATTCCCGACAATGCTTTCCTGTTCACCCCTTCTACGTCAATGTCTTTGTAGATAACCTCTCCTTTCTCTTTTAAATACTCAAGAACTTTTTGTTGACTCGTCATATTCTTTCAGTTGTTGATTAAGACGTTTGTGGAATGTTGACTCGCTGTCATCAGCAGAAACCAACCAGTCAATCCTTTGTACATAGATGTATGCCTTTCTTAACATCTCTACTGCGCGTTTAAATTCAGCAATAGTTTCGTCTTTGTATTTGTAATCCCAGCCAACATCTTCGTTATCAACAATGTGTTGCTCGATGTCATCGGCAATCTGTTGAAGTTTGTATTGCTCGTAATTAAATAGACCTCCGCTCATGACCAATCCTCATAAAATTTTACAATTGGAATAACAACGCCGCATCGCTCGCATCTGTCGTGCGTGTGCCGGTAATGGGCGTCAACGCAACTGATGGTGTTCTTGTGGCCGAATAACCAGCACAGAATCTTAGCCACCGTTCTTCTCCCGCAGTTTGGTTTCAATCTGGTCAAACAGTTTGCGGGTGTAGCCTTTGATTGGCGTATCCCCCCACGGTCCTATAATTTCTTTGATTTCCTCATCCGTCAGCCCGACCCATTCGCGGGCTTTTAGTTGTTCGTTTTCTGAGTGAAGACGGCGAAGTTCTTTTGCGATTTCAATTCGTGGCGCGTATTCCTTTGCCAAAACTTCATCAGCTAATTTCAAAGCCTTTTCACCCACCGTTCTTCTCCTTTAACCTTGCCTCAAGCGCGGCTATCATGTCTATGACATATGGACGATTCGCCAGCGAAATTTCTTTTGCTTCTTCCTTAGTCAGCCCAACCCACTGTCGCGGGGCTTTGTACAGCGGGATAGAATCATCATCACCTTTGTTTGTTTCAAACCAAGCGCGAACTCCAGTGTCATAGCCGAACCATCCCACGGGCTTTTGATTAGGTTGTGGGCAGCAATGACCGCACCGGGGGCAGTCAAACTCATGGTCGGTCATTATTTAACTCCAAAATGTTCAGCAATCTTTTTCATAACATGAACACCAAGCATACCGCTCACTTCTTCGTCAACAACATCCAGACATTCCAACACAATCAACTCGGCAAACTTTTCCTGATCGAAATGAAGTCCATCTAATCTTTTATCCCAACATTGTTCAGCAAATTCTTTAATTCGTTCGTTCATTTATTTCTCCTAAAACAAAGCATCTGGATAACCAGATGGATCAAACTTAGGTTTACGCTGCCGCTTAACTTTGACTACGATGTGCGGGTAGTCAGGCTTTTCCCAGACCCACCGCACAACAACTCCTTCGTCGTCAAGGATTCCGTATTTCATTGCGCTCCCCTTGCGCGGATTTGCCGTGCCAATTCATCCGCTGCGTATTCAACGCTGTCTTCACACACCTTGGCGCACTCCTCTCGCTCCTCTGCAATCGCCATCCTGCGTAACTCAGCACACATCTTGATGAACTCCTTCTCCTCATGCGCGGCGACAAGGGCGGCAAAGCGTTCAAGAAAATCAGCCATGCCTTCCGCATGGGATTGTGAAATCCCAGCCTCCCGCGCCATGCGGATAATGTCATCGCGTGTCATGGTTTTCCCGTTCGGTAATTGTGCTTCGCCATTAGTAGGCTTTCCTGCGGATTCTTCCTGTTCGGTAATCATGCAATTTTGTCCTTAAATCCACTTGGGTTTAAACGTTTAAAGCAAGCCTCGCACTTCCAACGAAACCCATTGCCCTTTGCTGTTGGCACTTTATGTTTGGCAGGGTTTACCTTGCATGATTGACAGTTGTGATTCATTTTCTAGCCATTTGTCCTGCAAGGAATGCTTCCTTTAAAACCTTCTCTTGATTACCCACACGCAGCAACTGCGCCTTTAAATGGGCAATCTCTTTCTCAGAGTTTAAAGCCCCTGCCTGAAACCCAGCAGACCATGCGTCATACATGTAACCTTCTATGGGGTTGTATCCGCCAGCGGTTGCGTTCTTTCCGTAAGTGCTGGCCCACCATTCCTGCCAAGTATTCATGCTCTTGCCCTTATTAAGACTTCAAGTTCAGCCGTTGTTAAGCTACGGGGTTTGCCCTTAAACAGTTCTTTTTCGACCCAAGGGCGCGTCCACATACATCTGAACTCCGGCCTAGCCTTCGACTCCAGCAACTCGCTGGTGGTCCATACATCGCCGCCTAGACCTACCCATTCATGAGGGTTGATGTAGTGCGGTACATACAACTGTTCTGTGGTTGGAATCCTAAACACCGGCTCTAACTGATAGTCGGTTTCTCGTTTGTCTTGAATGTTCATGCGTATCACCTTTATATTTTCTTTGAATCTATGTCATTGACTTTAGTCATTATCAAACCCTGCAACTTTAGTATTTCAGTTGTTAGGTTAAAGAATTTTATTTCTTCATCAGATGCAATAGGTAAGCTATCAGAAAGATTATGAACAGTATGTATATCGCTGGAAACAGACTTACCACTTTCTGTGTCTCCGTCTTCTTTTGATTGCAAGGATTCCTTCATCTTTTTCCTCCAACATGTCATCAGCAATTTCAAAGGCAATCTCTACAATTTCAGATGGGTTCAAGTCAGGCTTTGATTGAACCAATCCGTTCATAGCCAATGCCGCTATAAACAACCTCACATCATTGTCCATTCCGCAGTGCCGCCTTCAGGTTCTCGCACACCAAATCGGCAAACGATTTCCCGCTCGGGAACATCATCTTCGCGCCCTCGGTTTCCTTGGCGATCTTTATCGCCTCGTTTAAACCTTGATTGAACCCGGTGTTGAAGTCGTTCCCTTGTAGTCTCATCCTTAGTCCCTCCCTGATCACTTGGCTTGCAGTCATTTTTGACTGCTGGGCGTACTTAGACAGAGACTCTTTGTCTTCCGGGGTTATGTAGATCATTACCGGGGTGACGGTCTTAAAACGTGTTTTTGAATTGCTCATATTGTTTAATTAACTCGTCAAAAGTTTTCTGGGCCTCAACATCGCTATTGAGTTCTGCTCGGGATTCGATTCCGCAGAACATGTAGATAGCATTGATAGCATCCTGTTCTGTCACACCATCAGCGTTGAATTCGTTGTAAACCCAAAACTGGAAGTCGCGGTCGCGGCATAGAATCCCAGCCTTCTGTACCCTGTCTAAGTAGGTGACAGGCTCTTCGTCATCGCCAACCTTAACCAGAGCGCATCCGTATCTGGACCCGACAACATCCCTAAACAGTTCGTCAGGGATGTCGTCAGGGTGGATTCGTAGTGTTAGTACGAACCCAGCGGCATCCTGTTTAAGTGCGATCTTCTGACACTCAAACATCAAGGCATTCATTCGCTAAACACCTTCGCTTCAAGGTAGCCAATCACAATAAGAGCGGCTTTGTGTTTCTTCTCCGTTGCTTCAATGTGCAACTTCGCACCTTCAAACGCCGACTTCGCAATCCTAAGCTCTTCGTTTAAACGAGCCACTTCAGCAGTCAGCTTTTTGACTTCGCTGTTTGCGAGAACCGCTTCCATGTTGATCACAACTCGCGGTTTTTTCTTCCTGCCTTGACCGTTCTTCACGCCGGTAGGGCGACCACGACCGCGCTTAATTGGCAATACGTTTGGTGCGGCTGGAACGCCAGTAGTGGGCAGGACTTTGTATTCAGAAAGGGATGTCATCGTCTTGTTCCTCTTGTTTAGGTTGAACTCTTGGTACTGCTGGGGGAATCCACTGGTCTACCTTTAATGAAAGATAAGATATCCCAGTGGTTTTCGAGACTGATTTCCAGCCCGAAAGCTTTACAACGGCAATCCCATCAGAATCGATAGTCAATGTCTTGGTATCAATTAAAATGTCGCCTTTCATGTCAGGGCTAAACTCGCTAGTCTTGACATTGATTTTAAATAACGAGCCTGTATTTGGCCTTGGTACAAACTTTTGTTCCACGTTAATCCTTTAGATTAGATTTAAGTTCACCAAACCGCGCCTTCAACTTCTCATAAAGCTCAGGCGATTCTTTCTTCAGGTTGTTGATATCCTCCTGATTCTTTTTCCATATGTCGGCAAGCTCTGCCTTAGTGGTCAATAGGTTTGCCCATTCAATTGTCTTCTCCACAAAGAGGGCGTGATTGGGGTTCTCCGTTTTCTCTGCCTTACGTTCCGCAGGGGCTGGGGGTTTTTCCGACTGAGGCGAAGCATCGACCGCATCATGCTCGGTTAGCTCAAGCGCCATCAGCCATAGATACCTGCGAAGGTAGGTATGCGTCGAACCCAAGTCCTGAATCTGTTGCCCTTTAGGATTGTGTGCAGACACAACCGGACTAACAAAGGCAACCGACCCCGTAGCGTCAGTGTCGTGGATCGTTAGGGTTGCGTTGCTTCCCTCGAAACTAAACACCCCAAGCAACCCAACATCATTAAAGATGCGGTGGGTATGGGGAAGGAAGTCCCCAAGCTCAAAGTATTCATACCCCGCAAACTTGTTCTTCCCGCTCTTCTTCATATCCACGGAAAGAAGCTGAACCCTAGCCTCAGCAAGCTTCTTATAAACGGTCATAGCGACTCCAAGTATTTACGTGTAAGGGCTTGAGCCGTTACCAAAGTAATATCAGCAAAAACGTCTGCAACGTCTTCATCGTTTTTAGTAAAATCTAGGTCTTCGACAAATATGTTTGAAGCAATTGCCAACATAAAATCCAACACAAGTTCATCTCTAGTTTTCATTGTATTTACTCCCAATGTTTACAATAAACGTCATTAAAAGCTATAGCTAAATCTAATGTTTTGTATGCATATTCTTTATCTTTTTCTGAATCATCACTAAATGCTTGCTTTGGAATATTAGATGCAATTGCAATCATAAAATTTAAAATTCTTGTTTCCTCAATGTTTTCATCTAGCTTTAAAGTTTTATAAATCATCTTTACTCTCCTGTTTAAACTGCGAACACCACGCGGCAACGCCGCAATAATTTCCGGTACATCGCACCGGCTCACCCTTACGTTCAACAACGCTGAACTTAGGATCTGTTTCAGCTAAGGCGATTGCCTCTTCGCTATTGTCGTAGACACGAACAGCAGTCTTACGACCTTCTTTCATGACTGCCCATTTATCTCCGCGAATCCAGCGGTCACTGTCGGTACACAAGGGAAGCTCATCGCCCCAGTCCGCAGAGACTTGTGCCTGACGGTGAGCCTCGATGCGGTCGCGGATGAACTTCTCGATGACGGAATATTCCCAAATGGGTATATCGACCATCTGGATTGGTGCCTGTGGGTAGTCTGGTTTGATGGCGGCTTCGCGGCGAGACCAGTCCCTGATCAGGGCGCAAATTTTGATCGACCGCACCTTCTTGCCTTTCACCCTATTAACAAGGTAGGCATAACAGTTCTGCTGTTGGTGCCAATCGTCCTTGTCAGCCCTCAGGGACCACGCGGAGGTGAACTTGTAGTCCACGATATCAACCATGTCCCCATCGACGCGCTGGAGGTCAATGGCACCCGATAGACGGACCCCGTCAATGTCTAGAAACAGGCGCTCTTCGCTAATGTGACCTTCGACCTGACTACGTTCTGCCACTACGTGGAGAGCAGAACCCATCATTGACCACAACATGTCAGAAACGTCTTGTTCTAACGACTCATTGTGTTGTTCGCGCAAACGCTGGATGCGCGGCGGCGATATGATTTCGGTGACCGAATAGGTTGACTTTCCCTTTGTGTAGTAGTCTCGCGATGCGAGGGCAACCAACGGTTCGGGCGCACCATGCTTGTTTGTTATCTTCATCGTCTCTCCAAGGTGAGGGGGGAAAGTAGATTCCGCGCCCCCTCTATTCGCGGCATTGGACAACCTAACCAGCACGTAGCCGGGGGTAAGGTTAGGTTAGACAGGAACCGCTCGCATCTACTAGGCTAGGTCGCCCGCCGTCTAGTGTCCCCCCGAGTTCTTCAATAATAGGGTAGTCGGCACGAACATGCAAGCACTTACAGAAATCTGTTTGGAAATTTTTGGCGAGCCAGCATCCAAGGCAAACAGTCGAAGACTTGTTGCGCGAGGGGGCAAGCCGATGTTCATCAAGTCTGAAAAGGCGCTGACCTACGCTGATTCGTTTAAACAGCAATGCCCCGACTTCTACCACCCGTTTGAATGTGATGTCTGCGTGGAGATAAAGATCTACTACGCATCCCGTAGGCCCGACCTCGATGAATCCCTCATCCTCGATCTGCTACAAGGGGTAGCGTATTTAAACGACCGGCAGGTAAAACGTAAGGTCATCGACTGGGGACTCGACAAAGAGAATCCCCGTTGCATCATCCGGGTTAGTCCTTTACAGTGATGCTTGTTCTTGTGTCTCCTCCAGTGGTGTGACCACTTTGAAGCCCCTCCGGGGGCTTTTTTTTCGCGCTTGACAACTGGTTAGCGTTGACGCTAGAGTCAGCTTCATTGGGTGTGACAGCTCAGAGAATCGCTAAGTAAGATCCCGCCCCGAAAGGGGAACATCCACAAGATGTCTGTCACCGGGGTCTTTCTTAGCGGTTTTTTTTTGCCTCACTCAGTCGCACTCCTCGCGTTAGCAATGCACCTGCATGGGTGGCTGGGAAGAGAACACCGGAACGGGGCAACACCTCCCCTGAGATCCGCGTAGCCTGTCCGCGAGGGACTACAGAAGATACCTAGAACAGGGTGGTAAACGACTAGGTATTCGATGAATCGCGGCGTCAAGCGTTCGCTGGGAGAAGCCCCATGAGTGGCCCTCCGGGCGAGTGGTCTACGGACCACCTTGGTAGAGCTATGCCCTTGAAAAGACAGGGAATTATAATTGTAAGAATTGTTCTCTTGTCTCGACTCCGGGTGGCAGGTACGATAAGAATCCGATGGAGGAAGCATGGCAAAGAAGCTCGAAGACCGTAACTGGAAGCATGAATATGAACTCCAAAAGAAAAGAGGGGATACCAAGGGTCAGATTGAGAGACAACGCGCACGCAGGATGTATGACCAACAGGGCATAGACCGCGCAGGAAAGAACATCGACCACATCAAACCGTTAGCGAAGGGGGGGAAATCAACCCCCGCCAACTTGCGACTGCGCTCACCTAGCGCCAATAAAGCAGACAACAAGAAGTAATGCAGGTTGAAGCACTTGTTGCGTCACTGCACGTGCATCAACACGCCCGTGTTGTTTGCCCCAACTGCGCTGACGAAAGAAAGAAAAGGGATAAGGACCTAGTCATCAACCGTAGCGGGGATGTGTGGGTCTTTTTTTGTCACCACTGCAACACCAAGGGCATCGTCCCTGTGTTTAAACGAGATAAACCAATGCAGGTTCAATCCATCAACACCAACACATTCGACTTCCTACAGCAGGAGCACTATGACTTTCTATCGACGCGGGGCATCAGCAAGACAACGGCAGACGATGCCCAACTGTTTGCCGCTACTAAGTTTTTTCGCAAGCTTGATCGGACCGCGAAAGCAGTAGGTTTCCCCTATTACAAGGGGGGAAAGATGGTTGGTACGAAGTACCGATGCATCGAAACGAAAGACTTCACCCAAGACGCTGGTGGAAACAATGAGTTCTATGGGATTGACGATATCAAGGATGGACCAATCGTCATCGTTGAGGGTGAGATCGATGCATTGACACTCAGGGAGTGCGGGATCGAGAACGTTCTATCCGTTCCATCCGGTGCCCCGATGAAAGTCAGCAACGGCAAGGTCGACGCATCCGAAGACAAGAAGTTCGAGTTCGTTTGGAATGCCTTTGAAATCCTGTCTAAAGCGCCCTACGTGACGATTGCGACCGACAGTGATACCGCAGGTCAGGCTTGCGCTGAAGAGCTTGCTAGACGCATTGGGAAGGACCGTTGCCGCCTCGCCACGATCCCCGGAAAGGATCTGAATGAGGTGTTCCTGAAGGACGGTGCGGACGCAGTCAAACATGTCATTGCATCTTCACAACCGTACCCCGTAGCGGGGTTGAGCGAAGCAACCAAGTACGAGGAACGTTTAAACGATTTATGGGAGAAGGGCAACGGCAAGGGGGAGTCAACCGGCTACTCGAACGTGGACCAGATTTACACCGTGGCCCAAGGTCAGCTAACGGTAGTCACGGGGTATCCATCATCCGGTAAATCCAACTTCGTTGATCAATTGATGGTCAACCTCGCACGGGCGCATGATTGGAAGTTTGCCGTTTGTAGTTTCGAGAACGCGCCCGAAATCCATATCTCAAGACTGATGGAGCTTTACTCTCAGAAGAGATTCTTCGAGGGCGCTCACCGGATGAGCCAGCAGGAGAAGGATGATGCGTTTAAATGGGTCAAGGACCATTTCCTGTTCCTAGACTCTGAGGGGGCAGAGCCATCGACCATCGACTCGATACTGGAAAGGGCGAGGGTGGCGGTCGCCCGCATCGGCATTCGGGGGATGGTCATCGACCCCTACAACTACATCGACAACAAGGGTAACCAGCAAGAGACTGAGTTTATATCGGGCATGTTGACAAGGGTTCAGGCGTTCGCCAAGGCGTTCGGAGTCCACGTATGGTTCGTGGCCCATCCGAGCAAAATAACGCGCTCTGGGATGGATCTACCGCGTCCTGACGGCATGGCAATCAGCGGTTCTATGGCGTGGTGGGCGAAGGCCGATTGCGGCATCACCGTGCATAGGGCCAAGCCCAATGTCGAGATAGCAGTGTGGAAGTGCAGGTACAGGTGGATCGGCCAGCAAGGGGAAACAACGCTTGCGTATGACAAGGCCACTGGTAGCTACTTCGAGGACCAGTCAGACGACTTTATTTGAAGGCGCTCATTGAAGGTGCTCATTGAGCATCTTCGCGTTTAAACGATTTATGGGGTTTTTGGGGTGCAAACTCCCGGAGTTTGAAAAGCAAACTCCCGGTGCAAACTCCAAGCGTTTAAACGCTCTTGATACTTATCGCCGCTTTTTTGAGGCAAAAAAAAGCCCCCAAGCCGCAAGGCAAGGGGGCTAGTGTCAATCGTTCTCAATGCTCCAATTAGTGCGTTCGTAAGTTGGCGGTGGAATAACTTTGTTGAACCCGCTTGACTTCCAACACTTGCTATTTAATTTAACTGTCAATTGTTCTAGTGTTTCAGCCTCCTCCAATGTTAGGTTTTCCCATAAAATAAGCTTGCCATCTGAGTTAATCCAAAACTCATACATGTTAGTGCCTTGTTATTAATTCGCATTTGATGTTTAATACATTGTCAATGAACTTGACAATTCGTTCTTTCGGGATGTTGCCTGTTTGACAAGCATGCGCCAATAACATTCCCAATGCTGGTATTACATCGTCCAGTTCATGACCCGAAAGAATGCTTGCAACGCGCTCCGCAAGCTCCATTGGTTTGTCGTTCATACATCCTCCAGTGGGGGGCAAGCCCCCCGGTGTTAGGCAATCGCTTTGAGGAGATTGCCGAATGACTTAGTCGCGATATCGCGGACATTCTTTACATTCTCCGCGTTGCGAAAGCACTTGCCTACCTGCGTGTCGCCAATCCCAATCGCGACAATGTTGATGCCACGCTTGTCGGCGAAGTCCTGCAAGTACTTCATATGGCTGGAGATGTAGCACTCCGCGTCAGTCAGCAGAAACAGAATCTTGCGAGCCTCAGTGCGTCGCGACAACTCCTCAAGCTTGATATAAATGCTTGAGTAGTCGGGCGTCCCGCTCGATGCCAATTCATCCATCATCCCAAGCTTGGCCGCCGCCCGGTGGAGTGGTTCGCCCCATAGTTTAAACGGGATATATTCGACGTTCTCACTGTTCGACCCGCACTCATTGCCGTATGCACCCCCGTGGAAACCGGTCACCTCGAAAGCCGCATTCGACTTCGAGAGGATGTTGGCAAGCTGAATTGAGATTGCTTGTGCGGTGCGAATCTCCTCACCGCGCATCGATGCAGAGCAATCGACCAGCACCGACACGGCGGCGGTATCGGCCTCGACCACTTCGCGACGGCTGAAGATATTGGCCTGACCCGTGGCATACCGAGTGAAGGCGCGGCGATCCAGTCGACCGGACTCCTCATGCGTCGACCAACCGACATAGTCAATCGACCGCAGGACGTTCAACAACTTCGCCCGTGTAGCGGCGATGCCGTGGATTGGGGTGCGAAGGATGCTCGCGAAGTCTGATTCGTATACGTGCTTGTTCATATCAACTCCAATCAAATTTATAGGTGGTGACCTTACGGCACGAGGGCCGGGGCAGGTACTCATCTGCCGCGCATGCATGAGGTCTCAATTCATCCGCGAGGTCAGGTTCGATGGGGCGCTCGTCACCCTGCTTGCCAACCCCCTTGTTGTTAGCAGGATCGCCCTCAGCAGGGCCGTCAGCGGGTTTATTTCCCTCACCCCCACCCCCTTGCGCGTCTCCGGGGCCGTCTGAGGGGCTATCACCGGGGGCATCATCGGGGGTGTCATCGGGGGTTGGTTGTTGGGGAGAGGGAGGGGGCTTGAGTTCGTTTAAACGCCGCAACAACTCCACGGCAATCTTCACTACCTCAATGGTGGACTGCGCCTTATGCGCCTCATCCAGTGCCCACTGAATGGCAACCCGATAGCGCGACTTGGTGTAAACGGGCGGCACTGCAATCCGATACCCGTTCATGCGTCGACCTTCGACCGCCAACTGAAAGGCGATGTTGCCGAAATCATCCGGCTCGCAGTAGGTGCCCCCCATCATCTCGTTGATGAGGTTCTCGAACAATGCGAATGCATTACCTGCGATGCCCGACTCGATAACCTTGCGCTCAATGCGCGGGTCCTCAAGACCGTTGATGAGGCGGGACAGGGTTGGGTTGTCATTGTGCCTATCCCAAGGCGTGTTGTCGGTGAACCACGCATGCCCAAGCTCATGCAACACCATCCCAACAAACTTAGGCAATGCCTTAGTGGGCATCACCCCGTTGTCATCCACGTTGGGGAACATAAACATGGCAGACACGTGGTTGTTGCCCAGATCATAAAACCGGACGCTCGCACCCTTGCCGCACCACTGAATCTCCAGTGAGCCGAACGTGTATTTCGAGGCGTTGAAGACACGCTCCAACGTAGTCGCGACCCCGCGCTTGAAATCAGAACCCAACATGATTAACCCTCCAGTGCTTGTTTAAACGCGGCCTCATTGATGGTCGCGGTGTAGATGCCAAGTAATTCGACTGCCGTCTCGCTAGGAAACTTGTTGATGACGGCATTACGAAAACCCGTAGCGACCGGCAAACCGGCCTGAGTCGCATCAGCCCATGCGAACAGTTGGCGCAAGCTTGGGGCCTGTACCAGCAACCCCATGCGAGCCTTCTCACGCGCCACATTGACCAAGTCAACGAGCATGCGAGCGGCGGTATCGGTCATGCCTGACCGCGAGGCAATCAGCGCGGCCTCGTCATGCGCTGGCAGGTACTCGAAATTCAACGTGAAGCTGAACCTATCGATGAATGCCGTCGATTGCTGACGCACCCCGGCGAAGTTGCCGTTGTCGCCGTGGCCGTTACTGTTATCGGCCACAAAAAACGCAACGTGCGGGGCGACCGGGATGCGCTCGCCCGTCTCCGAAATCACAATCGCACGGTCACGGGTACGCTCGCAAAGAGCATGCAAGGTCGCGATTGACTGCGCCCGTGCAAACCCAATTTCATCGAGCAGGACAATCGCACCGGGGTGCGTGATTGCCTTGACGATTGCCCCCGGCGTCCACACTACGGTGCCGTTGACAATGGTGTTGCCGCCAATGAACTCGGCGCGCTCGGCGGACTCGTCGAAGTTGATGCGGAACAACTTCCGTCCCAACCGCGCGGCCAATTGCTTGACGAACTCGGTCTTGCCAGTGCCACGCTCACCGGCCAGCCAGCAATTATGGGGGAGTGGGTTCGACAGTGCGACGAGAGCCTGATGCAGGTTTTCTGCATCAAAGACATAATCGTCAAGCACCGCCGGGGCATCAGCATCGCCCCAGAACTCGACCGCAAGGTTCGAGAAGTCAACGAACCCGCCCAACCCCGCTTGCACTGCGCCGTAGGCGGTGACCGGGAACAGATCCCCGGCAAACTTGACCTGACGTACGGGCAGGATGGAGTCGGCAACCTTAGTCACCACCGCTGGAGCGGTGACCGATTTAAACGCGGCAAACGCCTCGCTGACGGCGCGGCTAACCTCACCAGCGACCACGCTGGCATCGATCTTGGGGATGGATGCAAGCGCCGCCGCCTTTGCATCGGCAATCTTACGTTCGACCTCGGCCTCCTGACGGGTCACGGTAGAGGCAAGCGCGGCGGTGGTCGCATGCAGGTCCTGCACGGTCTTGAGGACCGCGCTAACGTCCACTGAGGGGGCGGCAACCCCGACAACACCGGCCTCGATTGCGGTGAGTGTTATCTGACTGCGCGCGATGCAATCCACGAGATACTCGATTGCATCTGCCTTGTGGGCAGTTGGTTGACCGCCGCACTGAATGATTGCCGCATTCAGCTTCGACAGTGGGATGCGCGCGAGGTTCTGTTCGATGGTAAGCATGTCATTACTCCAGTAGTAGTGCCCCTCAGTGAGGGGCTAGTGTCTTTATCGGGTGAAGGTAGTGCCGTCATTGGGGCACTCAGGCAATCCGGTCGATGCCCACTTCTCAGTGAGTCGGACCGTGTACCCGCACGAGGGGCACCATGCCTTGATAAGGCGGGTTGACTGCACCTTGCGGACGCGGCCAACGTTTAGGGTTGCGTGAGGATAGTCGCCGCATCCTTCAATGAGTGCGCCGATGTTGTCGCGGAAGGCCTGACCGGGGACGGTCGCAGTGGCCTTACCTTCTAGCCACAAGGCGCGAATGGCGCGAACGAAAGCACCCTTGTGTCCTGCCCCCGGCGTGGCGGCATGGCAAAGTTCATGCACCAGCACCGCCGCGCATTCAACGGGATCGCTAATGACCGGCGAAATCAGAATCTCGTCATGCCCGTCATCAGACGCGGCAGACGACCAGTGCTCGCCAATCGCCTTGTTCAGCGACCGCGCCTTCGACGACGGGAAGCCGCAGGTGACCCTGATTTTGTCGGGCAAGGGAAAACCAGCCTGAGTGAACAGGGGGCGCAACTCCCCGGTCAGCGCAACCAACCATTCTTCGCGTGTCATGTTTATCTCCCCGAATAAATTGAAGTGCAACGTTCAACGTGGACAACGCCACGGCTATCGGTCCAGTGCTCACCGCAACCGGACGCCCATGAAAACAATGCAAGGCCAAACCAAGCGCCAAGCAGAACAACGGTCAGGACGGCGAGCGCCATCCTCAATGCATCTCTAATCATCGTCATCCCCTCAGTAGTTGTAGCTGGTTGAAATGCTCACCACGTACTCGCGCTTCGACACGCGCTTAGTGGTCGCGTAGGTGCTGGCGCACCCGCAACAATCCCAATCGTGAGTGCATCCGCTATGCGTGAAGTGGGTGTTGATTGCGCGGGTCAGGTCGCGACCGGCCAGCGGACTTGGCGCGACAACGCGATGGGTGCGAACGCCGCCATCATCGAAGTCACGCGGCTCACGGGTAACGCGACCCCCAAGAAGCTTGACTTCGCCTACGTACTCCTCAGAATCGAGGTCACGGTAAGCATCGCGATAGTGAAACGAAGTGCGCTCATACAAGTGAATAATCATGGTGTTCTCCAGTAGTGAAAGGGGTTGGGGGGAGCAGGGATTGCACTTCCCGAAACACTCCATGCCGGTGCGCGAGGGTTGTTAGCTCGCGCTCATCCCGGTGCCTATGGCTTTCATGCGAGGGCATTGTTCGCCCCCCCCCGTAAACTGTCAGAGTGGTCGATCAGTGGTATCGACAAGAACGGCGCTCTCGTCAATCTCGCCCTCGCGCACGGCCAGCCAGAACGCATTGGTTTCGAGTTGCTCGCAAACCTCTGAAAGCGACAGGCCAATCGCGACGCACTCATCAACGCTTGCGCCGTTGATAGACAGAACCGCGACGCGGCCCTGCTTGTCTTGTACCGTCACCGAGTAATCCTTGGTTTCCACGTGATATCTCCGGTTAGTGATTGCATCCTGCCGCTCACTGTCGCCAATGAGCAGTCAGATGAAATCTCTTCTCAGCCGTTGCAGTTGGTGCCCTTGTGTGTAAGTGGGTCACCTGTCGCATGGGGGTTGATGCCCCGGCTGGCTTGCCCCTCGCGGGGGACTCGGCACTCGCCGCACCTGTCAACGTGCGGGTCAAAGCGGTCAGGCTGACATCTCGTTCGGTTGCCTTATCCCATCCGGGGGCAGAGCCTACTAACCTTGGCCTGTCTCGGTTATCAACAACACAACCGAGAGACTGCATATTAGCACTACTGTTTAAACAAGTGCAAGCACCAGTGATGACAAGTTGTCGCAGGGTGCCTCTCACGTACACGCGCGCGATATTTCTTTTTTGAGAACCGCGCATCAGGTAGATAGCGAGTTATCCACAACTGTATGGATACCCATATGCCCCGAAATCGGGTCTAGAACGGCCTCAGAGCGATTTAAACGCTAGTGCATATTGATGCATTGGTGCTATCGCGTTCGTCGATTCTGGAGGGTTTCCCAGTAAACATGCGGGTTCCAGAGGGGTTCTAAACCTGTATATCCGTACAGTGTGGATAAGCTGTGGATAACGTTATTAGAAATTGTCCACAGGCTATTCACAAGTTATCCACAATCGGTAGAATGCGAACAGTGCAGAACACCGCGTGTAAACGCTGAACACAATTGTGAGGGTTGGTCAAATGAGCAGGGACGATTGGGATGGTGATGCTGACGAGGGCGGCCAGAGCGATAGCGTGAGTGCGGACCCCGCATCAAGCACGAACGTTGAAGGCCCCGGCATCCGTAGGGAAGTGCTACAGATGATAGAGGGCACCAGAGAGAAGAGAAGAGTGGATGGAAAGCCAATAGGGGTGAAGGAACCGCCAGAAAGGATTACACCCAAGATGCGTCAGTTTGCGTCCCTTGTTGCTCAGGGTAATTCACCAAGAGATGCATATCGAAAAGCATATGCAGTACGCACGGATACGGCGGAGTCGACAGTGATTGCCAGTGCGAACAAGCTGATGAAAGATCGACGCATATCAGGACTCATGGAACCCATCTGGGAGTCCATAAAACAGAACGTAATTGACGACGCAATCGCCACTCGGCGACACGTTCTAGAACAGCTACATGCCCATGCATCAGATACCAATGTGCGTACTGGTGACCGTTTAAAGGCCCTAGAGCTAATGGGCAAAGCCATCGGTATGTTCGTCGATAAGTCTGAGGCGAAGGTCGAACAGGTAGACCCTGAGCAGTTGAAGCGTGAGCTTGACTCTCACCTGAAAGCATTCAAGCTGAAGGCAGTTGGTTCCACGTGAAACGATAGTCCTAGTCTAGACGATAGTGCAAGCGCAGAGCATGATGCAAGCGCCGATGATAGTTCTGGTCTGGCGAACGTGATAGCCCCGAGGATGGTTCTGATTGGCGGTACGATACCCCACCCGTACCCCACCCCCCCGTTAGGCCACCGGGTGCATCGTCACACCCTACACTCGATTCCACACATTCCATCACCACTTCCCCAACTTGTGCTATCACCCAAGCACCCCCCCACCCTATTGCAAATTATGGCTTGCAATGTTTAAACTTGCATATAGAATACCCCCCCATACGAACGTTCGTGTTTCTACCGGGGGGGGGTATGTTTCAAAAGCAGGAAGGTCTTACGCCCCGGCAAGAACTGGTATTGGAGTTCGTGCATGCGTATATCAAGTTAAAGGGTTATCCGCCTTCATATAACAACATTGCACAAGGCATGAAGTTAAAGAGTCGGTCTAACGTTCATAGGATTGTTCATACATTGAGGCAAAAAGGTTATCTAAGGGTGCAAGCTCACAAGTTTAGGAGTTTGAAGGTAGCTGACAAAGGCATTAAAAAGATCCTTGCTCTATGAGTCTTCTTTCCCGTCAGGAAGTAAAAGACTATCGTAAGCTTCTGGATGCCCTTCCAGAGGGGCATCCCAACATTGGGAAGATTGCTCAACTTCTAAAAGCAGATAAGGTTGAGCGTTGTAAGGAAAATTTCTTACCCTTTGTAAGAGAGATGTGGCCTGTCTTTATATCTGGAAGGCATCATCAAATCATGGCTGAAGCTTTTGAGAGAGTTGCTGCGGGCGATTTGAAGAGGCTTATCATCAACATGCCGCCGCGTCACACTAAGTCTGAGTTTGCCTCTTTTCTCTTTCCTGCTTGGTTTTTAGGCAAGTTCCCAGAGAAGAAGATTATTCAAACCGCGCATACCGCCGAGTTAGCAGTTGGATTTGGTAGGAAAGTTCGTAACGCCGTCAACACTCCAGAGTATCAGGCAATTTTCCCTACCAAGTTATCAACGGACTCCAAAGCAGCAGGTAGATGGAACACTAACAAAGGTGGTGATTACTTCGCTATCGGCGTAGGAGGCGCGGTTACAGGTAAAGGTGCAGATGTTCTGATCATTGATGATCCGCATTCTGAACAAGAGGCAATGCTTGGAAACCCTGCGGTTTATGACAGGGTGTTTGAATGGTACAACGCAGGTCCTAGACAGCGTCTCCAGCCGGGAGGGGCTATTGTTGTAGTGATGACCCGATGGTCCAAAAGGGACCTTACGGGGCAGATCATCAACAACGCAATCAAACGGGATGCGGATGAATGGGAAGTTATAGAGCTTCCCGCGCTGATGCCTTCAGGGAATCCTTTGTGGCCTGAGTTCTGGAGCCAGAAAGAACTAGAGGCAATCAAGAATGAATTGCCGGTAAGCAAGTGGGAAGCCCAGTATCAGCAGAACCCAACCTCTGAAGAAGGGGCAATCATCAAAAGGGAGATGTGGCAGGTCTGGGAGAAGGAGAACCCTCCTCAGTGTGAGTACCTCATTCAGTCTTGGGATACGGCTTTTGAGAAGAGTTCAAGGGCTGACTACTCCGCTTGTACAACATGGGGCGTGTTCTATCATCCCAATGAGAATGGAGATGAGATAGCCAACATCATCCTATTGGATGCATTCAAAGAAAGAATGGAATTTCCTGCTTTAAAAAAGAAAGCATTAGAGATGTACAAAGAATGGGAGCCAGATTCATTGATCATTGAAAAGAAAGCAGCAGGTGCCCCTTTAATCTATGAATTGAGGCAACTAGGCATTCCTTTGTCTGAGTACACACCATCAAGGGGCAATGATAAGATCGCCCGTGTAAACGCAATATCGGATGTATTTGCATCTGGCTTAGTGTGGGCACCAGATACAAGATGGGCAGAGGAATTGGTTGAAGAGGTCGCGTCTTTTCCAAATGGGGACCACGACGACCTTGTGGATTCTACAAGTCAGGCTCTTCTTAGATTCAGACAAGGCGGTTTCATTAGGTTGGAATCCGACATGAAAGAAGAAGAGCCAGTGTTTAAACGTAAAGTGGCGTACTACTAATGTCTATTGAAAAGTCTCTCTACGCGGCACCCGAAGGTCTTGAGTCACTTGATGACGGCGAAGAACTGTACATCGTGGTTGATGATGAGCTTGGGTCAACTCAAGAACCCCCTGAAGAGCCTATAGGTTTTGATGAAAACCTTGTTGAGCATCTTGATCCCAGCGTTGTAGAAGAGCTTGTCTCTGACATCATCTCTGACTTTGAAGATGACATTTCTTCTCGTAAAGACTGGATCAAAGCCTATGTAGATGGGCTAGAGCTTTTAGGTTTAAAGATTGAAGAGCGCATGGACCCTTGGCCCGGTGCCTGTGGTGTATACCATCCTCTTCTATCTGAATCGGTGGTTAAGTTTCAAGCTGAAACCATCATGGAGATTTTCCCTGCTTCGGGTCCCGTAAAGACTGAAATCATAGGCAAAGAAACTCCAGAAAAAAAAGAAGCCGCCGCGAGGGTACAGGCCGATATGAACTATCGGTTGACCGATGAGATGACTGAGTACCGCCCGGAAACCGAAAGGCTTCTGTGGGGTCTAGGCATCGCCGGTAACGCTTTTCGTAAAGTCTACTTCGATCCAAGTTTAAACAGGCAAACAGCCATCTTTGTGCCAGCAGAAGATGTTGTGGTGCCTTATGGTGCTTCTAACATTGAGACATCGCCCCGCGTCACCCATGTAATGCGAAAGACAGAGAATGAACTCCGTCGACTGCAAGTCATGGGGTTTTATGCTGATATTGATCTTGGCGAACCCAACAACACTCTAGATGAGGTTGAAAAGAAGATTGCCGAAAAGATGGGATTTCGGGCCTCATCAGACGATAGATACAAGTTGCTTGAGATTCAGGTAAATCTTGATATCCCCGGACTAGAACACACGGACGAGGATGGAGAACCCACTGGTTTAGCATTGCCATACCTTGTAACAGTTGAGAAAGGCAGTAACAAATGTCTTGCCATTCGCAGGAACTGGGAAGAGGGCGATGAAACACACAAGAAGCGCCAACACTTTGTTCATTATGGGTACATTCCCGGTTTTGGATTTTATTGTTTTGGTCTTATTCATCTTATTGGGGCTTTCGCCAAGTCTGGTACTTCTATCATTCGACAACTGGTTGACGCCGGAACTCTTGCTAATTTGCCCGGAGGCTTTAAAACAAGAGGAATGCGGGTCAAAGGTGACGATACCCCAATTGCCCCGGCAGAGTTTAGAGACGTAGACGTTCCGTCAGGGGCAATCAAAGACAACTTAATGTTGTTGCCCTACAAAGAACCAAGCCAAGTCCTTCTAACGCTCTTAAATCAAATTGTTGATGACGGGCGTAGGTTTGCTAACACCGCAGATCTGCAAGCGTCTGACATGTCTGCCAACGCCCCTGTAGGGACCACGCTGGCAATCCTAGAGCGCACCTTAAAAGTAATGAGCGCGGTTCAAGCCCGCATCCATTACTCAATGAAGCAAGAGCTTCGTCTGCTAAAGAACATTATTGCAGACTATACGTCGGAGACGTATGAGTACGAACCAGAAAACGGCAACAAAAAAGCCAAGAAATCTGATTACGATATGGTGGATGTTATCCCCGTGTCAGATCCAAACGCGGCAACTCTTTCTCAAAAAGTTGTTCAGTATCAGGCGGTCATGCAGTTGGCCCAGCAAGCGCCTCAGTTGTATGACCTAGCCTATCTGCACAGGCAAATGCTTGAGGTTCTAAGCATTCCAAATGCTAATAAGTTGGTTGCATTGGAAGAAGACCAAAAGCCCGTAGACCCAATGTCCGAGAATATCAACGCAATGAAGGGCAAACCCCTAAAGGCGTTTATCTATCAGGACCAAGACGCTCATATTGCGGCGCATCAAGCGTTCATGCAGGACCCTGTTGTTATGCAAACAATAGGACAAAACCCGCAAGCGCAAATGATTATGTCTTCTCTACAAGCTCACATTGCAGACCATTTAGGGTTTGCTTACAGAGCAAAACTAGAGAAGCAGATGGGCGTTACCATGCCCCCGCCCGACAAAGAACTTCCAAAAGAACTTGAAGTCGAGCTTTCTAAGCTTATCGCTGTTGCATCGCAACAATTGCTACAGAGTAATAAAGCTCAAGCCGCGCAGCAACAAGCCCAGCAACAAGCTCAAGACCCTCTTATTCAAATGCAACAAGCAGAACTTCAGATCAAAGGGCAAGAAGTTCAAAGAAAAGCAGGTAAAGACCAAACGGATGCCCAACTCAAGATGCAGCAGCTTCAGATTGAGAGGGAAAGAATCCAACAACAGGCACAAACAGACGCAATGCGTATCCAAGCGCAATCTGAACAAGCCCAAGCCCGTAACGTTCATGACCAGAACTTAGAACGGACCCGATTAAGTGTTCAAACGGCTATCGAACAAGCCAGATTACAAAAGGGCCAAGAATGATTGATAAATACATACGTCTTCTTATTGAACAGATAGACGACAAAATTGAACATCTGCAAGACGCGCTGGCAAATGGCTCGCCGCGCGACTTTACAGAGTACAAAGAGATGGTCGGTGTGGTTAAAGGTCTACGCATCGCCCGTTTAAACCTAACAGACCTACGTTCTAAAGTTGAGGAATCCGATGACTAAACTCGTATTGGCTACAGAAAACGGCGAAGTACCTGAAAACGCCGAAGACAAAGCCAAACAACTACCCCGCCCAGCCGGGTATTACGTTCTTTGTGCAGTACCAGAGGTTGAAGAAGAGTTTGAAAACGGACTTATCAAATCTTCAACAACGGTTCACTTTGAAGAAATGCTAACCACAGTGCTTTTTGTGGTTGCAATGGGTCCAGATGCATACAAAGACCCCAAGAAGTTCCCTTCTGGCCCTTGGTGCAAGGTTGGAGACTTCGTTTTAGTACGTCCAAACGCAGGCTCTAGGCTGGTAATCCACGGCAAAGACTTCCGTTTAATCAATGACGACATCATTGAAGCTGTTGTAGACGACCCACGCGGCATCAAACGTAAATAAGGAGCTAAAAATGGCTGAATTTGAAAAAGAAGAGTTTAAATTCCCCGATGAAATTGAATCTGAAGCCAAAAACGAGGACGATAACATCGAGGTAGAAATTGAAGATGACACCCCGGAAGCAGACAAAAACCGGGAACCTTTGCCTAAAAAAGTTGCAGAAGACCTCTATAACGACGAGTTAGAGGACTATTCCACCAAGGTAAAAGGCAAACTTGTAGCTTTAAAGAGGCTTGCACACGACGAAAGACGCGAAAAAGAGCGTGTTTTGCGTGAAAATCAAGAGGCAACAGCCCTTGCAAAGCGCCTTTTTGAAGAGAATAAACGCCTTAAATCGTCTTTAAATGAGACCGAAAAGGTCACTCATTCAACGGTTTCAAGGGCGATTGAACTTGAGTTGGATGGTGCAAAGCGGGCTTACAAAGAAGCATACGAGTCTGGTGATACAGATAAAATGCTTGAAGCTCAATTAGAGTTAACGCGAATTGCCAATAGCAATGAACGTGTTAAAAACTATGTACCAACCCCTTTACAAGAAGAAGAGTTTCATGTTCCAATAGAAGAACAGAGGCCAAAGGTTGACCCAACCGCAGTTCGCTGGCAAAAGCAAAATGCATGGTTTGGTCAAGATAAGGTGATGACGGGCATGGCTCTGGCCTTGCACGAAGCACTGAAAGACGAAGGTGTTGTTGTGGCTTCTGACGAATACTACAAACGCATTGATCAAACAATGCGACAGAGGTTCCCTGAGAAGTTTCCCAAGGCACCTCCAAAAAGCTCGATTGTTGCGCCCGCAACTCGTAGCACATCATCCAAGCGCATTGTTTTGACGACATCTCAACAAAACATTGCTAAAAAGCTTGGTTTAAAAAACGAGCAATACGCTCGCGAAGTACTAAAACTGGAGTCATAAAATGGCTGACCGTACACCCCGCAATCTCGAAACCCGTGATGTTGAAGCCCGTCCTTCGTTTTGGCGTCCGCCAGAACTTTTGCCGGAGCCTGACAAACAAGCTGGTTACGCTTATCGTTGGATTAGGGTTTCTCTGAATAGTGCCGCTGATCCCCGCAACGTTTCTGCAAAACTGCGGGAAGGGTGGGAACCAGTAAAACTAGAAGAGCAGCCACAGTTTCAAATGCTCATTGACCCCAACAGTCGATTTAAAGACAACGTTGAGGTTGGCGGGCTGTTGTTGTGCAAGATCCCTGAAGAGTTTATGAAACAACGTGCGGCATACTTTGACGACATGTCTCGTAAACAGACGGAATCAGTAGACAACAATCTGATGCGCCAGAGTGACCCACGGATGCCTATCTTCAATGAAAGGCGCTCCACGGTTAGTTTTGGTAAAGGTACTTAATTTTTTTGGAGCTATAAATGGCTTATCCAGTTGTTGACGGCCCTTACGGGCTAAAACCAATCAATTTGATTGGTGGGCAGGTATTTGCGGGGTCTACCCGTGAGTACCCAATTACTAATGGTTACAGCACGGCAATTTTTTACGGTGATTATGTAGGGTTGTCCCGTGGTGAAATCGTTCGCTTGTCTGTGTCTACTGGCACGGCAGGTAACCAAACTGGCATCTTTTTGGGATGCTCGTTTACCAACCCCGTCACAAAACAAAAGCAATTTCAGCAATACTGGCCCGCATCAACTGCGGCTGGTGATGCAGTAGCTATTGTTGCTGACGACCCTGACCAAGTGTTTAAAGCTGTGGTTTGTTCTGCTACTACCGTTGTTGCTTCTGGCGCTCGCGCCATGATTGGTCAAAATTTGGCTATGATTAACAACACGGGTAGTACTGCAACAGGCAACTCCAAGAACGCTGTCTTGGCTCCTAGTGACACTCCCGCTACCACTTCATCTTTGCCCGTTCGCGTGCTTGGTTTGGTGCCTGATACGGCTGTTTCTCTTGGGACTGCAACCTATAGCAGCATTTCTACCGCTACTGTGACTTGTTCGGCCTTGCCGTTCGCGCTGCCGGTTGGTACTGATGTTGGTTCGCTGGACTCAAACGGAAACTACGTTTCTGCGGGTTCTTTTGTTGACACCGCTGCTTCTGCCGGTGCTACCTCGTTTATTTTGAATCAAGCTCCTGTGGCTACTTTGAACTCAACTATTGTGTTCATGCAGTACCCAGAAATTTTGGTCAAGATTAACTTTGGTCAGCATCAGTATTATGCTGGCACAAGCATCGCTTAAGGGGTAATTTAAAATGGCAATTTCACGCGCCCAACTACTTAAAGAACTCCTGCCGGGGCTTAATGCTCTGTTTGGTCTTGAGTATGCTCGCTATGGCGAGGAACACAAAGAGATCTACGAAACGGAGACCTCTGAGCGTTCTTTTGAAGAAGAAACCAAACTGTCTGGTTTCTCTGCTGCACCAGTCAAAAACGAAGGCTCTGCCATCGCTTATGACAACGCACAGGAAGCATGGACTGCTCGTTACAACCATGAAACCATTGCTCTTGGCTTTAGCCTGACCGAAGAAGCAATCGAAGATAACCTCTACGATTCTTTGTCGGCTCGCTATACCAAAGGTTTGGCTCGCGCAATGGCTTACACCAAACAGGTGAAAGCTGCTGCTGTTCTAAACAATGGCTTTAGCTCCGCTTACAGAGGCGGTGATGGAGTTGCATTGTTTAGCGCCGCGCATCCATTGGTTTCTGGTGGCACCAACAGCAACACGCCTTCGACTCAAGTTGACCTAAATGAAACTTCGTTGGAAAACGCAGTCATTCAGATCGCAGCTTGGACCGATGAACGTGGTCTGTTGATTGCAGCCAAACCCCGTAAGTTGATTGTTCCTCCCGCACTCCAGTTCGTTGCAACCCGTTTGCTTGAAACTGAACTGCGTGTTGGCACGACCGACAATGATGTGAACGCCCTGAAGAACAATGGCTCTATCCCTGAAGGGTATACCATTAACCACTTCTTGACGGACACAAACGCTTGGTTCCTTACCACTGACGTTCCTAACGGTATGAAGCACTTTGTGCGTACTCCGTTGCAGAACTCAATGGACGGTGATTTCGACACGGGCAACGTCCGTTACAAGTCCCGCGAGCGTTACAGCTTCGGCTGGTCTGATCCGCTCGGTATGTACGGCTCGTCAGGTTCGACCTGATAGCAAGAAAGGGGGGCCAAAAGCCCCCTTTTCTTTTATATATCTTTATGGTATAAAGTTTAAACCTAGATACCCGACTTGCTGACTGACTAGGCAGACTTCCCTCAAGAGACAGCAAGTTTTGATTTGAGGACTTTATTATGGGTTTCGCTACACATCTCGGCCCTTGGTTGCTTGGCACTGTCCGCAACACAACCGGCACAACTGTTGGTTCTATTGAAAACTGCGGTGCAACCGTTGTCTCGCAGACATTCAAAAAGGACTATACGGGTCAAGCAGCTTCAGCTACTACTGACACCATCTGCGTTCTACCTGCTGGCGCTCAGATTCAATTCATCCACATTGATACGCTGGTTGCCTTCACGGGTTCTACCGCTGCTAACGTCACGATTGGCGACGGCACGACGGCTGCTCTGTATTGGGCTTCAACGGACGTTACATCTCAGGGCCGCGCTGCTGTCAGCAACGCTGCTGCCAAACTTGCTGCATGGTCTGGTGTTGCTTCGACCGCATCACCTAGCGGGATTGGTATTGGCCCAACGGATGTTAAGGTTATTGCCACAATGACCCCGACTGTAGCTGCTGTAACTGCCGGTACTGTTCAGTATACGATTATCTACACTGTAGCTAATTCAAACGGCAATCAGTTCCCCGCGTCTGCCTAAACTAAGGGGCTGACATGCGCCCAGTTGTTTACACGATTACCGGCGGTGCCGGTACTCAAATTGTTTCACGGGTGTGCCCGATTGACTACTACATTTCTCCGGCAAATATTGCCTTGAACGTAGTGGTCACGGGTTCTATTACCTATACTGTTCAATACACGTTTGATGATGTGTTTGCTGCTGGGTACGACCCCGCTAACGGCAATTGGACTAATCATCCTACGTTGGTAACAAAGACGGTGACGGCGGACTCAAATATTTCGTATCCGGTTCGCGGGATTCGTGTTATTTCTCCAGCTTCGCCATCGTCTTCTGGTACTGCTACTTTGACCATCATTCAAGGTGGTGGAGGCGGATTAGCATGATTGCTAATAGCATTGATGGTTCTAACGCTACTTTTGAGTTGCTATCAACGCTGCTTGCCGATCCAGCAGCTTATGCGGACAAACTTAAAGCACTGACCGACGCTACTGCTGAAAACAAAAAGTATGTAGAGTTGGTCGGTCCTGTTTCTGAGATTGTGGCTATCCGAGCGCAAGCTGATGCAGACCGCGCAGCAGCAGCAAAATCTGTAGCAGATGCAAAAGTAGAAGCCGACAGTATTATTGGTGATGCTCATGCAGATGCTGCGGGCATTCTTGCAGATGCACAGGGTCAAGCCGATACGCTAATTGCACAAGCTAAAGCTCAGAAAAACCAATCTGATGCTGTGTTGTCGCAAGC
>Ga0214921_10002747_pt1 | contig 28046 bp, 20 predicted proteins | sample LL1505_MetaG_FD_177992 | JGI IMG/M metagenome (GOLD analysis project Ga0214921, IMG submission 177992) | Freshwater microbial communities from Lake Lanier, Atlanta, Georgia, United States - LL-1505 | ecosystem: Environmental > Aquatic > Freshwater > Lake | place: USA: Georgia | collected...
CACCAGTAATTGCACCAGTAATTGCACAAGCAATTGCACCTGTTATTTCTACACAAATTATTAAAGTTGGAAGTAGTGTTGTATTAGCAGGAAATAATCCTTTGGGTGTATTATTCCCTGAAACTGTTGGTACTGTATCTCAAATAAATAATAATACTGCTTTGGTTTATGATGCACAAAATATTGGATTGGTGTATTGGTATCAAATGGGTGATTTGAAACTTTTTGGTACACCATCAATAGCTCCTTCCATAGCCCCAGTTATAGCCCCAGTTATAGCCCCAGTTATAGCCCCAGTTATAGCCCCTATTGTAGCCCCTATTGTAGCCCCTGTTATAGCCCCTGTTATAGCCCCTAGCACATCATTACTTTGTTTATCTCAATTAAACCGTGAAAATGAAAATCCTAATAGTCCTGGTCTATTGATGACTATGAATGGCACCGACTGGTTTGTTCCTAATGTACCTGATAAGAAATACAAACAAAGAGCTTTCGTTGCTAAACTAAATAATACTTATTATATTAGTAATTGGGGAGAAAAACAAGTTTTATATAGTAGTACTGATTGTAAAAATTGGCAACCAATTGGCCCTACCCATGAGAAATTTAATCAAGCTCCTATAATATCACTTGTAGCTTATGAAAATAAATTATATCTTGGTGCATATGATAGGGGTAGATTTACCAGTACCGATGGAATTAATTGGGAAAAAGTTAGTGACGATGGTGGTTCTCAACCAATTATATGTAATGGTAAATTTTTAGTTGGAAGTAATACTGTTAACCAACTGGATGCTAATTTTAAAGTAACAAAAGCTTCACCAAGTTTAGGAAATGGAGGTTATTTTGGAATTAATGATATTGCTTACGATTCTGATAAAAATACATATATAGTAGCTTGTTCTCAACAAGGCGACGATGGTAGTAAAAAATTATTATTCTGGAGTAATGATTTAGTAAATTGGACACCAGCAACTGGTAATTGGCGTCTTGAAAAATATTCTGGTTTCTTTAATTTGACTAAAGCTTTTGGAAAATGGTGGGTTAGAGGTAGTGGTGCAACATTATTAATGTGTAGTGACGATGCAGGAAAGACTTGGTATGAAGTAAAACCTCCAGTAAATTCTGGTAGTTCATTATTTTTATTTAATAATATATTAACTTATTGGGGATTGGATGACCCAGCAAATATGTTTTATTCTACTACGGACGGTGTAAATTGGGTAAAAAATACAAATATAAATTCATTAATGAATAATGGATTTTTAAGTCAAGTTTGTATTATTTAATTAAAAATAAAAAAATATAAAAATAAAATTTGTTTTTTACGGAATTTATTTTTTTATCAAGTATTATAATATGGAAAAGATTGAATGGATTTGTAAATCTGTTACAAAAAATAACAAAGTAGAATGGAAGTGTAGTCCTAAAGTTAGAGAACACTTTCAATCAACTTCTTCACCTGGTGCATTACAAGGAAGTACTAAACTCCCTCCGGCTATTGATATTACTCTCGGTCCCGCTAATTTTGGTCCTGCCGAAGATTTTTGCAAGGATACTACTGGGTATACAAAGTTAGGCGAATGGACTATGAAAATTGGTACTTATTACACTGATAAAGGAGCCGAACGTTTAAAGAATGGTGAGTTTTGGCAAATGCCTAATAAGGACACATTTAAAAATGGAGATTGGGATGGTGATAAATTTATGAACGGTGGTGCTTGGGGTCAATGGGTAGCAATGACTTCAGTAGATGTAAATAATGTAGATACTAAACCTGCTTTTATGGAAATTCAATATTATCAAGAATTTAATCCAAAATGGTTTGTTCTTATTAGAAATAAATCTAATCCTAATAGTTATTATTTAATGACTAGAGTAAATATAGCCTGTTTTAAATATATAGGTTCTTCAGATTCTGAACAATATTTAATTTATAGTGATGGTGTTCCTGTTCCTCCAAACTCAAACGAAAAAACTCTTCATTATGATAATTTAAATATTAAAGTAGAAAAATCTTTTAATGGACAAAGTGGTGGAACACCAATTGATAATTCAGTTTATGAAGTTTTCATTAAACCTTTTGTAAGAGCAACTTATCCATATAAAGCAGAACCAGGTAGTGGTTCTGCTCCAACATTAGCTTCAGAATTAAGTTCGAAATTATTTTTATGGTTTGATGCAAATGACCTAAATGGAGATGGAAATAATAATTTTAATGATAATGACCCAGTTATTTTTTGGAAAGATAAATCTAAAAATCAAATTAAAATGATTAGAATGCCTTTATCAGGTGATATTAACGATGGAAATATTATTAAAAATGGGAAAGATGGAGATGCTGGTGCAGGAGGCGCAAAAGCAAGATTACCTAGAATTAAAACAAATTTTAAAAATGGATTATCAGTTGTTAGATTAAATGGAACTAATGGATTTATACCAATGATTAATAATGATGATAATACTAAAAAATTAATGGCAGCACAAGGAAATCACAATAACCCACCAATACCAAATTATACTATAGTTTTGGTTCATTATTTAACTGAATATGGTAATGGTGGTAATAATTTATTTACAACTGGTCCCTGGGGTAGCAATAGTTTAGCGGTTGATTTTCAAAATCTTAGAGCTTTGGGAGCTCCAACTTTATGCGTAAGTGGTGCTGGTTCTGCTAATCGTTTTGCATTATATCCTGATAGTCTTTTAAATAAATGGGCAATTACTATTATAACCAAAAATAATGTTATACAAACATATAGAAATGGTACTTTATTAAATCCAGGTTGGCAATACAATGGTCCTTTTGATAGTAACGATGGTATTATTAAAGGATTATATTGGTTAAGTATTGGTCAGAAAAACGGAGGACCATTTGGCGGTGGTGGAACAGGCGGGTTTCAAGGAGATGTTGCTGAAATTATGTTTTTCAATAATCCATTAAGTGATGACGAAAGACAAAAGGTTGAAGGATATTTGGGACAAAAATGGAATCTTACATCTTTATTACCTTCATCAAATCCTTATGCAAAACCTGTTGTTGCACCAGTAGTCGCACCAGTTATTGCACCCGTAGTTGCACCAGTTATTGCACCCGTAGTTGCACCCGTTATTGCACCAGTAATTGCACCCGTTATTGCACCAGTAATTGCACCAGTTATTAAAGTCGGAAGTAGTGTTGTATTAGCAGGAAATAATCCTTTGGGTGTATTATTCCCTGAAACTGTTGGTACTGTATCTCAAATAAATAACAATACTGCTTTGGTTTATGATACACAAAATATTGGATTGGTGTATTGGTATCAAATGAGTGATTTGAAACTTTTTGGTACACCATCTGTTGCCCCAACTATAGCCCCAGTTGTAGCCCCAGTTGTAGCCCCTGTTGTAGCCCCTGTTGTAGCCCCTGTTGTAGCCCCAGTTGTAGCCCCTGTTGTAGCCCCAGTTGTAGCCCCTGTTGTAGCCCCAGTTGTAGCCCCTGTTGTAGCCCCAGTTGTAGCCCCTGTTGTAGCCCCTGTTGTAGCCCCTGTTGTAGCCCCTGTTGTAGCCCCAGTTGTAGCCCCTGTTGTAGCCCCTGTTGTAGCCCGAGTTGTAACTCCTGAATTCTTTTTAGCTAATATTGAAAAACCAAAATCAACAAGTGAAGTAAATTTTGTTTCTATGTCTTCGGATGGTAAAAATATTATAGCTCAGGGTGAAAATCTTCCTACTGTTTTAAGTACAGATTATGGCAAAACTTGGAAAAAAATATTTAATATTTATGTAAATGATATGCGCTATATGGAACATATATTAATTTCAGATCAAGGACAAATTTTAGTTGCTACAACTCGTTACGGTATTTATTTCTCTTCTGATTTAGGAGTTACTTTTAAAGAAGTTTGTGAAAGAGTTGAACATGTAGGAGTACCATCGTGTTCTAAAGATGGTAAAATTTGGTATGTGCCTATAAGCACAAATAACATATGGAAAAGTACTGATAGTGGTAATACTTTTCAAAAACTTCCAAGAATACCAGGAAATGGTGGACTAAACTGTGTATCTTGTACAGACGATGGAAACACTGTTTATATGTGTACATATGGTGGTTCCGATGGTCATATATATAAGAGTACTGATGGAGCAAATAATTGGACCAAAATTAATAAAGAAAAAAATCCAAGAGGTGGTGGTGTAGAAGGCAATGGAACTTGGAACAGAGTATATTGCTCAGGAGATGGTACTATTGTATTAGGAATAAATATGGACCCTTTAGTATTAATGGTAAGTAGTGACAGTGGTAACACCTGGAATGATATAAATCTATCTGGATATAGACCTTCACCATTTACATCTGTAATATTATCTAAAGATGGTTCTACTATTGTTGTAGGTTGTGAACAACCAATGAATTTAATAAAAAGTACAAATCTTGGTAAAACTTGGACTCAACTTCCTAAAACTGGGTTAGAAGCAAATGGTTATTATTTTAATTTAGCAATATCAAAGGATGGTTCATCATTAGCAGCGACAACCTATAAGTCAGATATAGGTAAACTTGCTATAATGAATTAAAATACTATCAAGTTAAAAATTATTTTAAATATATAAAATAATTTTTATATCTCTTATTTTAATATGGAAAAAATTGGCAAAAGGTTACTAAACCAAATGAATTAATGAATAAAGGATGGCTACAGAAACATTCTATTATTTAATTAAAAAATTATTTTAATATTTAAAATAATTTTTTTTATTCCCTATTTTAATATGGACAAAGTTGAATGGATTTGTAGAGCCAATAAAAACTCTAACAATCAAATCGTCTGGAAATGTCTTCCTAAAACTCAGATGAGAGAACATTTTCAAGATACTATAGGTCTCGGAAGTACTGTAAAATTGCCAGGAAATAATCCTTTAGGAATTTTATTTCCCGGTGATTCTGGTACTGTAACTCAAATAACTGGACAAAATATTTTAGTTGTAAATCCACAAATTCCTAGTTTAATGTATTGGTATAATATCTCTGATTTTGCGCTTCCTGTTGTTGCACCACCACCTATTATTGCACCAGCTCTTGATATTGCACCAGCTACTTTCATTGCACCAGCGCCTATTGTAGCCCCTGTTGTAGCCCCTGTTGTAGCCCCTGTTGTAGCCCCTGTTGTAGCCCCTTTTGATGTTACAAAAATGACTGGTGCACAACTCTGGTTAGATTCTAAAGACCAATCTACTATTGCACTTTCTGGGTCAAATGTATCTCAATGGAATGATAAATCTAGTAATTCTAATAATTTTATGGTTCAGGCTAATTTTAATCCTCCTTCTTATATTGATATTAATTCTGGAGTTCAATTTAATTCTAAACAAGTTATGATTTCTTCTAAACCAGTAACTACTAATTCTAATACAAATATTTTCTTTGTTGGTAATGTATTCAATAATAAAGATGATTTTGATTATATTGTAGGATTTACTCAACAAGATTTATCTTTCCGTTGGAATCCTAGAAACGGTTTCGGCGATAATAATGGAAATGATTTCTCATTGGATTCTGGTTACATTATCAATGGCGGAACTGGAACTAAAGATTTCAGTAAAAGAGCATTAGTAAATTTTGTAGTACAAAATGGCGGAAGTGGTCAATTAACTTTATCAACTGATAAACCCTTTGGAGGTGACCGTTTCTTTAAAGGTGTAATGTGTGAATTTATAGTTTTTAATACTCCTTTAACAACTAGTCAAATTCAAGAAATTCAAGGTTATTTAGCTTGGAAATGGGGTGTAAATTCAAATTTACCTAGTAATCACCCTTATTTTAGCAGCGCTCCTCCTGGAACACCTTCTTACGGAGCACCTACTTCTGTTGTAGCACCCGCCCCAATAGTTTATTCAGGTAGTCCCTTATCTTATGTTCAAGGAGGAGATGTACAAACTTATAATAATAATCAACAAATTGTAGTATTAAACGATGATAAATTCCCTCAATCTCCCGCTGGTATAGGATATATTATCACTGGACCAAGTGTTCAACCTGATACAGTTGTAACAGGTTATAGATTTGATTTGTCCAATCCAAGTTCAAGACATAGAGTTATTTTTATGGATTTATCTAAACCAGTTAAAGGAGTCGATGCTAATGTTTATTATACTCCTGGAGCATCACCTCCCCCACCACCACCTCCTCCACCACCACCTCCTCCCCCACCTCCACCACCTCCTCCACCTCCTCCACCTCCCCCACCTCCCCCACCTCCCCCACCTCCACCACCTCCTCCACCTCCTCCACCTCCTCCACCTCCTCCTCCCCCATTGATGAAACTAGATCCCAAATTAATATATCGTGTAACCGATAATGGTTATACAGCAGCTGGTCATTTTGCAACACACTTTCCATCTAGCACTCAAATTATATTAGATTCTAGGGCACCTGTTATACGTGAAGATGGAGTTAATATTGGTTTTGGTGAACCTGCAGAAACTCCTAATGCTGGAGCAGTTGTCAGTGGACCTTTCATTGCTCCTGGTACGACTGTAGTAAGTGTTCAAAATTCTGGAAGAATGCCTAGTAATCCTTATGTAGATGGTCAAACACTTACACTCAGCAAACCTATTGTAAATATGAAAGAAGATAGAGGTGATGCATTTATATATACATTTACTAGAACCTAAATTACTTATTCTTAATAAAATGAAATGTCTCAATCTCATTTTCACCCAAATACATACATTTGGATTTTAATTCACTCTCCATATGATTTATTACATAGGATAATGTGTTAATTGTTTTTAAAATTTCCTTATTATGAGAAACTACTTTAATTTCTCCATACTTTTGTTCAATATAATCAATCAAGATTCTCAAATCAGCAGAAACCATACCGTGAACATAGTGGTCTTGATAACATAAGTTCTTTGATTTATTGTAATTATAGTTACACGCATCCTTAAAGTTACAAAATTTATAAGAACATCTTGATATATTATCATCAATATAAATTTTCTTTTCAATATTAATTTCAACTTGACCCAATCTCGTTCTTAATATTTCACTTAATTGAAGTAGTAACTTTAATGAATTAGTAAAAAATTCATAATTCAATTGATTATTTTCCAATGAATATTTTGTTAGTAACTTGATTACTTCCAATTCCTTTTGAAGTATCTTTAAACTATTTAAATTATTAAACTTATTAATCTCTTCACTGTCATTACACAACAATTCTATTTCTTTCAGCTTTTCCACATATTCATTCTCTTTTTGAGTAATTTTAATTTGTACCAAACTTTGTTCATTTTGAAATTTTAAAATATTAGTTAATTTGTTAAATTCGTCGTTACCGATGAACATAATAGAATTAGGATTGTAGAATGTATTAAACCAATCAGTCATTTATGATAATAGAATTTTGTTCTTTAAATTAATTTATTATAAACATAAATTCTAAAGTAATATAAATGAAGAAAGAGGATTTGAAAGAATTAAATGAACTATTAAAACATAGAGACCCTAAAGAAGAAGCTTATGAAAAAGTCCCAGCTTGGAAGGAACAATATTATTATGAATTAATGGATTATAGTCACGTTCATACTCTAGATGAATTTAAAAATATTAACAAAGGAAGAATAATAAAAGTAATAAATATACAAGATGAAAAGCTAAAAGCAGGTGGACTTGTTATTGATATTAAACAAAATAAAAAAAAACAATGGTATGCTTTGGTAGGAATCCCTTGTAGAAATTATATATGGAAAATATACTTTCATCAAAATTATGTATTTTTGAAGGCTAATTTAAAAAATGAATCATCAGAAGCATTTAAAGATTCTATTAGTAAATTTGTAACTCCAGAAGAAAAAGAAAAATATACTGAAAAGAATTATGCAGTAGAAAATTTGTATTTTAAATATGTTTTAAACAAAAAATAAAATGTATATAATAGTAATGGACTTGATTAATAAAACAAAAAGATTATCTAAAGATTCTGGATACGTTAGACCCAAAAAAACAATGCAAGATACAATGTCAAATGATGATATTAAAGATAAATTAAAAGATTATAAGAAAGTTACAGACATTCGTAAGGTAGTCATTGGTACTCATATTAGATATTTTACAAAAGATAAGGTAACAAAAAAACCAGCCTTTCGCTTGGGTGGATTTTTAACTAAATTTGGTGATGAGTATAAGTATGTAGTTTTAAGCAATGGAACACTTTCTTGGTCAGTTCAAAATAATGAAGATACTCAATTTTGGTCAAAAATGAACAGTAAAGAAATAGTAACCAATTTGGAAACAGAAATTGAGGAAAAGACTGATGAAAAGGTTAAGAAATTAAAAGATAAAAATGAATATATGATTAAAATGCTAGAAGAACAACAAAAAGAAAATGCAAAATTATTAAAAAAGTTAAAGGAAATTGAGGCTGTGACTAAAAAACCTTCTAAAAAAGAATGAGTTTTAGAAAAAATTATAAAAATAATTTTTTATTTTTAATTATTTAAAAATAAAAAACTTGGATAAGTGTATATAATGGTTAAAGAAAATACCAGAACTCTTAAAAATGCCAGCTACAAAAAACCTTCTAAGAAAAAATCTAGAAAAAACAGTTTATCTGATACTGAAAAAGAAATGAGAGATATTTTAGACTCTGCTTCAGAAGACTACAACCCCGGTGTAAGAAATTTCTTAGGTGGCAATATGCAAAATCAAATGCCTATGAATCCCCAAATGCCTATGCCTATGAATCCCCAAATGCCTATGCCTATGAATCCCCAAATGCCTATGCCTATGAATCCTATGATGCCTATGGGCTCTGGTATGGATGGTATGCCTATGATGCCAATGCCTATGCAAGGAATGGGTAACCAAATGCAAATGTTTTCTCCCGCCAACTATGACTCAATTATGTTACAAAGTATTGCACCTTTACAAACTCGTCAAGCCATCGCCCCTCCTAGTGGTTTAATGGGACACAATGCTGTTGCAAATAATCTTGCTCAATTTGCTCGTCAACCAGGTGGTATGCTTGGAGGTGGCGGTATTCCCGCTGGAAACTTATTCAGAATTTTATAAAATAATTTATCTTAAGTTTGGTGGAATATAATCCAAGTCTAATTCTTTAAAAAAGTCTTCTTCACTTTTAATTTTTAGTTTGGTTCCATCCGTTTTAAATAATCCGTACTCGGATAATTTAAGTCCTTTACTTTTCGCAATATTTCTCATCTTTTTATTTAATTCAGCACTACCGGTAAAATATAATAAAGCACTGTAGTAAGAATCATAGGCAACGTATCGAATATCAATTCTTCTAACAGGATTGTCTTTATATTTTGCAAAACCCATATATTTTGTTTCAAAATTCTTATCAGTTATATCGTCAATTAAAAGAGGTTTGTCGTCATTGGTTTTAATATTCTCTTTTAATTTATTAACAAATAGTTCTAAACTAGTCGAGTCTTTATTTTTCTCAAGAGTTCCTACTTTTGAAATTAATACATCAATATCTCCAGAAGTAGTTTTTTCGCGACGATAAGAACCACAGACTTCAAAAATATATTTATTATCTTCGGTTAACTTATTCTCTTTATTAACAGTATTAATAACTTTTGTTAATATCTTGTACACTTTATCAATCTCTTTCCTTGGGATATTTGTTTTGTATTTGCCATAATACTTTAACCCTAATTCTATTTTCTCGTTAATTTCAATCTCTCCTTTTTTAATCTTTTGTTTTAACATTTTAACTGAAGTAATTCCTTGATTATAAAACTCTAATGCTTTAACTCTACCAACCCCAACAATTTCTTCTAATTCATTAATACTTTTCTCCTTATCTCCATTGGTATCTGTAAAAGATTCTAATTCAGCTAATTTTCCAGTTTCTAATATTTCTTTAACCCTTTGGATTGTCCCAGCTCCAATACCGTCTAGTTCTTTCAATTCTTGATAATTTTTAAGAGTAATCTTTTCAGGATATTTAGAAAGAATAGAAACAACATTTTTAAGTTGCCTAATTCTAAAGGTATTAGCAGTTAAATTCTTAACATCTTCAGACTTTTTCATCTTGTCCAATTCGTTTTTGTAAAAAGCTATTAATTTCTCGAACTCTGAAATTATTTGACTATTTATCATTATTATAATATATAATTTTTTATATTATAATATTTTCATTTTTTCTCACTTAATACAATGGAGATTTACTTAATATTAGCATTTATAGTATCTTATTTATTTTTGGCTATTTATATGGATGATAATTATATTTATTTGTATGCGTCTTTTTTAGCTTTAATCTTGTATACGTTTCAAAAATCTATTCCCTTGTGTGGGTTAATGGTAGTGGTTCTTGTATGTTATGTAATAAAAGAACGGAGTATGCTTAATTAGACTACGATGTTTTTCACTGGCTTTTTCTCATCTTCTGAATCATTCGGTAAATCATCATCGTCTGATTCACTACTTTCTGAATCAATCTCTATATTTTTGTGAACTGGTATAGTTCCGGGTGTTATAGTTCCGGGTGTTATAGTTACGGGTGTTATAGTTACGGGTAGTATAGTTCCGGGTAATATTGTACCTATTGCTTCTTTATTATTATAAAGAATCAATTTAATTTCTTCTTTTTTCAAACCTTTCAAACAATCTTCTTCATCATTCATTCTTTCAATAAACATTTTAATCTTTTCAGCTCTACTAGGTTCTAACTTTTCTTCAAACTCTTCATAAAACTTTTCAATATCATACATACGAGAATCTAGTAAATCATTTAGTAGCTCATTTTTGTTGACAGCAATAAAGTTATTTTGTTTTTCGTCATACATATAGCCGATGGTATTTTGAAGATTAGTAATATAAACATTCATACAGCTTTTATATTTTCCAGAAGTGTGTGCTAATTCTACAATGTCATTAATACTCATTGCTTGACGATTTAAGATACCTAATTTTTCTTGTTTTGTAAATAGCTCGCTGAGATTTTCTTTACCTAATTGATAAATGGTGATGTTGTTAATGGTTCCTTGGTTATTTAGTTGATTATTAATTTTCTGAAGGGTTTTGGGGTGAATCTTTAGGGATTTTTGGAGGAGGTCTTTCATTTTTTCGAGTTCTTTTTTATATTCTAACATTTCTTTTTCTCTTAGCTCATCTTTTTTCTTTATTTCGATCATTTCTTTTTTGATTTCGTTGTTTTCTTCTTCTAATTTTTTAGTTTCTTCTTTAACTTCTTTGCATCTATTCTTATTTTTATGTCTAGTTAAAGAATCTATTCTAGAAAATACAACATTACACTTGGTGCATTTGAATTTTTCCTCTGGCGTTGCCTGTGGTGGCTTGTGGTGGGTAGAGGTGAGCGGTGGTGTTATGAGAGGAGTCGGGTGTTTATGGTATTTGTAGTTGTGAAACCATAGAGATTTGTAGGAAGCATATTTTTTATTACATTTAGAACAATTATAGTCCATCTATATATTAATATTAGATAATATTTTATTCTTAAATGCTTTTTTATATATCTATAAAAATAGATATATATTTTTCTACAGAGAGAGAGAATTTTTAAATTATAAAGTATTTGGAAAGTCTTTTTGTAATAATAGAAAGTCTTTTATAATATAGGAAAGTTCGGGTTAAAAAAACTGAAATAATAATCTATTTAAGAATTAAATTACATCTATGTTAATGACGAATGATTATAAGGATTTAAAGACTGATACAGAGGGAATATATTCATTGTCACATAAGGAAGATGCAGATAAATTATCATCACTAATAAAAGATAAATATGGTGATGTTAAAATAATGGATGCTACTTCTGGCATAGGTGGCAATTCAATATCCTTTGGAAAGACCTTTTCGGAAGTTGTTTCAGTTGAAATAAATCCAGAAAGATTTTTATTACTAAAAGATAATTTGAAACTATATCAAGTAAATAATACAACAATCAATGGTAACTTTTTGGACCACCTTGATAAAAACTATGAATTAATATTTCTAGATCCACCGTGGGGAGGGCCTAGTTATAAATTAAAAAAGAGTTTGCGAATATTAATGAATAATAAAAGTTTAGGAGAATTATCAAAAATATTAAAAGAAAAAGGTAAAATAATTGTTTGGAAATTACCTTTTAATTACGATTTGGATGATTTTATTAGTTTTAATTATCAGATTCATAAAGTAAGTAATTATATTATTATTATAATCGATTAACTTTTTTTATTAACTTAAAATAAACTAAAAATAGGTTAATTATTCCTATAATAAATAAGCATATATGCTTTTTTATTTTGCAATTGGTCTTTCTTTGTTACTTTAATTGGTATCTTTTCATCGTTATAATAAAACCATTCATTTTCATTAGTCCTTACCATAGATGTATAATGACCAAAATCTATTCTTCCCATATTGAAATCATCATGAAAATTAATTCCAATCAAGTTATAAGTTGATTCATTTCTATGAGGACTGTCAGGGTCCATATAATTTGACAAGTCTAAATCATACAAAGGATATATAATATTGTTTGTTAGTTTTCTATTTTTAAGTTTCTCAAATCTTTTTAATTGAATTATTAAAACCTTAGGTGTCTTCCAAATTAAATAATTCTTATAAGCTTTGCTTTTAAATCCACAAAATTCACAATTAATTGCTTCGTCTTTTTCTAACCTTTCTTGTTTCAAAAAGAAATCAAAACATTCATTTAGTGTATACTCTTCTTTACCAGAGGGGATAGACAATTGAAGCATATTAATTGGGTCAAATATATTTCTAACATCAGAACAATATTCACATTTAGTTTTAGTCAAAAGTAAACCTCCAAACATTTCCTTTAGTGGTGAATATTCTTTGAGTTGATAAGTATTAAATGTTAGATTAGCCATCATAGTTAAAAAGTTCTTATTATTTGAATTAGTATTCTCATCTAATTTAATTCTCCCAGGTAGCATTTTCATTTTAATACCAATTTCTTCCTCTACTTGAGAAATAATAAAATTTAGAAACTCTTGAGAATCTTGGTGAGAGTTTTCCAGCCACATATCACACTTTTCTCCAATACACTCTCTAAAGGTTTCAGGAGTGATAGTAATATTATTATTAGTTAAACTATAATTGAATAATCTAAAAATGTGATAAGAAACATATTCTTGTAATTTATCTTTATCCGCACCAGCTTTATTTATTATAGCTTTATTAAAATCGCCAGTATAAAAATAATTTGCAAAGATGGGAACATATTGTAATATATGTAAGATTGACCCCATATAACAAGTATTGCCCATATTTTTGTATCTACCATAAGTGTTTTCTTCTGTTGACATATAACTTATTTACTAAAGAATAAACTATATAATTTACAATTTTTCTTTTTTTGTAATTTATTATTTATTTTTTATTATCTAGTATCAATTAATTATGAAATTACATTTAGATAAAATAATAAATATAAAAAATAAAAATGATTTATCAGAGTATGAGATTAATAAACCAATCTTTTATAATAATTATCTATTTCATTATTTGGTTATTTTAGACAAGTTAGACATATTAAAATTAGAAAAGTTCCCAGTTTATAAATTAAATGAAGATAATTTAGATGCTTTTATGTTAGCTGCTAAATATGATAATATGACTATTTTAAAATATTTATTAAGAGAGTACCCAGAATATGCTCAAAATCATAATAGCCAAAATCAAGGTTTTATTAATTATCTTCAAAATCCAGAAAAAGTTATACCATTAATGAAAGAGTTTACTACTATTGATTGGAATTATTTATTTAAATTCAAAAATCTAGCTGATATGAGCTTTTATTCTTATTTAATATCAATTCTAGATTATGAAGACATTACTTGGTTTTTGAAGAATACACAATATAGAAATTTTTATGTATTAAATGCAATAATAATAAATGAAAAATTAACGGATAAACAAAAGATAAGTTTATTTGATAATTATACTGAAAAAGAAATTAATGATAAAGATACAGATAATATGGGTTTATTAATTACTTTGATTGATACGGAAAATATAAATCTGGCTAAATATCTAGTTCATAGGAATCTTGAAATAGATTATATTATTAAACCCTACACTCTTTTTATAACTCCGTTTTTTTATCTCTTTTCGAAATTAGCATTAACGAATAATAAAAATTTAAGTAAAATTTTAGATTTAATCTGGAGTAAATTAAAATTAGATTTTTCATTTATAAATAAAGATGGGATAGATTATTTAGGATTAATATTAATTGTTAATAATGATAAATTTGAAAAAATAAATGAATATATATTAAAAAATAGTTCAGATGATTCTTTCAGTAGAAACTTGTCACTTTTAATTAGTAAACCATTTGAAAAATATCACAAGTATTTAGATAATAGAAATTTAGATATAAATTTAGAAATTGCAGATGATAAATGGAAATCATATTTATCAAAATTTAAAAAATATAAAGAAGTTACCGATATAAATTTAGAACAGGGTAAATATCAACACTTTACAAAATTCACAGCTAACGATGTTGATTTAATGCTTTATTTTATTTATTTGGATCAAAAGTATAAAAATTTATATATTCCCAAAATTAAAAATGATACTAGTGGAAGAGCAGTTTTTCCTTGGGAAATTAATTATGATGATATGACTAATATTTTAAATATTCATCCAGATATTAATTTATTAATTGAAACTAATAAGAATAATTATGAATACGCTGTAGTATTTTTAGGCTTAACTCTGGATGAACAAAAACTGAGACACGCGAATGTATTATTTTATGATTTCAAAAATTCAACGGTTGAACGATTTGAACCTTATGGTGATTCTGGAATGGATGAAAAACTTGATGATTATTTAGATGAAGAATTAACTTGGAATACTGGACTTACTTATTTAAGACCAAAAGATTTTTTAAATAAACCTGGGTATCAATTAATTTCTAATGAAGGTGTTGAACAATTAAAAGCCGGCGACTTTGGTGGATTTTGTTTAGGTTGGTGTATATGGTATGTTGAACATCGTTTGAAAAATTCTAATATTAATCCTAAAATATTAAATCAAAAAACTATGGAAAAGATGTTACATTTAGATTTAACCTTTACTGAATATATTAGAAATTATTCTAATAAACTTTTTGATTTGAAATTTAAAATAGCTAAAGATAAAATTAAGATAAATGAAAAGAATATTTCTAATTTATACTTATCCAGAGAGGATGAGAATAAAATAATAAAGTATGTGAAAGAACACTTCTTTAGTTAAATAAATAAAATAATTACAGGTCGTCAATTGCAATCTCCTTCTCTTCTTCATCAGCACCGCCTTCCCCTTCAAATATAACGCCTCCTTCTCCATCTTTTTTAACAGGAGATAAATTAGCTAACTGTCCTAATTTAGCTAATTTCTTTTTTTCTTCTTCAGTATATTTCCATATAATAATATACTTGTCTTTTTCAGTAGTAGTTGGGTCTTTTTCTAAGAGAACTAAATCTCCTCTATTAATTCGAACCTTATTTGGTCCTTTTGCCAATCCACTTTTTAAATAAGTATTAATTTGTTTTTCCCCGATGCCTCTGCAAATAAATCGTGGAGGTGCACCACCTTGCGGTGTTTCTATAAATGCAAACTCCTCACCAGGCTCCTTCTCAATAAAGTCGCGAATCCCCTTATTTTTAATATGTTTCTTTTGATGCGTAGCCATAATTTATAAAATGTTATGTGTTTAAATGAATTATTTTCAATTTTTCAAGCATATAAACAAAATCACTAGTATATTACTATATTCAATCCTATAAACAAAATCACTAGTGCTTTACCATATTTTAATACTATAAACAAAATAACCTAAGAAGAGCAACTCTCACATATCTCATCCCCTTCAGGCTTCTTAAATCTCTTATCATTAGGCTTAGATAAATCATTATCTAATTGCACATTCATCTTTTGAATATTAGGGTCAACTGTAAATTTAGTTGCTTCTTGTGCTGGTTTACTTCTCAAATAATAAATACCAGTTTTCAATCCATTCTTCCAGGACCACATATGAGATGAATACAGCTTTTGATAATCTGGGACAGGCATAAAAATATTCATACTTTGGGTTTGGTCAACATAAGGTCCTCTGGCTACTGCATTTTTAAGAACCCAGCTTTGTTTAATTTCCCAAATGGTAGGATATAACTTTTTAATAATATCAGGAATTACATTAATCTCTGCAATTGAACCATTGTAAGAAATAATTAAATCTTTTATGTCAGGTGACCAAATTCCCAAAGTAATTAAATCTTCTACCAAATATTCATTTACTAGTATAAAATCACCAGCTAGAGTTCTTCTATTGTAAATATTATTAGTAAAGAATTCAAAGCATTCATTATTACCAAGAATTTGACTAGTAGTTGCAGTAGGCATTAAAGCAGTCAATTGAGAATTTCTTACACCGTAAATTGCAATGTCTTTCTTAAGGTTATCCCATTTTTCAGTCATAGATGGTTTTACATTCCACATATCAAATTGAAGAACACCTTTAGAAAACGGAGAACCATCAAAAGTAGAATATGTTCCAGGGAATAAAGTGGTTCTTTCTATCTCATATTTATGAGGACACATCTCGTGATAGAGTTTATTTAATTCTTTATCTTGAATAGTATGAGTTGTCATATAAAATTCAGGAACATTTACTTTGGCATCTATTAATATTCTCATCTTCTCGTGTCTGGCTTTTGCTATCTCCATAGATGCTTTTACACATCCATAATAAATTGATTCCATAAATCTAGAGTTGAAACTAATAGCTTCTTCAGTATCAAAAGGAATCTTTAGCATCACTAAAGCATCAGCTAAGCCTTGAATACCTACACCAATTGGACGATGTTTCATATTTGATAGTTTAGTTTCAGGAGTAGGATAATAATTTACATCAATCACTCTATCCAAGTTTCTTGCAGAAGTATAAGCTACATCTTCTAGTTTTTCGTAATCAAAGGTTGCTCTAATAAATTTATAAAGTTCAGGGAAACCACCAATCAAAGTTTCGCCGTAATAGACTTGAGGCAGTTGGGCGGTTAGACCCTTTTCAATAATCCCATTCTTTTCCTCAAATTTATAATTATTATATTTTAAGATTTGAGTGCAAAATTTAGAATTTCTGCAATTTGGTTTGTAATAAATTGTAAATGGGTCCTTTTGTTCAAATTTCTTTACAAAGGTATTAACAGCAATTGATGCCAAGTTACAAACAGCGTATTCTTTGTGGTCGGAAAACAGAAGCACCTCTGCACAAAGGTTGGATGACTTTATCGTTCCAATATTTTGTTGGTTGGATTTTCTGTTGCAAGTGTCTTTATATAATACATAAGGCGTTCCTGTTTCTAATTGGGAATCTAATATAGATTTCATAATTTTTCTAGCTTCAATTTTCAATCTAAATTTTCCTTCTGCTATATATTTATTATAAAGTTTTTCAAAGTCATCTCCCCAAACATCGGGTAACCCAGGACATTCGTTAGGACACATTAGATACCAATCACCATCTTCATCAACACGTTTCATAAAAAGGTCTGGTAACCAAACTGCTAAGAATAAATCTCTAGCCCTCTCTGTTTCTGCTCCAAAGTTCTTTTTCAATTCTAAGAAGGCCATAATATCAGGATGCCAGGGTTCTAGGTAGATGGCAATAGAGCCTCTTCTTTTACCTCCGTTGTGAACCAATCCAGCTTGAGTTAAATAATTATGATTATTAGCTACTTCCAAGTCATAAACTGATTCATTAATCTTTTCTCTGGTAATTTCTTTGATTCTGGTGTAGAGAAATCCATCTTGTTTAATATATTCAATTGGACTAGAATCTAAAATTTCAGAATTTTGTAATATTTCAGCAAGTTCTTTTACTTTAGGAATTTTAAGCATTCCAGTTTCTCTAGTATATCCTGAGATTAAAATACCCATTCTCAATAATATATATTTAATTGCATCCATAGCTTCTTTATTAATAGAATTACCACTTTCCAATAAACCAGCAATAATCCATTTAGCTTTTTCAATAGGCAAGTTTAACATATTATAATCAATAGATTTCAATTGAGATTTTACAAATTTAAACTTACTAGAGAAGTTCCATTTAATTTTATTAGATTCAATTGAATATTGAATAGAATGTTGATCTAAATAATTTTTAACAAATTCAACTTCTTTTAAAATTAATTCAGGTTCTTTTGCACTAATTAATAAACCATACATATAACAATCAGATTCATCTAAATTAGGATTATCATTTGAATGATTAGGAATAGCAAATGCAATTAAGTCATCTGTAGTAATATCTTCTGCTTCAATCCATTCTCCTTCATTTGAATTTTTAATTACCCAAAAAGGATGTTTAGGAGTTACTTTGATACTTTCATAATCGTGCATAATTTTAATGTTCAAAGCTTCATTATCAAAATTATCACAATATACTCTAGTAACTTCTTGAAGAGTGCCATCTTTAGTATAAACTTTATCTTTTGGCTTTATATCTTCTATGGCGACTAATCCTTTTTCTGTATAAACTTTAGTTTCACCAACAAAACATTGATCTATATACCGTGCGATTTCGTTATAAACTTTTAGCATTGGAATAATTCCAGAACTAGGCCCATTGGTGCCCTTAATTAAACTGTCTTTTGCTCGGATATTTGAAACGTGAAGTCCAATACCTCCACCCCATTTAGATATTTTTGCAACTGAATCCCAAGTGTGGGTTATACCTTCAATGCAATCATCAGTACCGATGAGAAAGCAATTTTGAGCAATAATACCACTAATAGAATACGAATGGTCATCCTCCACACCTAAAGTATAAACATATTCATCATCTATTTTTACTTCTTCTTTACCTTCAAAATGTAAAAATTTAAATCCAGCTTCATTGATTATTGGAGATGATTGATTTCTAGCATTAGTAGATTTTTTCAATTTATCTAATCTTTTATCTTTATATGTTTTCCAAATTTCACCCAAATCGTATCGTAAATTTGATAGATTAATTGTATATGCTTGTGTTTTTGCTAATTTTCCCATTTTAACAATATTTACAGAACTCACATCTAAATTATGAATTCTACATAATGAATAAATTTGTTCCATTAGTTCTTTATTAGCTAATGCTAAAGTTATAATGCCTTCTGCTGAAACACATCCATCCGTAGTTACTAATCCAGTCATAAATGATAAGACTAAACTTGTATCATAATCATAAATAGATGGATTTAGTCTTTTTCCATTGAAACCTTTTCCATATAATTGTTGAAAAAGAATTCCTAATACAGGACAATTATATAATACTTGAATTACATTTTGCTTAGTCATTTTATGAATTGTTGCGTGTTCAAGTCCAAAGTGATTTTTCATATTTATACAAAAATCAATTAACTTTTGATTATCTTTATGAATAGTAAAACCAATACCACGAATAACACAGTCTTTATTATTTTTATTAATAGATGTCATAATATGTCCATCTCCATACCAAATCCCTACTAATTTCATAAAATCATTATTAACTAAAATTTTTTTGTTTATAGGTGTTGAATCTTTATGCAAATGTATTTCTTGACCACCATTTAAATGATTACTTGTCCAACCAGTTCTAATATTTATTGTATGTTGGTCTTGTTCAATTGTCATTGTGTTTTTACAATTTTCAAAATTATAAGTTTTAACAACATCAAAAACATCTATTTCATCTTCTATTTTAGTTCCTTTATAATTTGGAATCATAATATAGTCATCTGTGTCAAGATTTTCTATTTCTTTCCAGCTTTCATTTAAAGTTTTCTTATTTAATACAAACAGTTTATGATTTTCTGTTGCAATAAATTTATTAGTTTTTCTAATATCAACTTTATATAACTTTCTTTCATTAATTAAATTTTTATGAATTTGTAAAACTTTCTTTGCATTTCCTAAATGAGTAATAACCTTATCACCAATCTTAATATCTTTAATAGGTATCGGACCTCTTAATGTATTTACTGTTGTATTACCTTCAAAGCAACTACTTAATTGACTTCTTTTATTTGCAGAATTAAATAATGTCGGTGTGGCGTGGGTGTAAAATCCACTACTAATTAAATCATAAGTTTTCTTAGTATTTTCCAAATCTCCTTGATTTAAGAAAGACGCAACTCTCATAAACATATCTTGGGGTCTTTCAATAATTTCATTTTTAATCTTCATAAGATAAGCTCTCTCCAGGGTTTTGAAGCCAAAATAATCGAAAATGTAATCTCTTTCATAATCAATCATTCCATTAATTTCCTTCTTATTCTTTTTTATCCAATTTAACCATTTTTCGTCTAAAAATCCTAAACTAGTTTGTATTCTTACCATCTTATCAACAAAATGATTGGTGGTTATTTTATGTAAATTACTGATTAATAGTCTACCTGCCAAATTACTATAAAAAGGATTTACTGTTGACATATTCACACAAATATTAGCTGATTGAAAATCAAGTTCAGCAGTAGTAATTCCAGAATAAATTGTGCTGACCACCTTCTGAGTAACAATAATGGGGTCAACTTTATTAACTTCATTCTCATTTAGTAGTTTACGAATTCTATCTGTAATCTTGTCGAATTTAACTAGTTCTTGGGTGCCGTTTCTTTTTGTTACATACATTGCACTATTAGACATTTAATTATAATATCTTTTAAACAATTTTTTTAAAAACTTAATTGAGTTTACAACGAGATACGCTATAACGGTGTGAACTGATGTAAATATAATATTAATAAAATAAATAAATTAAAAGTCATCAGTAACAGTAAAACTGTTATCTCTTCCTGTATTAAGGACAGATGCTTTTTGGTACTGAGTAGGTCTTGATTCAAAAAAGTTTGTTTTACCTTCTACAGAAATACTTTCCATAAAATCAAAGGGATTTGTTTCATTCCATAACTTTGGGTATCCCAATTGAAGCAATAATCTATCACTTACAAATTTAATATATTGAGTCATTAATTCACTATTCATTCCCAACATAGAACAGGGTAAGCTTTCACATATAAATTCCTTTTCAATTTCAAATGCTTCCCTAAACATTGCATAAACAGTTTCTTGTTCCAATTTCTCATTAACCATTGAATATAACAAACAAGCAAAAGAAGTATGCATTCCTTCATCTCTAGAAATTAATTCATTTGAATCACAAAGACCGGGCATTACATTTCTCTTTTTCAACCAGAAGATAGAACAAAATGCGCCAGAGAAAAACACACCTTCCACGATAGCAAAAGCAATTAATCTTTGTGCGAAAGAATCTCTAGATTCAATCCATTTATAAGCCCATTGAGCTTTCTTTTGAATACAAGGATAATTTGTCAAAGCGTTTAATGCTTTATCCTTTTCTTCTTTATCTCTAATAATATTATCTATTTGTAAAGAATAAACCTCCCCGTGAATCCATTCCATACTTTTTTGGAAATCGTATGCTATTTTTGCTTCCGTGATTTGAACATCGTGACTAAATCTTTCACCTAAATTCATATTTACTATAGTGTCAGACGCTGCAAAAAATGATAAAATCATTCTAATAAAATGCTGTTCATTTTCATTTAACTTTTGAAAATCGTCATAATCTTTAGAAAAGTCAATCTCTTCAGCTGTCCAAAATGCTGCCATCTGATTTTTATAAGATTCCCAGACTTGGGGGAATTTTATAGGGTATACAGTCATTCTGTTGTTTTGGGGGGATAGTAAAGGTTCCATTATTATAATTAAAGATTTTATTATTTATATAAAAATCAATTTTTTTTATACCATAATATAATGAAAGTAAATAAACCAAGATTGGTTGATGAAAAAGTCGTAGAAAAAATAATTAAAGCTCAAGAAGAAAGTAAGCCTTTTAGTAATATATGGCCATTAATTTATAATTTTTTAATAAATAATATATTTGTTGTATCTATATTTACATTTATTGGAATTTTGTTACTTTATAGATATTATCATGTACAAAGTAAGAAAAAGGGTACTAAAAAGTCTAAAGAATCTACAGAATATTCGGAATCTTCCGACTCTTTAGAATCTAAAAAATCTAGTTAATCTAAAAATTGGTTTTTAATTGTAAATATTTATTTTTATATTTCAAATATTTTTGTTTCATAGTAGGATAAGTAGGAGCGGTAATGATGGATGCGCCAGCTGCAATCATTGCATTTATTTTTGCATCTACACATTTTATTAATTTATCATTTTTTTCAGTAGGATTCATAGGGTGGAAAGGACCAAATACAGCAAATAATAATTTGTCTCCATCATTAGAATTTTTAATTTCAGGTAATTGTCCAGAACATCCAGGAGCGGCAGCATCAACTGTTTTTCTTTGAGCATCAGTTAACATATGAATATAAATTTGATTAGTTGAAAGAATAGCTTTATTTAATATAACTAATCTTTGTGATTCAGTACCTAACCAAGTACGGGGGTCTCTTAATATAGCTAATAAATTTTTAGCATAGGGTTTGTAGTCAAAGGACATCTAATGTATATATATATTATATTAGATATTATTTAAAGTTTTTTAATATTTTTAATATATTTTTTTATGCTTACATTTGAGATAGATAATATTTAAAGATTTTTTATATTATCTAATAATGAAACTATCTGATTTAGTTAAAACCTATTTACAGAATTATAACTTTCTCATCGATCAAATTGCATATTTATTTACGGACGATGACGATAAGTTATATATTAGTGAATTAAATAAAGAAACGAAAGATAAAAAATGGTTAAGAGGTGTCGATTTTAATAAACTTTTAACTGATGATTTATTTAGTTTATTTATTGAATCAAAAACTAAATTATTCTCTCACAGTGACGAAAAAACTAAAAGTATTTCAGACTGTTTATTTGGTGAAAAGCTTTGTTTGAAAAAGATTTTTCATAATAGAGACGACAGTATCAGATTTGTTTTATGGTATTATTTACAAGTAATGAATCTTATGATTGAACTTGGTAAAAAAGATAAAAATGAAGATAGAATTAAACAATTAGGTGATTTAATTGATAATAATATAGCTGAATATGAAAAGAATAAAGAAACTGCTAAAAAATTAAATGAAACTGGGATGAGCGACCCTAAAAATTTTATTAAAGATACATTAGGGGTTGAAGTAAATAATCAAACTAATAATATGTTAGATGATATTGTTAAATCATTTGAAGGTACTATTTCTGGAATGAAAAAAGGAGAAGCACCTGATATAGCATCTTTATTCCCTAGTATTTTAGAAATCAGTAAAACAATTTCTACAAAATATGGAGATAAAATTAGTAATGGTGAAATTGAATTAGGAAAAATTATGGGAGGTATTACTAAAAATATTCCAGGATTCTCTGGTCCAGGGAAAGATGGGATGCCTGATTTAGGTAAAATGATGGAGGGAATGATGAATGGAGGTGGAGGGTTTCCCGGAGGTAATGGTTCTGGAGGGTTCCCCGGTGGTTTACCTCCTGAGTTAAGTAAAATGATGGAAGGTTTGGGAGGTTTAGGTGGATTAGGTAATATGTTTAAAAAGCCCGAAAAGAAGGAAATAATTATGATTGATGAAAACTTTTCAACTGCAAATGTTGATTTAGGAAAAGTAAATGATAGTAAAGGAATTAATATTGGTAAAATGTTAAATGTAGCTAATTCTTTGGGAGTAATTCCTGATTTACCCGGACAAAAGACAGAAGAAACCGATGATGATGAAATGCCCGGTATGCCTAAATTAACTGATTTGTTTGGAATGCTTGGTGGAGGCTCCAATAAGAATCCAGAGGAATTAAAAAATCAATTAGAAGGAATGATGGGAAAAATGGGTATTGATTTATCCAAGTTAGGTTTAGATAAATTAAATTTAGATGAAGAAAAGCCTAAAGGAAATGAACTAGATTAAAAAGCCTAAAAAAAATGAGCTAGATTAAAAAGCCTAAAGGAAATGAGTTAGATTAAAATGATTTTTAAAGTAGTAATATTCAAAAACAGCAAATAACAATAAAATCACTAAAACTCTTTCATTTACAATACTGTAATGTGGAAGTTTTTTAATCATATAAGTGTATTCTAATTTATATCCACACTTTTTCATATAATATTCACGCACACCTACGCCTGCAATTACTGCAACTTTTTTAAGATTATGCCAAGTTGTAATTTCTTCTGCAATCTTCATTAGTTTCATTCCAAACCCACGATGTTGAGAACCATATTCTCCTCTACTAGATTCTCCAACACTCATTGATTGTCCATAAATATGTAATTCTCTAACTAGTCCACATCTATTAATTTCAGGAACAATATCTCCTCCTGGATTAGGATCAATTCTTAATCTCAAAAAACCATACAATGCATCATATGTATTTTTGTTTCCAGAATAATAATAAGTTTTACCGGTAAATAACCAATAGAAAAAACCATAAATATTAACCAAATAATAATAATAAAGTTTTTGTGAAAGAGTCATTTTATGGGATTCTATTGCAATATGATATTCTGTTCCCTCGGATGCAGGATATTTATAAACTACTACAATAGGTTCATTGTCTTCTAATTCTTTATCATCTATCTCCATACATCTTATACAATAGCATTTTGCATTATGTTTAGCCATATCTTCTTGAAGAATTTGTCTAAAGTTAGATTTACCATTGTAACCAGCAGTAATACTAGTAGATGGAATATCTCTAACCAATCTTTGAATACGCATCCAAGGATAAATTCTAGTTTTGAAATAAGTCAAGACATTAATTAAATCCCTGATATTTGTTTCAGCGTAAGGAATATAAGTTTTATTCTTATACCAATCTGCAATTTTACTACTAACTTCCAAATTATCAACTGCACTTTTAACCACTGCTGTTGGATAAATTTTAAGGTCATCTACCATTAACTCGGGGCGAGTTAAAAGCTGGTCAAACATCCATTTGTCATGAAAAGGACTAGAACCAGGCAAGTCAGGCATTAAATGAGCAACAACTTTAAATCCACATTGTTTCAAAAGACGAATGGCTTTAATAGTATGTTCGGTATAGCACTTTCTATTAATTTTCTTTAATATTTCATCATCGTAATGTTGAACCCCAATTTGAACCCGAGTTACACCCCAACGACAATAATCACGAATGCTTTCTGGAGTAATATTATCTGGGCGAGTTTCAATAGTTGAACCAATAATACGGTGAGTAGCAGTTTGATTTTCCAGAATTTCTTCCTTTAGTTTTTTCATTGGACGGTCATTATTATAAGTATTAGCTGCCCAAAAGATTTCATTCATTACTTGTTCGCGATAATCCTTAGGATAGCTTTCCCAAGTACCTCCGGAAAAAATAACTTCCCATTTACAAATAGTATTTTTAACTACATTACCGGTAGAAGTATAAGATCTGACTCTATCCCAAAATTGTAATCTAACATCAAAATCATGAGTTGTAGCTCTTAACATTGCAGGTTCATTGGAAAGATAAGACCTAGGTTGAGTTGGTTTTTTAGTTACAGCATCAACTTCTTTAGGACAATAAGCACAATCATATTTGCAAGTAAATCCATCGGGTCTCAAAGTAATAGTAGAAACTAATACTCCAGACTTGGAGCGCATACTTTTCTTAATCATCCAACTTATAAAAGTCAAAGGTACTTTCCTATCTTTAAAGTATTTATTATAAACAATTCGAATGTCACCTTTAGAAGGAAGAACTCGATGTTTCTTTTTTAAAAGTCTAAATGTTTCATCTAATACTTCCTTTTTAACATTCAGATTAAAGGTCAAAAAATCTTCTATAAACATTTTAATATCATCTTCTTCAGGAGAAATATGAGTTTTATATTTTAAAATATCTTCAATATCCATTAATAAATATAATTTATATTTATTAAGAAATAGTTTCAACTTTTTTTAAGACAAACATAAAAACCTTTGGTTTTTATGTTAGCAAATTCCCTTTAAAGGGAATTTGACTCGTTCGAAAAAATTTTCGATTTTTTCGAATTGAGTCTATAAACAAAAGCAATATGCGCTGCCAATTGCAAACAACTAAAATATGCACTACCAATTTCAAACACTTACATTATAGTAAAATTTATCCATACATTTTGAAATCCATCTTTTATTTTTGTAAATCCTTTATTTGTTAATGTATTTTTAATTTTTATATAATTACATTTATCTGGACAATCAGCTTCAAAAATAATTAACCTTAATTGATCATAAAAATTAGGATTTTCATCAAAAAAAGTTTCTAAGAATCCTTCACAATCAGCTACAAGAACATTAAATTTTAATTTATATGTTTCTTCTATTTCTTTCAAAGTATACGATGGTATTTTTGATGAATTATCTACTGTACAACTTGTTCCATACCCATAATATTTTGTGCCGTATCCCCAAGATTGATTAATTAATTTAAGCTTTTTATTAGAAACAAATCCCTTTACAATATTAAATTCACAATTATTAACTTTCTTATTTCGCTCCAATGCTTTCCAAACTAATTCATCTGGTTCAACTACAACTTGATTGGTTTTACAATTTAATTTTGAATTAATAACACAAGAAACTGAACCATATCGTGCCCCAAGTTCAAATACTACATCATTTTGTTGTATATATTCTTTTGCTAAATATTGTTCTTCATCTTCTATTGTATTTATATCAATAGGATTACCATTTTGGTCTTGAATATCCATATTATAATTAAATCAAAATTATCTTTAGAAGAATTCCATATAATTCTTTTTTCCAAAAGAATGTTTCAAAAACAACGAAGGAATGTAATCCTTAATAGAATCTTCAATTTGCTCCATATTAAATGGCTTTCTATCATTATCACTATCATAGGAAGTTTTCATCTTAATATCCAAAGGTTCCCTAGCAATCGGGCATTTAGAAAAGATTATTTCAATATTGCCGAAAATTGTGTTAACATTAATTCTTTCTCTTTTTGGCATTAGTTCCTTAGAACATTTAACCATTACCAATTCATCAACTGCACTGTATTCTTTAGCCAAATGACCAGGAATCCACCAATCATTCATTACCTTGAGACGAAAGTCTGCTTCAGTCATATTCATTCGTTCAGCTTGCATTCTATCCAAATTATCATCTACTGAGTGAATGAAAGTTAAATAGTTATCTACATTTTCCAAAGGTCCCTTTAATCCAATACTCATTTGATGTTGCATTAAAATAGAAGAAGGAAGAGCCAATCTTTGAGGACAAGATTGTAAAATTACAAAAGCCATTGATGCAGCAAAATCAGCAATACAGATTACTTGAACACCACTTAGTTGAAGCGTCTTAATTTGGTCAATTAATTTATTACCTTCTAAAACAGAACCACCTGGAGAAGACAAATAAATATACATTGTATCAATATCCAAATCTCTATCATTAAATGCAGAAATCCAATTAGTGGAAGATGTTCCTTGAATAGGACCTCGAATTGTGATTAGATTTCTGGAATTCAAATCAATAACCTTGTAAGCGCAACTTACTAATCCAATAAATAAAAAATTTAATAGTGAGAACATTAATATTATTAATAAAATGTCTTTATATTTATTTAAGGAAAAATCATTTTAATACTTAATGGAAAAATTTTTTGATGAATTGAAAAATAATGGAGATGATAATCTGAAAAATGAAAACTATAATGCAGCTCTCGATTTTTATTCCGAAGCATTGGAATTAGGCAAATTTGAAAAAACTTATGCTCTTTATTTAAATAGGTGTCTAGCTTATTTTAAATTGGAAAAATATGAAAAGGCATTAGATGATGCATTTAAAGCTACTGTTTTAAAGCCAGAATCTGCAAAAGCTTGGGGAAGAGTTGGTAGTTGTTTACTTGCATTAAATAAAAAAGAAGAATCATATGAAGCATTTTACAAGGCATCACAATTAGAACCATCAAATGAACAATATAAATCATTATCTAAAACTGAAAATCTGGAGCAATTGATTGAAGAATTGAAAGAATTAAAAAAAGAAGAAGCAAACCCAGTTAAACCTCCATTTCAAATTGAAGGTATGATTGGGCCGTT
>Ga0214921_10002748_pt1 | contig 28038 bp, 26 predicted proteins | sample LL1505_MetaG_FD_177992 | JGI IMG/M metagenome (GOLD analysis project Ga0214921, IMG submission 177992) | Freshwater microbial communities from Lake Lanier, Atlanta, Georgia, United States - LL-1505 | ecosystem: Environmental > Aquatic > Freshwater > Lake | place: USA: Georgia | collected...
AACCGGTGCGCTATATAACGCACCCAGCGGAACTGTGACTCGAGTATCAAGTGCATCATTTGGAAAGCTATCTCCACGCAATGATGACTCCGAGATAGAAATTCGTGCTTCGTGGAGTCCACTCATCACACAACCTTCTGAAGTTTTTTCTCATGTCCAAGCTTGGTGCAATCTCATGACCGAAGTTGCGGGACTTCCGCCTATTCCAGATGGTGTTGCCTCTATTGGTTCCGCAAAACGACGTGTCTGAAGAAGAGACAACTGCTGAAATCGAAGAGGTTGCCACACCTCTCTTAGTTCCAGCCGATGGCGTACCGCCAATCATTGATACAGAAATCGCCTTTGATGGCGCACTCGCACAGCTGGCTGCCGGAACCGGACCTTATGCATTCGATGCCGAACGCGCATCTGGATTTAAATATAGCGCCCGTGCGTATCTCATTCAGATTAAGCGCCAAGGTGGCGGTCTACATCTCATCGATCCAATTGCATTTGGTCCATATCATCGTTGCTTCATCCAACTCAACGAATTAATACAAGACGAAGAAGTTATTTTGCACGCAAGTACTCAAGATCTGCCATGTCTTCGTGAAGTTGGGCTACATCCCAAGATTCTCTTTGATACAGAACTCGGTGGTCGAATAGCAGGGCTAGCTCGTGTTGGACTTGGCCCACTGTTGGAATCACTTATGGGCGTATCACTTGCCAAAGAGCACTCTGCCGCAGATTGGTCCAAGCGGCCACTGCCCCAAGAGTGGCTTAATTACGCTGCACTTGATGTGGAACTTCTCGTTGAACTTCGCGACAAGGTTTATCAAATTTTAGTTGATGCAAAGAAGTGGGAGTGGGCGCAAGAAGATTTTGCAGCAATTATCGATGCTCCCCCACCTGCCCCGCGTATTGATCCATGGCGACGCACATCAGGAATGCATAAGATTAAAAAGCGCAATCAGATGGCTGTCATCAGACAACTCTGGCAAGATAGAAATGAAATTGCGCAAGAGCTAGATATCTCACCAAGCAGGTTACTCTCTGATGCAGCTATTACTGAGATTGCACTTTCGGCGGAAAAATCTCCCATCACCAATCGCAAACATCTTGAGAAAATTTTGAGGCCACTCGGATTGCGAGCGCGTTGGTTAGAAAATGCACCGATGTGGATTAGCGGTATTGCAACGGCTCTGGCACTCACGGAAGAGCAATGGCCTGAAGCGAAATCAAAGACCGATTCATTGCCGCCAATTAAATTATGGCGCGAGCGCTTTCCTGAAAAGTACGCACCGTTATCTCATGCCCGTTTTAACCTTGCCCTTCGCGCGCAAGAGCTCTCCATTCCACTTGAAAATCTCATCAGCCCTGAGCTCGTGCGTCGTATTTGTTGGTCTCCACCTTCCACATCCGTCTCAGAAGCCCTCATCGCGCTAGGCGCCCGGCGCTGGCAGGCTCAGATCGCCGCTCCCATCCTTGAATTAGCGCTCACCCAGACCGAGCCCCTTGAAATGCCCGAGGCTGAAAATGAGCCTGCTGCAGAGTGATGAATTACGCAACATTCAAGTTGCGTAAATAAAGAGGGTCTATTACCCTCAGAATATGTTCAGTACATTCGTCATCGCACTTCGTGAAGGGCTCGAAGCAGCCCTCATCATTGGAATCCTCGTTGCCTACCTTGTAAAGACAGAGCGCACTCACCACCTACGCGCACTCTGGATTGGTGTGAGCCTTGCGATTGCTGCCAGCCTCGGATTAGGCGCCTTCCTGAGCTACACCTCAACTGAACTCACACCCCGAGGTGAAGAACTATTTGCTGGAACAACTTCTTTTGTAGCTGTCGGCCTTGTTACCTGGATGGTCTTTTGGATGAAGCGCACTGCTCGTAGTTTGCGCGATGATCTTCATGGGAAGGCCGAAGTTGCAGTATCAACCGGGGCGCTCTCACTTGGAGTTCTTGCATTTTTTGCAGTGGCACGTGAAGGACTTGAAACATCACTCTTTCTCTATACAAACTTTAAAACTGTTGGCGCTTTCTCGACCGCAACTTTAGGGCTAATCCTCGGCCTTGCCGCAGCGATTGCCCTCGGAGTTGGCATCTACCGACGCTCTGTCAAAATAAATCTTTCAAAGTTCTTTACATACTCAGGTGTAGCTCTCATCATCGTGGCTGGCGGAGTTCTCTCCTATGGCATCCATGAGTTCCAAGAATTCGGTCTCCTTCCAGGACCAGATGCTTTTGCATGGGATGTCACCTCGTGGATGGCTAAGGATTCATTTTTAGCAGCTCTTCTGGGCGGGACTATCGGATTTGATACGACTACATCGTGGGTGCAACTCATCGGCTGGGTAACCTTCCTTGGACTTACGATCAGCGCCTATCTCGCTCCAGCGAAGAAGACAAAAACTCTCACTAACGCATAGCGCTTTTTCCTACTGGCGAGTAACCTAGAAACATACTCACCAGCAAAGGAAGTTCTATGTCCTCCCAAATTCGTAGCGTCGTACTCGTCGATGCCGTCCGTACTCCTTTTGGTAAAGCTGGAAGTCTTTACTCCGGAACTCGCGCCGATGATTTGATGGTTCGTGCCATGCGCGGATTACTCGAGCGCAATCCAAAGGTCTCCCCTGAATCCATTGACGATGTCGCAATTGCTGCGGCAACACAGACAGGTGATCAAGGTATGAATATCGGTCGCAGTGCAACTTTGCTCGCAGGCTTACCAAAAACTGTTCCAGGATATTCCATTGATCGTTGGTGCGCAGGTGCACTCACTGCAACAACAACTATTGCGGGAGCCATTGCAATGGGCGCAATTGATATTGCGATAGCTGGTGGAGTTGAACATATGGGAAATCATCCAATGGGTGAACTCATGGATCCCAATCCACGTTATCTCGCAGAGAAATTAGTTGAACAAGATGCACTTGCCATGGGCGCAACTGCCGAACGACTTCACGATCGCTTTCCACAACTGACAAAAGAACGCGCAGATCGTTACGCCCTCAATTCTCAGATGAAGACTGCACAAGCATATGCCGATGGAAAAATTCAACGCGATTTAATTCCGACTGCTGCACGGAGCGCAGAATTTGGTTGGGGTATGGCCACTGTCGATGAAGCGCCACGTCCAACAACAACGATGGAAGGACTAGCAGGACTTAAAACTCCTTTCCGTCCTGCTGGCCGCGTCACAGCAGGAAATTCATCAGGGCTCAATGACGGTGCAACAGCTGCTCTGCTTGCAAGTGAAGATAAGGCAACCGAACTTGGTCTGACCATCAAAGCTCGCTTACTCACTTTTGCATTTGCGGGCGTCGAACCAGAAGTCATGGGTTACGGACCTGTGCCAGCAACTATCAAAGCGCTCAGCAAAGCAGGACTTAAGATTGAAGACATTGGCGCATTTGAAGTCAATGAAGCATTCGCCGTACAAGTTCTCGCATTTCTTGATCACTTTGGAATTGCAGATGATGACGCCCGCGTTAATCCTTATGGTGGCGCTATCGCTGTTGGTCATCCCCTTGCATCTTCTGGTGTTCGATTAATGCTCAACTTGGCACGTACCTTCGAAGAGAAGCCTGATGTTCGTTACGGAATCACAACGATGTGCATTGGACTCGGCATGGGCGGAACTGTTATCTGGGAGAACCCACACTTCACTGGAGGTTCAAAGTAATGACTACAGCTATCGGACTTCCAGATGGTGCTCCCGAAGAAGTTATCACCAACGCACTCGTGCGCGATGTTGATCTCACTCCATTTGGCTTTGCCGGCACCTTAGCTCTTATTACTCTCGATAACGGCCTCGATCACACACGCCCCAATACCTTTGGCCCGCAATCACTTGCCGCACTCGATGCTGCAATTACAGATTCGGCATCACGTAAACCTGCAGCTATTGCGATTACTGGCAAGCCATTTATCTTTGCAGCGGGAGCCGATCTCTCTGGCCTGGCATTTCTTAATAAGCGTGAACAAGCACTTGCTATTGGAAAACTCGGCCATGATGTCTTTCGTCGGTTAGATGAAATTGGAATTCCTACCTTCGCATTTATTAATGGCTTGGCACTCGGTGGTGGATTAGAAGTTGGCTTACATTGCAACTACCGAACATTGGCAACAACGGCATTTACCGCTCTGCCTGAAGTATTTCTTGGGCTAGTTCCCGGATGGGGCGGTGCAACAATCGTTCCCAAGCTCATCGGTCCAGAACGCGCAGTACAGGTAATTATCGCAAACTCACTCAATAACAACACCATGATGAAATCTAAAGATGCACTTGCGCTCGGCATCGTTGATGCAGTCTATGAACCATCAGACTTCCTTGAAAAATCTGTCGGTTTTGCGGCATCAGTGCTCAATGGTTCACGAAAGATTGAGCGTAAAGATTATTCCAATGATCCTGCGTGGGATGCTGCTCTTGCTGCTGGTCGCGCTGCAGCGCTGAAGAAATATGGCGGAGCAGAGTTAGCTTCCCCAACGAAGGCGCTAGAACTTATCGCCGCAGCCAAAAGCAATACACGTGGTGCAGGTTTTGATGCCGAAGATCTCGCTTTGGCTGACCTCACCATGTCTGATCCCTTGCGCGCCTCACTCTATGCCTTTAACGTGATTCAGAAGAAGCGCAAGAAAGTTGAAGGTGCACCTAAACCAGCACTTGGTCGCAAAGTTGCACGTGTTGGAGTTGTTGGCGCAGGGCTTATGGCCTCACAACTTGCTCTGCTTCTTCTTCGTAATCTCAAATGTCCCGTTGTCATGACTGATATCGATCAAGAACGCGCAGACAAGGGCGTTGCCTGGGTTAAGAATGAGTTAAATAAGTTAGTTGAGAAGAAGCGTATGAACGCTGAGTCAGCTGCTCGTTTAGCGCTTCTTATCAGTGGCTCTTCTGATCAAAGCGTCTTTGCTGGATGCGATTTCATTATCGAGGCAATCTTTGAAGAACTCTCATTAAAGCAAGAGCTCTTCAAAAAGCTCGAGAAGATTGTTGGTCCTGAGTGCGTGCTCGCCACGAATACCTCATCACTTTCGGTTGAACGTATGAGCGAAGGTCTGGAACATCCAGAACGCGTAGTTGGTTTCCACTTCTTTAATCCAGTTGCCATCATGCCTCTCTTGGAAGTTGCTCGCACATCAAAGACTGACGATGCAACGACTGCAACAGCTGTCAATATCGGAAAAGAACTCAAGAAGACGATGATCATCTGTAAGGATGCGCCAGGTTTTGTCGTCAATCGACTCCTGACTCGCTTCATGGGCGAAATCACCGATGCAGTAGATGAAGGCACAGATCCATCAGTTGCCGATAATGCAATGCGAAGTATTGGTTTCCCAATGTCGCCATTTGAATTATTAGGCCTTGTTGGTCCAGGTGTTGCACTACATGTTTCTGAGACTCTGCATAACAATCTGGGGCCTCGCTATCGCATCTCACCAACGATGCAGGCGATGGTGAAAGCTGGAGTGAAGAGTTTCTATATCAAGAACGCTGATGGAAGTTACAGTGCAAACCCGGAAGCGATTGCACTGATTCACAATGGCACCACGCCATCAACTTCCGAGCAAGTTCGGCTACGTGCACTCAAGGCACTTGCAGAGGAAGCGCGGATGATGCTCGATGAAGGTGTTGTCTCAACACCTGCTGAAATTGATCTGTGTATGTTGATGGGCGCCGGTTGGCCGATGCACCTCGGTGGAATCTTGCCTTACTTAGATCGCGAAGGAATTAGCGATTCTGTTTGCGGTCAACGTTTTCATGCTCCGGGAATTGCATCTCTTCCACAGTAGAGTTCCACGAAACGATATCGCGTGAAATCTTCTGTGCCGTAATTCCTAGATCTTCAAGAATTTCAGTGCGCTTAGAATGTTCAATAAATTCAAGTGGCACTCCGATGCTATGAATAGCAACGTTTAGTCCTGCCTCTCGGAATAGCTCTGAGATAGAACTTGCGATCCCACCATGTTTGATTCCATCTTCTAGGACCACCACGCTCTTGTAGCGTTGCGCCATAGTTATCAGAGAAGTTGGTAAGGGCTTTACCCAACGAGGATCAATGACAGTAACGCCAACTCCTTCACGATAAGCCTGAGACGCTGCCTCAACTGCAATCGCAGCAAGTGCTCCAATGCTGATCAGTAGTACATCAGCGCTCTCACCGCGGTAGAGAACATCGATTCCATCGCGACGTTCGAATGCTGGAATATCTGCCTGTACTGCACCTTTTGGAAAACGAACGGCAGTGGGTGCATCGTTTACCTCTAGGGCTTCGCGCAATGTTTCACGTAACCGCGCACCATCGCGAGGTGCTGCAACGCGCATGGTTGGAACAATTCCTGTCAGAGCCAAATCCCAAATTCCATGATGCGAAGGACCGTCATCACCAGTGATGCCAGCGCGATCGAGAACAAAGGTGACTCCAGCTTTGTGTAGCGCAACATCAAGTAATACTTGATCGATTGCACGGTTTAGGAAAGTTGAATACAAAGCAACAACTGGATGTAAACCAGCAAATGCAAGACCAGCCGCACTTGTAACCGCATGTTGTTCTGCAATACCGACATCTATGGTGCGTTCAGGAAATTCTGCTTGGAATTTATCTAGCCCTGTTGGGCCAAGCATCGCAGCGGTTATAGCCACAATATCTTTACGTTCGCGACCCACGGCCAGTAATTCTTCTGAGAAAATATTGGTCCAACTTGTCGAAGATTTAGATAGTGGTGTTCCAGTTTCAGGATCGACAACGCCTACCGCGTGGAATTTCTCTGCCTCATCTGCAACAGCGGGAAGATGACCTCTACCTTTTTCGGTAATGACATGAACTAAGACTGGCTCACCAAATTCCTTCGCCTGCTCAAGTGCTCGCTCCATCGCCACTACATCGTGACCATCGATTGGCCCTACGTACTTAAGTCCAAGATCTTCAAACATTCCTTGCGGAGCGACAATATCTTTGATGCCCTTCTTCATTCCATGCAGGGTCTCATAAATGGGAGTTCCAACTATAGGAGTGTGGGCAAGAATTTCTTTACCCCAGTCGAGGAAGCGCTCATAACCTCGAGTGACGCGAAGGGTTGCAAGATATGTGGCAAGTCCGCCAATTGTTGGAGAGTATGAACGCTCGTTGTCATTAACGACGATAACTAAATTGCGATTTTTAGCTGAAGCAATATTGTTGAGAGCTTCCCAAGACATTCCACCAGTGAGGGCGCCATCTCCAACTACTACAACAACATGGCGCTCTGATTGATCTGTAATGGAAAACCCACGTGAGATTCCATCTCCCCAAGAGAGCGCAGTTGACGCATGCGAATTCTCAATCACATCATGTTCACTTTCGCCCCGGTTTGGATATCCAGCAATTCCATCGCGTTGGCGAAGTCGATCAAATTTATCTGCTCGCCCCGTTAAAATTTTATGAACGTATGATTGATGTCCCGTATCAAATAAAATGACATCCTTAGGAGAATCAAAAGTTCGGTGGATTGCAATCGTGAGTTCAACGACTCCCAAGTTTGGGCCAAGATGTCCACCTGTTTGAGAAACTTTTGTAATAAGAAACTGTCGAATCTCAGAGGAGAGCTCAGTGAGCTGATCGATAGTAAGCCCTTGCAAATCCTTGGGGCTCTTGATTGATTCAAGCATTGGCTCAGTCTAGATTAGCCACGAAGTTGGCGCAGTACGTACTGCATGATTCCGCCGTGACGATAGTAATCAGCCTCGCCTGGCGTATCGATACGTACCTGTGCCGAGAAGGTTTTAGCCCCTGCGGTCACAGTGACCACTTTAGGAACTCCCCCACTATTCAGGGCAGTTATTCCAGTGATTGCAAATGTCTCATCGCCCTTGATTCCCAGTGACTGTGCATTTTCTCCGTTGATGAATTGCAGCGGAAGCACGCCCATACCGATCAGATTAGAACGGTGAATTCGTTCAAAACTTTCAGCGATAACGGCGCGGACACCGAGCAGCGCCGTGCCCTTTGCGGCCCAGTCACGAGATGAACCAGATCCATACTCTTTGCCTGCAAGAATTACTAAACCAACTCCCGCAGCTTGGTATGCAACGGATGCATCATAAATTGTTGATTGCGCGCCATCGGCTAGGAAGTTACGAGTAAATCCACCTTCCACGCCGTCGAGCAATAAATTCTTGAGTCGAATATTTGCAAACGTTCCACGAATCATCACCTCATGATTGCCGCGACGCGATCCATAGGAGTTGAAATCTTTGCGATCCACATTATGTTCTTCAAGATACTTACCTGCAGGTGAATCTGCTTTGATATTTCCTGCTGGTGAGATGTGGTCTGTTGTTACTGAATCACCCAGAATTGCTAATACTCGAGCACTTGAAATATCCGTGACCGGTTTCGGTTCAGCTGGCATGCCATCGAAGTACGGAGGTTTACGAACATATGTCGATAGCGGATCCCACTCAAACGTCTTTCCCTTAGGGGTATCAAGTGACTTCCAACGATGATCACCTTCAAATACTGTTGCATAATCTTTCTTAAACATTTCCGATGAAATTGCAGAATCAATCACAGTTTGAATTTCCTGCGCACTTGGCCAGATATCTTTGAGAAGGACTGGATTACCCTCTTTGTCTTCACCTAGTGAATCATTCTCGAAATCATGATCCATCGTTCCGGCAAGTGCATAAGCCACTACCAACGGCGGAGATGCCAAGTAGTTCATCTTTACATCAGGACTAATGCGGCCTTCAAAGTTTCTATTTCCAGAGAGAACCGCTGTTACTGCTAAATCATGTTCATTAACAGCCTTACTAATTTCGATAGGTAGTGGTCCGGAATTTCCAATACATGTCACGCAGCCATAGCCGACGAGGTGAAAACCAAGTGCCTCCATATATTTGGTGAGATCTGCGCGGTCATAGTAATCAGTGACAACTTTTGAACCGGGTGCAAGAGTGGTCTTTACCCAAGGCTTCGATGTGAGGCCTTTTTCAACTGCCTTCTTTGCAAGAAGAGCCGCCCCAATCATTACTGACGGATTCGATGTATTGGTGCATGAAGTAATGGAGGCGATAACAACATCGCCATTTTTAATTGTCGTAGCTTTTGCTCCAACGCTCACTGGATACGAATCTTTACCGGTCTTATCTGAGAAATACGATGGTAATACTTTCTCGAAAGCTCCCTTTGATCCTGAAAGTGAGATGCGATCTTGCGGACGCTTTGGTCCAGCAATTGATGAAACAACTGTCGAGAGATCAAGTTCGATATGTTCTGAGAATCGTGGTGATACTGATGGGTCGTGCCACATGCCCTGGGCTTTGGCATACTGTTCAACAAGTGCAATTTGCTCATCACTGCGACCAGTAAGTCGCAAGTATCGAAGAGTCTCTTCATCAATCGGAAAGATCGCACATGTAGATCCGTATTCGGGAGACATATTTCCAATGGTTGTACGGTTAGCCATTGGAACTGAAACAACGCCTGGCCCATAAAATTCAACAAACTTTCCAACTACTCCGTGCTTACGCAACATTTCAGTGATAGTTAGTGCCATATCGGTTGCAGTAGTTCCAACCGGTAGTTGGCCGGAAAGCTTGAAACCAACTACGCGAGGGATCAGCATTGATACAGGCTGTCCCAGCAGAGCTGCTTCTGCTTCGATTCCTCCGACGCCCCAGCCAAGTACACCGAGTCCGTTGACCATCGTTGTGTGTGAATCTGTACCAACGACGGTATCTGGATAAGCGCGCAGAACGCCATCAATCACACGTGTCATAACAACGCGTGCTAAATATTCAATATTTACCTGATGAACGATGCCAGTTCCTGGTGGCACAACTTTGAACTCATCAAAGGCTCCTTGGCCCCAACGCAAGAAGCGATATCGTTCACGATTGCGCTCATATTCAATATCTGTGTTCTTCTCAAATGAATCTTTGGTGCCAAATACATCGGCAATAACAGAGTGATCAATAACTAATTCGGCAGGAGCAAGTGGGTTCACCTTTGCTGGGTCTCCACCGAGCTCAACAATTGCTTCTCGCATCGTTGCAAGATCGACAATGCAGGGAACACCGGTGAAATCTTGCATCACTACGCGAGCTGGTGTGAATTGAATTTCAGTATCTGGCTCTATCGATGGATCCCACTGTGCCAGCGCCTTGATGTGCTCAGCGGTGATATTTGCACCATCTTCGGTGCGCAATAGATTCTCTAGCAATACCTTCAATGAAAATGGAAGATTATGCGCACCTTCGACTGCGGAAATATCGAATATCTCGAAATCTTTTCCTGCAACGTTGAGATTTTTCTTGGTGCCCAGTGAATTTTTGCTCATCGCGAAACTTCTTTCAGTGTATTTATCTTGACGTCAAGATACCTTACTTGGGACAAATTTGGCAACACATTCGATGTGATGTGTCATGGGAAAGAGGTCAAAAGCTCTTACCTCGGCGAGTTTGTAGCCTTGCGCCAGAAGATAGCCAGTATCTCGAGCAAGTGCGGCTGGGTCGCACGCTACGTAAATAATTGCACGGGCTGCAATACGAGATAAATTCTCGACCACTTCCTTTCCGGCACCCTCTCGCGGTGGATCGAGAATAACTACGTCAGCATGTGAAAATCTGGTGATGATTTTCTCAACGTCTCCAGTAATTACATTGACGTTGGTGCGATCCTGAAAGTTTCTCCGCGCATCGGCAGTGGCAGATTTGCTTCCTTCAACGATATCGACTGAGCCTGCTTCACCAATCAGTGGCAGAACTGCAGCAGTAAATAGGCCAACTCCCCCATATAAATCAAGGACGTGATCGCCTTCCCGAAGTCCTGCGAAGGCGAGCACGCACTCACTGAGCACGCGTGGTGCATCCTTATGGCTCTGCCAAAAAGATTTCTGGCTTACTTCGAATTCATTCTCACCAACTTTGTAATGAGAAACTTCTGGACCTTCCGTCAATCTCATGGGCGCTTCATCGCGAGCGTTTCCTGTAGCGATATTTCTCTCACCGGTACTAGAAATCGTGATCTCTACCCGTTGATCGCCTTTAAATCCTCGCCGCGCTAATTCTGAATATTTCATCTCAGGTACAAGAATCCTGCAATCATCGACCGGAATCACTTTATGAGATCGTGCTTGATAGAAGCCTAGCTCTCCCTTTTTATTTGAAACAGCCGAACACCGTGTCCGCCAACCTAGAGGAGCACTTACCTCTTCAACTGCGACTCGCAATTCCATCTTTGCAATCCTAGAAAATTGCTCCGTTATGACATCGGATTTCAATGTGCGCTGACGTTCGAGTGAGACATGCTGAAAGTCGCACCCTCCGCATCCTGATCTATGCGCATACCGACATGGTGCTGAGACTCGATCGTCTGAAGGCGAGATAACCTCAACTACATCCCCACGATTAAAACTTGATCCCACACTTGTAATTTCAACGATAACTTCTTCGCTAGGAATTGCATGTCTGACAAAAATTACCGCGCCTTCGTGGCGAGCAATAAAATGGCCACCGTGGGCCACCTTTTCGATGGTTACCCTTACTTTTTGCCCAACTTCTAGCGTTGTTCTCGGTAAGGATGACATGTCAGTAAGCCTAGTCGAGAGAAACTCTACAAACGTAGTAAGTTAATCCCGTGCACGTAGTCATCATGGGTTGCGGTCGAGTAGGTTCTTCTTTGGCGACCGAACTTGAAGCTTCAGGTCATTCCGTTGCGATTATTGATCAATCTAAGGAAGCCTTTAGACGCTTGGGACCAGACTTTAAAGGGCGCACCGTTGTTGGAGTCGGATTCGATAGAGATACCCTTCTTGAAGCCGGCATCGAGGGCGCTGACGCATTTGCCGCGGTCAGCAATGGTGATAATTCAAATATTCTTGCTGCACGTGTTGCTCGCGAAAGTTACGGTGTCACAAATGTTGTTGCGCGAATCTATGACCCAGGTCGCGCGGAAATTTATCAGCGCCTTGGTATTCCTACAGTTGCAACAGTTATTTGGGCAAGTGATCAAATCTTGCGTCGTATTGCACCAGGTGGAGCACGTTCGGAATGGCGTGATGCAACCGGCACAGTGCAGTTACTCGAGGTACATCCACATTTGGAATGGTATGGCCGTCCTATCTCAGAGCTCGAAAAAGCAACAGAATCACGCGTCGCATTTCTTACCCGCCTCGGTGAGGGTCTTATTCCAGAACCACAGACCGTTCTTCAAGATGGAGACCTTGTCCATATGACTATTCGCGATGACAAACTTGCGATCGCCGAGCGCGTTCTTACAGAAGGTCCTGGTAAATAAAGAATGAAGATTGCAATCGCAGGAGCGGGAAATGTTGGTCGTGCTATCGCGCGCGAACTTCTAGATAATGGCCATCAAGTCTTGTTAATTGATCGCGATCCAAAAGCACTCAAAATTGATTCTGTGCCAGATGCACAATGGCTCATGGCAGATGCCTGCGAAATTGCCTCTCTCGATAATGCCCAACTCAATACCTGCCAAGTTCTTGTTGCAGCCACCGGCGATGACAAGGTAAACCTGGTGGCTTCACTTCTCGGAAAAACTGAGTACGGGGTCCCCCGCGTTGTGGCACGCATTAATCATCCGAAGAATGAGTGGCTCTTCGACACATCATGGGGTGTCGATGTCGCAGTATCAACGCCTCGAATCATTGCCGCTCTCGTTGAAGAGGCTGTTAGCGTTGGAGATGTTGTTCGCTTATTCTCATTTAGAAAAGGCCAAGCAAACTTAGTTGAACTCACACTTCCAGATTCTTCAACATGCATCGGCAAAACTGTTGAAGAGGTATCACTTCCTGAGGATGTATCCCTTGCCGCAATAGTCCGCGACGGTCGAGTTATTTCTCCATCGTCAAGTGATATTTTCATAGCTGGAGATGAACTTCTCTTTGTTGCATCAACTGCGGCTGAAGATCTTATTAGAGATTGCTTTATAGCCCGTTCTTAGGCTTTAACAGTAGGGACTCTTCGGATAATTAACCACGTTCCGTATGCGGTAGCCAGAAAAAACGGATATCCCATCGCTAAATTAACGGTACCCAAGAGATTTATATTGCCACTTCGATAGATCGGGTATTGCACAGCAAGTCGAGAGAAGAACATGGCCACCCATAACCATCCTGCTTGGATATATACGCGTTTGCGTTCCGGATGATTACGCCACAATAGATTTTCTCCAAGTATCGGCCCCAGCATTAACCCAAGAACTGGCCAGCCAACAAGATTTGCAATCAGGTACACCGTTCCGTAACCCAAATTTGTCAGCAATTTTGGAATGTAGAGATCTGAGGCATTACCTGTGCGATTGGCAAACCAGGCACAAATAAGTACACCTACAAATCCACTGAGAGCATGTTGCAAGGTATCTCGCTTGATGAGGCGAATCACTGTAAACAAAGCAGATGTAGCTATAGATGCGATAAGTGCAGTGTGCAAATTATCTGCAACATTAAATGTCACGAGAAATATGATTGATGGAATCCCGGAGTCGATTAACCCTTTCTTGCCACCGAATGCATTAATAACTGTGTCTCTATCAGCGTTATCTCTATCTGGGCGTTCCACGTTCATGCTCTCCCCGTTGATCCAAAGCCACCAGTGCCACGTCCTGATCCAGGTAGCTCGTCTACTTCAATAAATTCTGCTCTCTCAACTTTTTGAAAGACAAGTTGAGCGATTCGCTCGCCACGTTTAAAGGTTACCGACACTTTCGGATCATGATTAATCATGATGCACTGGAGCTCGCCACGAAATCCAGCGTCAACAGTTCCGGGTGCATTGACCATCGTCACTCCATGTTTGATAGCTAACCCGGAACGCGGGTGCACAAGTGCGACATACCCATCTGGAAGTGCGATTGATATCCCAGTAGGAACTAGCGCACGTTCGCCAGGTGCAAGAGTGAAATCGATGCGTGAGACGATATCGGCTCCCGCATCACCACCTTTTGAATACTGTGGAAGCGGTAACTCTGAATCAAGTCGCTTGATAAGTACTTGAAAATCTCTCATGGATTGATATCAAATTCTGGATCAACGAAGGTAAGTAGGTGTGGATTCTTCTTGAGAGCTTCCATATATTCGGCAGGTGCGTTCTCTAGGAAATGTTTCATCGGCACAATCACAAAAAGTGCTGCGGCGCGGACAGCGATTTCTCCATCGGCACCGCCTATGCGTCCTACCGCCTCTGAATAGACCTTTCGACTTAATTGTCCTGTGATGCGGGCAGATATATGAAGTGTTGTTCCAATCGGCACCGGCTTGAGAAAATCTGTCTCTAATCGTGCTGTCACCGCAGGTGCACGAAGTAACCACATCAACTTACCGAGGGCTTCATCGAATGCAAGTGAAAGTAAACCGCCGTGGGCTAAGCCAGGTGCACCTTGATGGCTCTCTGTCACAGTGAATTCGGCGGTGATGTCTACGCCTTCTCCAACATGTGCAACTAAATGTAAACCTGTAGGGTGCAATTCTCCACAACCAAAACAATGTGCAAAGTGAGATGGGATCTGAGTTCCGGTCGCAGGTGATTGCGGATGGCGCTCTGGAATCAAAGCTCCTTCCGGCGGTGAAGTACTGGCCACGCGACTCATACCGTAAGGCTACTTGATGATTATCAAGATAGCCTAGACCTCATGCAGTTTAGAGAAGTGATGCGCCCCCCACTGTGGCTTCTTGCATTCATCTACTTCATGTTTCTCTCATTAATCGTAGCCGTGTGGGCAGCGCTGGGAACAGGCAGTGCAATTTTTGCAGGAGTCATACTTACTCTCCTGCTCCTAGTCATTGCAGTCATGGGTCGTAGTGAAATTTTGGTGGATGAGGAAGAACTCACAATCCAAGATGCACACATCAATCGTAGATTTATTGGCGAAGTGAAAGTTCTCAATGCGGCTGAGATGAAGTTAATAAGAACTCGAGATGCGGATCCGGCTGCCTACTTGGCCATCAAATTTTGGGTGACAACAGGAGTGAAGATTACGTTAAATGATCAACGCGATCCCACTCCTTACTGGTTAGTCAGTTGTAAGAAAGCGGAAGAACTTAAGAACACTCTTTGCAAACAGCTTTAGCGCCTTCGCCTCGTGCCAGCTGCGTAATGTGATGTATCAAGAAACAGCGTGAACAAGTAAATTCATCTTCTTGTACAGGCACGACTCGCACTGCAAGTTTTTCTCCTGAGAGATCTGCACCTGGAAGTTCAAGGTTCTCTGCAGCATCTGCTTCGTCGACATCAATCTGTCCTGATTGTGCGTCAACTCGCTGCGCCTTGAGTTCTTCTAACGATTCCTCGTGAAGCTCCTCGTCGGTTTTTCTAGGTGTGTCGTAATCTGTTGCCACTGATCTCACCTCACTTCCATAAAATTATGAGCGGATGTTGTACCCGCTACCTGCGCGAATAGTCGCGCATTACCTGCTTTATAGACCATACAACGGCCGGCGTGTCGCTTTTATTCCCTCACATCTGAGGAAGTTTCGACAGCTTTCCCTATGGCTGTGGCCAGCCCCCCATCAACGTAGGCATGAATGGCGGTACCTTCGGCTAAATGCTCTTCGCTGAGAATTTCACCATGTTCATGAATCGCAGAAACCAAATCTCCTCGACTGTATGGAATCACTGCAGTGATTTCAACACTGGGATGGGGTAGTGATTTCTCAATGGCGTGTACTAAGCCTTCAATTCCAAAACCAGATCGCACAGAAAATGCGTAACTATTTGGTTCTCTTCTTAAAATGTCCATCACTACGTCAGGGTTTGCGATATCTACCTTGTTAACGGCAATAATCTCCGGGATATCTCCCCCACCGATTTCTTTAATTACTTTACGCACGGCACGTATCTGCTCGAAAGGATCGCTATGTGAGCCATCTACAACGTGAACTATCAGATCGGCTTCAGATACTTCTTCCAAGGTTGATTTAAAGGCATCGATGAGTTGATGTGGAAGATGACGGACAAATCCAACAGTGTCTGAAAGGGTAAAGACACGACCTTCGGCTGTTTCGCTCTTGCGAACAGTTGGATCAAGGGTTGCAAAAAGAGCATTCTCAACTAATACCCCCGCGCCGGTGAGCGCATTGAGAAGCGATGATTTACCAGCATTTGTATATCCTGCTATCGCTACAGAAGGAATATTAAAGCGTCTGCGTTCTTGTCGTTTGGTATCGCGAGAGGTCTTCATCTCAGCTATTTCGCGACGCAGCTTGGCCATCTTGTCGCGAATTCGGCGCCGATCAGTTTCAATCTTGGTTTCACCAGGGCCACGACCACCGATACCGGCACCGCCTGCGGCGCGACCACCAACTTGGCGTGAAAGAGAATCTCCCCATCCGCGAAGTCTGGGAAGCAGGTATGCAATCTGAGCTAACTCAACTTGGGCTTTACCCTCTTTGCTCTTTGCATGCTGTGCAAAAATATCGAGAATGAGTGCAACTCGGTCGACAACTTTGACTTTTAACTTTTCTTCTAGTGTGCGCAACTGGGAAGGTGAGAGTTCACCGTCGCAGACCACCGTGTCAGCGCCTGTGGCAATAACTATTTGACGTAGTTCAATTAACTTTCCTGAACCGATATAAGTCGATGGATCTGGTTTATCGCGGCGTTGGATTAATCCTTCTAGTACTTCAGAGCCGGCAGTTTCTGCGAGTGCTTTGAGTTCGGCTAAAGAATTCTCAGCCATCTCTGCACTTCCCTCAGTCCAGACTCCAACTAATACAACACGCTCGAGTTGTAACTGGCGATATTCAGCTTCAGAGATATCTTGGAGTTCAGTGGAGAAACTTTTTACACGACGGAGCGCATTTCTATCGGAGAGCTCTTGTTGCGCGTTCTCTTCAAAGTCGCTCTCATCAGCATCGAAGTCAGCAGCTGCTCTCGCGCTCTCTTTAAGCAAATCATCAAAGAGTTTGTCGTACCCATCCTCAGGTGTCGTCATGAATTCAGATACGCAGAAATATCGTGTTCACTAATGAGTTCTGCTGGACCAATAAGCGTTGCATTTGAATGTCCATCAATATCAACAATCAGGCGACCTCCTGGAGGATAGATCGTCCATCGTGAGGGAAATTGTTCCCCACTCTTTAACGTTGCCGCAAGTGCAACGGCGCATGTTCCGGTTCCGCAGGAGCGAGTTTCGCCACTGCCCCGTTCATGCACTCGCATCTTTGCTTCATGGTTGGGAAGAATTTGAACAAACTCAACATTGACGCCTTCAGGATATGAATCAGATGGCGCTACAGCTGGCGCAGTATCAAGTGAGCCAACTTCCTCAAGATCATCGAGAAATACCACCGCGTGTGGATTACCAACGTTGATATTAAAGCCGTGCCAGGTATGTCCATTCTGCGTTGCTGAAATTTCTTCCATCTCATCGCTGACCTTGCCCATATTGACTGAGATATCGCCATCGCGTGGAACACGAAGATGCTTTAATCCATCACGAGTATCAATAGCAAAAATGCCTTCGGGTTGATGTCCATGAACAACTAAGTATTTAGCCATAACACGAATTCCATTGCCACACATTTCAGCGAGCGAACCATCCGCATTTCTATAATCCATGAACCAACGATTATCTCGCTTAGTTATTCGGATAAATCCATCGGCGCCTATGCCAGTTGCCCGGTCACACATCGCCGAAACCTGACCGGAGTTGATGACATAGTGATCCTCGGGATCAAAGAGGACGACAAAATCGTTCTCAGTTCCGTGTCCGTAGGTGGCAATGATTGGCTCATTCATAACGTTATGAGTTTATCTTCTCAAGGATTGTTTCAAGGCGCGGTTGATGAGGTGCTACCCATTGAATACGTGCATCTCGCGAGAACCAGGTCTCTTGTCTACGCGCATATTGACGGCTAGATCGCTTGGTCTCCTCTTTCGCCTCGTCTTCACTCATGGTGCCAGCACGCATTGCAATAATCTGCGAATATCCCAAAGCTCTTTGTGCCGTACTTCCCTCAAGAATTCCAGCTTCAATCAGTGAGTCAACTTCGGATACAAATCCCGCGCTCCACATACGATCAACACGGGCATCGATGCGCTCACGTAAATGTTCACGTTCCATGACTAAGCCGCATTGAATTGCATCTGGGTAACGAGAACTATCTTCTCGTGGCAAATTTGCAGTGAAGGGTTTGCCGGTAATCTCGATAACTTCCAACGCTCTTACTATCCGCCGGGTATTCGCTCTATCAATTGCCAGGGCTGCTGCAGGGTCGAGCTCTTGCAATTTTGCAAAGAGGGCGTCGGATCCAAGTTCAATGGCCTGCATCTCAAGGCGAGCTCGAATGACGGGGTCGGTATCTGGAAAATTCAGATCATCCAGAATAGCTTTAATGTACAGACCTGTTCCTCCAACAATCAGCGCATGATTTCCACGTCGATGCACTTCATCAATTGTTCTACGTGCAATCTCTTGATACCAAGCGACTGTCGAGTCTTCTTTTACTGTGAGAATATCGAGCAAGTGATGTGGGATACCGCCGCGCTCTGCGCTCGATAATTTAGCTGTTCCGATATCCATACCTGTGTATAGTTGCATGGAATCTGCATTAATTATTTCGGCGCCGATCTCTTGCGCTACTTCCACTGCGATATCACTCTTGCCTGTGGCTGTTGCTCCACAAATAACAATTACTTTCACGAAGTACGAACTTTCGGCATTCCCAAAGTTGTCGATGCCGGACCTGCCATTGCAGGTTCAATTCGCAATTGGTGTGCATCTCCCCCGCGGGTTGGGATTACTGAAACTGCTTTCCCAATGAGGTAGTGCGCAGATGCTTCTTCAATTTCTACATCAACGAAATCTCCTGGGCGCGCTTGGGTATCAGCACTGAAATGCACGAGTCGGAAATCCTCTGATCGCCCTGTCATGCGAGATTGTGCTTCATCGCGTCGCCCCTCGACTTCAGAGACCATTACCCGATGCGTAGATCCGATTGATTCTTGATTCACCGAAAGTGAAATCTTTTGCTGGTGTTCGTGCAGGCGCGTATATCGCTCGCCAACCACATCATCAGCAACTTGGTTCTCCATCGCACCTGCTGGTGTGCCCGGACGTATTGAATATTTATAGGTGTAAGCAGCAGCAAAGCGAGCTTTGCTAGCAATATCCATAGTTGCCTGGAAATCTTCCTCTGTCTCACCGGGGAATCCAACGATGATGTCGGTAGTAATCATCGCATTCGGCATCGCGCTGCGGACTCGTTCTAGAATTCCAAGGTACTTATCAGTGCGATATGAGCGGCGCATAGTTTGTAGAATTGAATCAGAGCCTGATTGCAAAGGCATATGAAGATGCGGCATGACATTCTTAGTCTCGGCCATTACCTCAATCACATCATCAGTAAAGTCGCGAGGGTGTGGCGACATAAAGCGAACTCGTTCGAGACCATCAATCTTGCCGGCTTCACGTAATAACTTTGCAAAAGCTCCGCGATCGCCAAACTCAACCCCATAGGCGTTCACATTCTGCCCAAGTAAGGTAATTTCGATAACGCCTTGATCTACCAGAGCACGCATCTCAGTTAATACATCTACGGCAGGTCGATCCTTCTCGACGCCACGCAAAGTCGGAACTATGCAGAAGGTGCAGGTGTTATTGCACCCTACTGAAATCGAGACCCATGAAGTAAATGCCGAAAACCTACGAGCTGGCAGCGTGGAAGGGAAATGCTCCAGGGCTTCCAGAATTTCAATCTGTGACTCTTCTTCAACACGAGCACGCTCTAAAAGAACAGGTAGTGAGCCAACATTATGTGTGCCGAAGACAACATCCACGTATGGCGCCTTCTTGAGAATAATTGATTGATCTTTCTGCGCTAAACAACCGCCTACAGCAATCTGCATTCCAGGGTTCTTCTTCTTGATTGGCGCTAAGAAACTGAGATTTCCATACAGTTTATTATCCGCATTCTCACGTACTGCGCAGGTATTAAACACAACAATATCTGCTTGTTCTCCGGGAGGAACAGGAATATGGCCTGCTTCATCAAGTAACCCAGCGATACGTTCTGAATCATGCACATTCATCTGACACCCGTAGGTTTCAACAAGATAGGTGCGCGACATAGCCCTATCTTATTTCAGAGTTAGTTGGTGATGCGAATTGGTGCAATACCACGAGCAATTTGACGCTCGAAGTGAACTTCACGCTTATCGTTAAATGTGGCAGCCAATTTATATGTCTCATCCATAAAGACCTTGAGCTCTTCGCGAGCCTTGAGTCCATCTCCCGAAAGATCTGTGCGGCCTTCAATGTTCCAGGCACGCAAAACTGGTGAGATTACATCATCGAGATGTTGCTGTAGATCATAAATTCCTGCCAATGCGATTTGCACTGCCTTACGACCAAAGCCAGGCATATTTGCACCAGGCATATCAAAATTGGTAACCACATCTGTAATTGCACGCATTGCAGCATTTGGTTCCATATCCAACGCCGCAGAAAGTGTATTTCTATAAAAGAGCATGTGTAGATTCTCATCTAAAGCAACACGCTGCATCATTCCTTCAGCAATTGGATCATCAGATAATTTGCCGGTGTTACGGTGTGAAATACGTGTTGCTAATTCCTGGAAAGATACATATGCAATCGTATGCAGCATGTCATTCTCATACGGAGTTTGATAACCAAGTGACATATGTGCCATGCGTAGGTCTTCAAGTTCATACGGATCCACTCCGCGAGTTGCCATGAGGTAATCGCGGATCACAATTGCATGGCGCGCTTCTTCTGCAGTCCAACGTTCAATCCAATTTCCCCATGCGCCATCGCGGCCCATAGAGATAGCAATCTCAGTGTGGTAACTCGGCAAATTATCTTCAGTGAGCAGATTCAGAACTAGTGAATCTTGAGCCACGGGAGTAAGACGAGAATCTTTTGCCTCCCAGGCATCACCATTGAGAGGTCCTGCATAGTCGCGTCCTTCAGACCATGGGACATACTCGTGTGGGTACCAATTCTTCTGGACTGAAATGTGGCGCTCGAGTTCAACGGCGACAACGGGTTCGAGGTCGCGGATCAGACGTGCTTGAATCTTTGCCGCTTCTTCACTCATAGGAGAACAGTAAGGTAGAGAAAGAGTAACTTGCTAGTTAAAGGTTCTCTTTGGCTCGTTTTTCCGCCTGTGCCTTTCGCCACTTTGCAATCTCTGCGTGGTTACCACTCAAAAGAATCTCGGGGACGGCGATTCCACGCCATTCTTGAGGTTTAGTGAAATTTGGATATTCCAGATATCCCTCATCATTATGTGACTCTTCGGCTAAAGACAATGGATTTCCAAGCACTCCAGGAATCAGTCGAGTGACAGCTTCGATAATCACCATCGCAGCAACTTCCCCGCCACCAAGAACATAATCACCAATCGAAACTTCGTGTACGCGAATATTCTTCACTTGATATTCAGGCTGGCAATAATGCTGACGAACACGATCATCGATGCCTTCATAACGACCGCACGCAAAGAGTAGATGAGAAGATTTTGCAAAACTTTCAGCCATCTTCTGTGTAAATTTCTTACCTGCCGGCGTCAAAATAATCAGATCTGAGTTCTCTTCCAGCATCGGATCAAGTGTCTTTCCCCAAACTTCAGGGAGCATCACCATGCCAGCCCCGCCACCATAAGGAGTGTCATCTACCGTATTGTGATTATCGGCTGTTTGCTTACGTAGATCATGCACATTAATTTCTACCAAACCAGAACTCTGTGCCTTACCAAGGAGTGAAAGATCCAGCGGACTCAAGTACTCAGGAAATATTGAAATGACATCAATTTTCATCAGATGACTCCTTCGATATCAGGCGGAATAACCGTCATTCGTCTAGCTTTGATATCAACTACAGGTACCAATTGTCTGACAAATGGAATCAATACTTCGCCATCGGCGCTCTTGATTGCTAGGACATCTTGGCCGGGAAGGTTTAAGACATCGGTAACAATCCCAAATTCATCACCATCGACAAGAAAGGCTTTACAGCCAACTAGTTGCAGAACGTGATAGTCATCTTCATCAATTCCTGGGGCATCGATATCAACTTCGGTATAGAGAAGTTCATTACGTAATTTCTCTATGGCATTGCGATCTTCGATACCTTCAAAACCCAGAAGCAATATTCCATTGTGGACACGTGCAGAAGCCACGGTGATTAGACCGTGGCTCTCTGTCTCTAATACTGCGCCGATTGCAAAGCGATTTTCTGCTTCATCTGTTCGGACTTCGATAGTAGCTTCACCAAGAATTCCGTGAGCTTTACCGATGCGGCCCACGTTTAATTTCATGGGTAAATACTTTTTAGCGAACCTCGTCGGTATCGATGAGATCGACGCGAACTGAGCGACCAGCTAGAGCGCTTACAACTGTGCGAAGCGCCTTTGCGGTACGACCATTGCGACCGATTACCTTGCCGATGTCATCAGGATTAACACGAACTTCGAGCGTTGTGCCGCGACGGTGTGTCTTCTCCTTGACGTTTACATCATCAGGATTATCAACGATTCCCTTTACGAGATGTTCGAGTGCTTCATCAATCATATTTACTCAGCTGCCGGTTCAGTGTCGGTTACAGAACTTGCATCTGCTTCGATTACAGAACTTACTTCTGCAGTCACATCTTGAGCTGGAACCTCGGACTCAGTTGCAACCGCAGCTGGTTCGGACACTGCAACCGGTTCGGACACTGCAGCTTCTACAACTGCTTCCTCTGCAACAACAGCAGGAGCAGCCTTTGCAGCCAACTTCTCTTGTGCCTTCTTCTTCAAAGTTGTTGCACCTTCTGCAGGTTCTGCAGCGGCAGCCTTAACAGCAGCTTCGTATGCAACGCTCTTATTTGGCTTTGGAGCTGCAACGCGGAGAGTTCCCTCTGTTCCAGGAAGTCCCTTGTGCTTCTGCCAATCTCCGGTCACCTTCAGAAGCGCCTCTACTGCCTCTGATGGTTGTGCACCGACTCCGAGCCAGTAAAGAGCGCGCTCTGAATTAACTTCGATGAGTGATGGTTCTTGACCTGGAACGTAACGACCAATTTCTTCAATTGAAAGACCGTTACGTGCTTTACGTGAATCTGTAACAACGATGCGGAAATAAGGTGTGCGAATTTTTCCCATGCGCATTAGGCGAATTTTTGTTGACAAAGAAGTAGTGCTCCTAAAAAAGTGTGTCGTACCAAATTGCTACAGCGGGGTGCGTAGTAATGAGGTCCAACTGTGGATTGGATTGTTACCGGGGTAGAGGGCCCTGTAACAGGTGGCTAATCTTGCCAGTTACGCTCAAAATCAGGAAATCAGCCGTTTTCCAACGCTCGTTTAGCGGGATTTCCAGATTTCGATTTCTTCTTCTGAGGCGGTGCGCTCTTCTTCATCGCAGGTGGCATCCCACCCATTCCGGGAGGTGCTCCAGGGATAGTTCCCCCATTACGAACCTGCTTCATCATCTTCTGAGCAGCTGTGAATTTATCAACGAGAGCGTTTACATCTGAAACTTTACGTCCAGATCCAGTTGCAATGCGTGCGCGACGTGAACCATTGAGAACTTTGAGATCACGACGTTCAAGTGGTGTCATTGATTGAACTATCGCTTTTGTACGCGTGATTTCACTTTCATCGAAATTTTCAATCTGTTTCTTCATCTGACCTGCTCCAGGCAACATTCCTAATAATTTGCCCATGGAACCCATCTTGGACATGGCCTCTAGCTGTTCAAGGAAATCATCGAGAGTGAAATCCTCACCTGCAATGAACTTATCTTCTAGCTTCTTTGCTGAGTCGCCATCGAAAGCTTTCTTTGCCTGCTCAGCAAGAGTTGCAACATCGCCCATGCCGAGGATGCGAGAAGCCATTCGTTCTGGGTAGAAAATATCGAAATCAGTAATTTTCTCACCGGTGGATGCGAACATAATTGGGCGACCGGTAATGGCTGTGATCGAGAGGGCAGCTCCACCACGCGCATCACCATCTAATTTTGTGAGCACTACGCCATCAAAACCAACACCGTTTAAGAATGCTTGTGCTGTGCGGATGGCATCTTGACCAATCATGGCATCGACGACGAAGAGAATTTCATCTGGAGACACTGCATCTCTGATTGCAATTGCTTCCTGCATGAGTTCTGCATCGACGCCAAGGCGGCCTGCAGTATCAACAATTACCATACTGTGAAGTTTTGATTGCGCGAATGCAATTCCATCTTTTGCAACTGAGACAGGGTTGCCAACGCCATTTCCTGGTTCTGGGGCAAAGACAGGAACACCCACCGATTGACCGACAACTTGAAGTTGGTTAACAGCGTTTGGTCTCTGTAAATCAGATGCGACCAATATCGGAGTCTCGCCTTGATCTTTATAAAACTTAGCTAATTTTGCAGCCAAAGTTGTCTTACCCGCACCTTGCAAACCTGCCAACATAATCACGGTAGGTGCTTTCTTCGCAAAACGAATTCGTCGTGCTCCCCCACCGAGAATTTCAGTGAGTTCGCGATTGACGACATCGAAAATAGCTTGAGATTGATTGGTACCAGCTTGAAGAGTATGTAAGAGTTCTTTTGACTGCGCATCAATCTTGCGAGTGAAGTCTTCAACTACCTCTAGCGCAACATCTGCTTCCAACAACGCCTGGCGAATCTCCAAGATGGCAGCATCAATGTCTTTCTCTGAAATTTTGCCGCGTGAGCGTAGCCCTGAAAATGCAGAGGCAAATTTGGAGGAGAGCGAATCAAACATAGTGGTGGAACTCTACTTCAGTGCTGTGCGCAATCGAGTTGCCACTTCTTCGGCACGTTCTGGCGTGAGCGGGCCTCCGCCTATCTCTGTGACATATAACGTGTCGATGGCTTCAGCTCCTAGCGTGGTAACAATTGCAGAGCGAATATCAATGTTGCTGCGCATAATTGAGTCACCAATTCCAAATAACAGTGCTGGACGATCGTGGCTACGTACCTCAATAATCGTGGCATCTGTTGCAGCATCCATAAAGGTATCCACTACTGGTTCTGGCACTGGGATAGACGGTAATTGCGCATATGCATCAATACGTTCCTGAATGCGTTCCTTGAGAGAACTCTTGCTTGAAAGTGCGCGACTTAATTCATCATGCAAAACCTTATTTGTGAGTTCGGGAGCATTCGGATCGGGAATGACAATCCACTCCATCACTGCAGCGCCGGAAAGAGATTTAGTACGCGCCGAACGAACATCTAAACGCAATAAGTTTAGAACACCAGCAACTGTTGATAAGAGACCCGTGCTATCAGGAACAACAATCTCTATTGCATAGACACTTCCGCGGTTATCAATCGCAACCGATAACTCTCCAGCCTCAGCTTTTGCCCGCTGGGCATCGCTCGGTTCGGGTTGTTGCGCCACCGTATTGTCAGTGATGGCGAGTTCGACCTTTGTGACTAATTCTGAAACGAGTGACGCCTTCCACTCAGTCCATGCTGCGCGTCCTGTAGCTTCACCATCTGCGATGCTCAAAGCATGCAGCAGTTCGAGTGTTTGTAAATCAGGTATCACATCAGCTACCGAAGTAATCGTCGCCGGATCATCTAGATCACGACGCGTTGCAGTGGCTGAAAGAAGAAGATGGTGTTTAACCAAGAGCTTTATCGTTTCCACATCAGGTTGCGAGAATCCGATTCGCTGTGCAAGTGGTTCGATAAGACGTTCACCACGTTCTGAGTGATCTTCTTGAGTGCCTTTACCAATATCGTGAAAGAGCGCGCTGAAGAGAAGTAAATCCGGGCGATGTACTTGTCGGGTTAGCGCCGCAGCTTGCACAGCAGTTTCGACCATGTGGCGATCTACCGTGTGTCGATGCAGAACATTGCGTTGCGGAAGTGACCGAACTGATTTCCATTCAGGAATCCAATGGAAAATAATCTCCTCTTGATCGAGAGCTTCAATAATTTGCACCATCGCACTTCCAGCGCCGATGAGAGAAATCAAACTTTCACGGGCTTCACGTGGCCACGGAGTTGGTAATTGGCCCACGCCTTCACTCAAAGATTGGGCAAGTCGCGCTAGTGAGTCCATTGACAGTGGCAAACCAAGTTGCGCAGCCGATGCAGCAGCACGTAGCCCAATAACCGGATCGAGAGCAAAATCTGAATTAGGGTCGATCACAACTTCTTTGTTGGCAACGCTAATGTCACGGGAAAGAGTTGTGCTTCTGACTTTCTTGAAGAATCTGCCGGCTCCATCTTTGTCTTTATGTGCATATCGATACCAGGTGGAATCGAGAAGATAGTCAACTGAACGTGCCGCTTGCGCTACATCACTCATGAGAGCATCAGCATCTGCATATTCCAAATATTCCGCGACTTTATCTTGTTCTTGAAATAGCAATTTATCTTTATCGCGACCGCTCACGATATGAAGTGCTTCACGCACATTGGCAAGAATTGATTCAGCAAAACTAACTTTTTCAATGGGAATTGAAATTGAGGCTGATTTACTAATGGCACGAATCGCTGTGATATCTCGCAACCCTCCGCGTGCCTCTTTCAAATCTGGCTCAAGTAAATATGCCAGCTCGCCCACACGTTGATGGCGCTCGGTCAGAGATTGTTCTAGCTCTGCAAGTCTTCGTTTGGAATTCTTCCGCCACTCATCAATGGCATCGACTTGTACGGCAGCAACGAGATCTGGGTTTCCACAGACGAGTCTGATATCAAGAAGTCCGAGTACAACCTTTAAATCGGTCTCTGCTGCTTCTCGTACCTCCGAACGGGTCCGAACCGAGTGATCAATTTTGATATTTTTATCCCACAACGGATAGAGGATTTTGTTCACTAAATCTGAAAGTTCTTTCTCTGGAAGAGAACCAGAGTGAAGAATGACAATATCTAAATCTGAACCTGGCGATAGTTCGCCGCGGCCGAAACCTCCGACCGCGGCGATAGCTACCTCATGTGCTTTTGCGCCACTTTCTGTGAAGAGTGAAGAGAGAAGCAGATCCCCCTCGTTGGATCTAGCGCGTCGCTCTCGTGTCCCCATGACGCCTATCTTAGTTTGGAATGACTAGGTCTTAGTTTGGAGTGACTAAATAGCGTCAGGTCCACGCTCTCCCGTGCGAACGCGTACGACCTGTTCTACTGGAGTTGTCCAAACCTTTCCATCACCGATTGAACCTGTTGATGCTGCCTTAACGATCACATCAACAACTGATGCAGCATCTTTATCATCGACAAGTACCTCGAGACGGACTTTTGGTACTAGATCTACCGTGTATTCGGCTCCACGGTAAACCTCGGTATGACCTCGCTGGCGACCGAAGCCACTTGCTTCAGAGACAGTCATACCAGTAATGCCTGCAGCTTGCAGAGCATCTTTTACTTCATCTAACTTAAATGGCTTGAGAATTGCGGTAATCAACTTCATAGTGATGCACCTCCACGTGATGAGCTAGCTAATTCATATGCAGATTCAGCATGTTCCTTGAGGTCGATGCCTTCGATTTCAACTTCGCGAGAAACTCGGAAGCCGATTGTCTTTTCAATAGCAAAACCAATAATGAGAGTTGCAATGAATGAATATCCAAGAACCAGGCCAACACCTAGTGCTTGCTTGCCAAGTAGTGCAGCTCCACCACCGTAAAGGATTCCATCGAGTCCGATGCTGTTAACAACATGTGTACCGAAGATTCCAATAGAAAGAGATCCCCAGATTCCACCCACAAGGTGAACTCCGACTACGTCTAGTGAGTCATCGAAACCAAGCTTGTACTTCAAGCTCACGGCAAGTGAACAGAGAATTCCGGCGATGAGACCGATAACAACTGCAGCCCACGGAGCTACGAATGCGCATGCTGGGGTGATGGCAACTAATCCTGCGACAGCACCGGATGCGGCGCCTAATGAAGTTGCATGTCCATTACGAACTTTTTCAACTAATAACCAACCAAGGAGTGCACCGGCAGTTGCAACTTGTGTATTTAAGAATGCAAGTCCAGCAATACCGTTTGCAGCTAGCGCTGATCCAGCGTTAAATCCGAACCAACCAAACCACAAGAGCCCTGATCCAAGCATTACCAGTGGCAATGAGTGTGGTCGCATAGATTCTTTG
>Ga0214921_10002750_pt1 | contig 28033 bp, 68 predicted proteins | sample LL1505_MetaG_FD_177992 | JGI IMG/M metagenome (GOLD analysis project Ga0214921, IMG submission 177992) | Freshwater microbial communities from Lake Lanier, Atlanta, Georgia, United States - LL-1505 | ecosystem: Environmental > Aquatic > Freshwater > Lake | place: USA: Georgia | collected...
AGAAGATTCAAAGAAATATCTGAAATTGTTATGCCTCAAGTTAAAGACGATTTAAGTGGATTAGATAAAAATTCATTTGTTAAGAAACATGGACTTTCAAAATCTGCTGCTAAACAAAAATTGACCTCAGAAGCAAAAGAAAAGACAGAGTATGATTACGAAGGTGATATGGCTCGTGGCCAATTACAAAGCGTAATTAACAATGCTCAAAGAGTTCATGATATGTTGGAAGATAATGATAATCTTCCTGAGTGGGTTCAATCTAAAATTACACTAGCTGAAGATTATATTTCAACAGTTGCCAATTATATGATGAGTGAAATAGATGAAGAAGTCATGCAAGAAGAAGATGCATATGATAAAGATGTTAAACCTTCTAACAAACCGCACAATAAAGAAGCAGCTGCAAAACGTGCTAGAGATGCAGCCTTAGCAGCAAGAAAGAAAATGACTCAAGAAGAAGTTGAATCTATTGATGAGTTGTCTAATAACTTATTGGGTCGTTACAAGACTGCCGCTGGTGCCGATGCAAGTAAGGCTGATAAAGCTGGTGACTATGACAAAGGCAACAAGCGTTTTAGTGGTATTATGAGAGCAACTAAGAAACAATTTTCTAATGATATGAAAAAAGAAGAAGTGATGCAAGAAGGTCGCCCATCACAACGACATCCTTTAGAAGGTCATGAGTATCACAAAAAGTCTAATGATGCATTGATTCATATTGCTAAAGATGCACATGCTGCCGCTGAAGCAATGAAGTCACACAATACTACTGCTGAAAACAAATATCGTGACCAAGCAAATGATTCTGCAACAGTAAGACACTTCCGCAAAACAAGTGGAATGCCTGACTGGTACAAAAAGAAGTATGGTCATGTCAAAGAAGGAGTTGTAAACGAAGTTATGGATGAACCAAACTACAAAAACTCTATTCAAGCTCGTCAAAAGAAAGCTGATGATGCTAACAAACCACCATTTGATGGTCCTTACAAGAAGGCTAAAGGTGATGTAAAAGATAAATCTGGTGCTGTACACACAGCACAATCAATGGCAAAAGATGCAGCTCATAGAGGTATGCAAATGGCCGTGAAGAAAAAAGGTATCAAAGAATCGAAACAAGCTTCTATTGTTCGTGATGCAGTTAAATCTGCCAAAGACAAGAAAAAAGCTGCATCAGAAGACAAATTTCAGGCAGATCCTGAGTTGTCGAATTCGATAACAAGAAATGTATGATAGTGATTGAAGCATAAATATAATATCAAACCGGATATAAAACAAGGAGAAAAATATGTCTTTATGGACAAATACTGATGCATCGAATGGTGCACCAAAGTTTGCGGGAACTGGAGGTTTAGGCCTTTCTGCAAACACACAAGGAACGCTTTATGCTAACACAAAAGCGAGTTTTCATGTACCAGGCGCAGCCGTAGGTATTTTTGGAGTTGACCCAACAGAAGATGGTATTCTTGGTTCTGAGGGTAGATTCACAACTCACGCAGGTTGGGTACTGAGAAAAGCAGGCATGGGTCCAATCGTATCCATTACTGCAAATACTGGCGCTGTTGGTGCTAACGGCACAATCATCTTCACAGGTGGTAACAAAGGCCTTAGCAATATTGCTGCTCGTCAAACTGGTGGTGTTACAAATCCATTAGTAGAAGCAAGAGCAAACGTAGCTGTTAATTCAGCTGGATACATTACTTCAATTGTAATTGATAATCCTGGATTCTATGCGAATACTCCAGCTATTGCGTATAATGCTTCTGTAGGTAACGGATCGTTCACTATTGTTATGGGTGGTCGTGCAAATCGTGTTCAAACAGAAACATTGGTTGCTATGGGCTCTATGGTTGGTGATGGATCTGACGATATCATCTATGCAGATAGTTGATGCGATTCAGTCAATATTTAAATGAGTTGGCCAATGCAGAAATGCATTACAGTCAACCTATTGTTACTAAAGAGATACCATTCGATGAGATTGGTACTAATCAGTCACAAACTGAAATTAACAATCGTTTAGATAGAGACTTAAATGATGTTCTTTTATCTCCAGAATCCGGTTTACAACGTATTCGTAAAGTGTTGAGTGCATATGGTTATGATATGCCAGCACTTTACGATGCTGATCCTGAGGGGGATGAAGTTATATTAGATTTAGAAGACGATTTGGGTGTTTACATAATTTACTATCTAACCGATGACGATAACTATGAGTTTTATGCTGAAGTAGGCAAAGAAAGCCGTATGGAAGAACTTTTATCGGACGGAGAAGACAAAGAAGAAGAATAATAAATGTCCTTTGATGATTTGACAAATGATAATATTATGATGTATGCAATTAAGGCTTATGATAGACCTGATTGTATTATGAGTGAATTTAAAGACGATATGAAACGATTTAATTATCTGAAAAGACTATTTCGTAGATATCGCAAACTGAATGAACTTAGAGAACAATTGGTGTTAAATCATCTGGTTGTTCTCTATAATGTTTTTGGACCAGAGGTAACTTCAAGAATGTTATTCTTTAAAGTGTCTAAAGATGATTTTCCAGCATTAAAGACATATTTGTTGTTTTTGAGTTGTATGCCTGATGTAGTTAAAGGAATTAAAGGCCATGACATATTATCTTCAGAGATACCAATCGACACTAAAATTGCAGAAGTACTAAGACAAAAATGATTACAATTAGTGGTTCTCCCTCTATTAGCAGTGGCGGCTCAATATCATTTAATGGTAGTAGTCAATATCTAGCACTTGCATCAAATGCGGCCTTTGCATTTGGCACTGGTGATTTTACGATAGAAACTTGGATATATCCAAATAATCTTTCTGGTCGTTTGTGGTTTTTTGATTCTAATACTGATAATGTAGACCTTAATGGTAATGGTGGCATTTTTTATTTTGGTTCAGGTGGTATATACAGTAGTGCAACCAATACAGTAATAACGGTGGGTGCTTGGCATCACATAGCATTAGTAAGAGCAAGTGGAACTGTAACGCTTTATGTGAATGGTTCTTCTGTAATGTCTCAAAATGGCATTGGATATAATAGTGTATCAAATAGAGCAATGGAAATTGCATATAGTTCTTCTCAAGGCAATGGTTATTTTAATGGCCTAATGACTAATTTTAGAGTTGTTAAAGGCACGGCAGTATATACATCTGCGTTTACTGCGCCAACAAATCCATTAACTGCTATTACAAATACACAGCTACTATTGAGTGTAACAAGTAGTGGAACTCTTGTTACAGATAGTAGCACAAACAATTTAACAGTAACAAACGCCGGTTTAGCAACATATAGTAGCACAACGCCAATTGTTTCTTCTGCTGGTGGTGGAATAAAAATCACTGGTGGTATGATTATAGTTTAATTAAAAGGTCTATATGACAAACGAATTTAAAAAAGAATGTGGTGTAGGTCAGTATTGGTGTACAACCGATAAGGTCTGCAAACCTATACAAGAAGATGCACCAGTTAACGCAGTTGGTGGTGGTCAAATCGCAGGTATTGGTGTTGGACCTAAGGGTGAACCTGGTGTCAACAGAAAGAAGAAAACAGCTTCTTTCATCTCTTTTATAAAGAGAAAAGCTAATGTGGCTTCTTAATTGGTTACCTAACTGGATATTCTATGCTATAGGATTAGTAGGTTTGATTGGTCTATTTTCGACCTATCTACTGAGATTCATACCAATCCCAGCAATCTATATGTACAAGACACCAATTCAACTGGTGTCTGTTCTTTTAATTGCGTTCGCCACATACATGTCAGGTGGTATTGCAAACGAAGAAAAGTGGAATGCAAGAGTAAAAGAAGTTGAGGCTAAAGTTGCTGCGGCTGAAGTCGAATCAGCTAAGCAGAATGTAAAAATTGTAGAAAAAGTTGTTAAGAAAACTGAATATATAACTAGGAAAGGTAACGATGTAATTCAGTATGTTGATCGTGAAATCGTTAAGTATGATAGTTCATGTGTAATACCAAAAGAGTTTGTTAAGGCGCACAATGATGCCACGGAGTTGAACAAATGAAATATCTTACATGCGTTTTGCTTATTCTGATATCAGGATGTTCAACTGTTGTTCCTGTAACAGCTAAGTTCCCTGAAGTGCCAACAAAGTTGCAGGCTAAATGCCCACAACTAGAAAAACTGAAAGATGAAGTAAAGTTAAGTGAAGTATCTAAAACAATCACAATGAACTATTCAACGTACTATGAATGTGCTGTAAAAGTAGATTCTTGGAATGAATGGTATCAAGTTAACAAATTAATATTTGAAGGAATAAAGTAATGGAACTAACAATAGAACAACTAAAACAATTACTGCCAAAGAATCCATATGTAGGCCATTGGCATGATGCATTGTCTAAACTGTTGCCAGACTATGAAATCAATACACCAAAACGTATTGCAGCCTTCATTGCACAATGTTCACATGAGTCTGGTGGATTCACCGCACTCAAAGAGAATCTAAATTACAAACCCGCAACTCTGCGTAAGTTGTTCTCTAAGTATTTTCCAACTGATGCACTTGCAGAAGAATACTGTGCGAAACCAAACAAACAAGAAGCGATTGCAAACAGAGTCTATGCATCACGCATGGGTAATGGCGATGAGGCCTCTGGTGATGGTTATAAATATTGCGGTCGTGGTTTAATTCAATTGACTGGCAAATCAAACTATATTGCATTTGCTGATTCTTTAGAAATATCACCAGAAGAAGCATCTGAGTATCTCGCAACTTTTGAAGGTGCGGCACAATCTGCATGTTGGTTTTGGGAATCAAACAATCTAAACCAGTGGGCAGATAAGGGTGACATTCTCACACTTACAAAACGAATCAATGGCGGTACCATCGGACTTGAGGACCGCATCAAACATTATGAACACGCTTTACATGTTTTAGGAGCATAATGTGAATGATAAACACCTTTTCTACGCAGCTATTTGTTTGATTGTTTTACCACTCACACTAGGCTTTTTTGGTGGCGATAAGTTTCGTTACCCATGTCAAGACTCAGCAAACTGGGAAAAAGATTTTTGTAAGTTTCCGATCTGTGATGTAACAAGAACTTGTCCAGAACATATCTTTAAAGGTCAAAGAGACCCAAGACTTGGACCACCAAAGCCTGAAACACAACAATCATCAGTTTTACCTGCACCAACACAATGTATCACACCAACACAAGGAGTTAACTGTGCAAAATAATAACATAATGTACACAGAAGAGCAATTAATGGCTCGTCTGAAATTCTTCATCGGTATTTGTTTGGCATTAACATTGACAGGTATTGTCTTTGTTGTGTTGTATTCAATTATCTTTGTTACTCAACCATTAAATGCAATCTCTCCAATCGATCAGAAATTCTTTGAGTTGATTATTCCTATTGCAACATTCTTGACTGGTACATTATCAGGCATTATGTTAGCAGGCAACGATAAAAATTTAAGAGAAAAAGCACTAGATGCAGCCAACAAACCAACACCAGTGTCGCCTGCACCAACAACTCCTTCATCAGGTTCAAACTTTTCATCAGGTTTTCCCTCAACACCTAACTTTTCTGCATCAACAACAGGTGGATTCGGTGCGAGTTTTGATTCAGCACAAACACCGTTTGCAGGTTTTGGTGGCAAGTTAGCACCACCACCTGCATCACAACCATTACTCTAAGAAAAACTATGTCATCTAATCAAAAACTCACAGAAGCTGTAGCAGAAGTCATTGAAAGTGAAATGACTGGTAAGAAGTGGTACTACAGTAAAACCTTTTGGGTTAATATCATTGCAGCTGTATCTATTATTGTTCAGTCTAGTTATGGATTGATATTACCTGTAGAGTATCAAATGATCGCCCTTAGTTTAGTTAACATGGGTCTTCGTAAAATATCTTCTAGCGCAGTAACTTGGTAAAAAAAGGAACAAATATGAAAAACCTTGCATGGAAATTGCTCTTACCCTTAGTTGTTTGTTTTACTGTCGGTTCATCGACAGCTTATGCAGAGGCACAAACGAAAGAAGTGTGCCATGATAAAGCAGGTAAAGACGGCAAACCAATAACTGGTAAAGACGGCAAAGTTGTACAAGAATGTAAAAAAATCAAAGTACACAAAAAACTAGAAGGCACAGAAGTTCCTGTGAAGAAATAAATGGCGACTACGACAGAACGACTTGGTATTGTTGAAACTAAGGTACAAAACTTAGATGAGAAAATTGATGATCTTAAAATAGATGTTAAAGATATGCATGATTGCCTTGATAAAACGAGGGAAAGCTTGACAGATAAGTTGAATACGATGTATGATGCTTCTTGTAACCAACATAAATCTTTAGCTGAAGAAATTAATGCATTGAAATCTCAAAGAGACAAATGGTTGTGGACTGCCGCCGGTGCAATTGCCGTCATGGGTTGGGTATCTGGCCATGCGGAAACATTGATAAAATTCATTAGTTAGCCTTGACAATGACTGAGAGGTGTGTTACAATATGAGACTATGTTACACACCGACTCAAAATACATCAAACTGGTTTCTTCTCGCTTGCGTAACTTCAAGCAGAAGGATGCCTATCTTTGGAACTTTTCCTGTCCCATCTGTGGCGACAGTCAAAAGAATAAATTAAAAGCCCGTGGTTATGTCTTCAAAAAAGGCAATGATCTATTCTATCGTTGCCATAACTGTGGCATAGGAACTAGTCTTGCCAATCTCCTTAAAAACCTCGATACCGCATTACACAGCGAGTATGTTCTTGAACGATACAAAACGGGTGAATCCGGTGTTAAGAACTATTCCAACGAGGCGATTTCCGTACCATCCCCCAAGTTTGGAAGATTACAGAAGTCTAAAGTCTTCGAACACGCTGAATGGATCAATAAATTACCATCTGAGCATTTCTGCTTAATATATGCGTCAAAAAGACTGATTCCGACTCAGTTTTACGATAAATTACTGTTTACCAGTCATTATAAACAGTTTATTACGACACTAGTTCCAGATCACGGAAAACAGCTGCTGGATGACGCTAGGCTTGTAATACCGTTCTATAACGTGTATAATGAACTTATCGCTGTATCTGGCAGAGCTTTAGAGACTAGTGATAAAACTCTACGATATGTAACAATCCGTGTCAAAGAAAGTGATGACAAACTTATCTATGGGTTAGATAGAGTTGATTTGAATAAACCCGTAAAGATTGTAGAAGGTCCAATCGATTCTATGTTCTTGAGCAATTGTGTCGCCTCTGGTGATGCTAACTTGACTATAGTGGCAAAAGATATAGATTGTGCTAAAAAAATATTGATATTTGACAATGAACCACGAAATAAAGAAATCGTGAAGATGATGCAAGATGCAATCAAATCAGGGCATAATATTGTTATTTGGCCTGATACGATTAAATCTAAAGATATTAATGAGATGGTAATGAGTGGCATTTCTGTGGATGAAATTGAAAGTATTATAAGTAGGAACACCTTTACAGGTCTTGAGGCGCAAGCCAAATTTGTTTTTTGGAAGAAAATATAACATGAAAATTGAGTTGATTAGTTATTCACAGCCTGAGAGTTATTTTGCTGAGAATATGACAGAGTTAGTTGCTTTCTGTGCAAGGGTATCAAACCCAAGCAATCAAACTAACAAAGATACAAGTGAGAAGTTGATTCGTTATTTGGTTAAAAACCAACACTGGTCACCACTAGAAATGGTGAGTATGTGTTTAGAAATTGAAACTACAAGAGATATTGCGAGACAAATATTGAGACACAGGTCGTTTTCATTTCAAGAATTTAGTCAAAGATATGCTGATCCCACAGCCGAACTTGATGAAGCCTTTGTACTAAGAGAAGCTAGATTTCAAGATACAAAGAATAGACAAAACTCTGTAGAATTGGATATGTCTGATGAAAAGCAACGTCTACTTGCTTTTGATTGGGAACGTGCTCAAAAACGTGTACTATTCTCTGTCAAACAAGAATATAAATGGGCTATTGCTAATGGTATTGCGAAAGAACAGGCAAGGGCTGTATTACCAGAAGGTCTTACAGTCTCACGTTTGTACATGAATGGAACTCTCCGTTCATGGATACATTATATCTCCCTTCGCTCAGCGAACGGCACACAAAAAGAACACAGAGACATAGCACTTAAATGTGCAGAAGTTATTGCCAAAGTATTTCCTATGGCAAAAGAATTCACAGAACAATAATAATTGGAGTAAAGATGGACGATATCGTTAACGGTATAAGGGTAGACTATTCTCGGGATAATCTCTTTGATGAATTAGGATTAAAAAGACTTAAAGAAAGTTACATGAAAGAAGATGAAGAATCACCACAACAAAGATTTGCACATGTTTCAAGCTCGTTTGGTTCCAATTCGGAACATGCACAGCGATTATATGAATACAGCAGTAAACATTGGTTGTCTTATTCTACTCCCATTCTTTCTTTTGGTCGCAGTAAACGTGGTTTGCCTATATCATGCTTCTTACCTTATCTCCACGATAGCGCAGAAGGTCTTGTCGATTGTCTTGCAGAAGTAAATTGGTTGTCCATGTTGGGCGGAGGAGTAGGAATTGGAATCGGAATACGTTCATCAGATGATAAGAGCGTTGGGGTTATGCCTCATCTTCGCACTTATGACGCTAGTAGTTTGGCATACAGACAGGGGCGGACAAGGAGGGGGTCTTATGCTGCTTATCTTGATATCTCTCATCCCGATATTCTTATCTTTTTAGAGATGAGAAAACCAACAGGCGACCCTAACATGCGTTGCCTGAATCTACATCACGGTATCAATATCACAGATGATTTCATGCGTTTGATTGAAAAGGCCATGATTGATCCAACATCTAATGATGATTGGGAGTTAAAAGACCCACACAATGGTGAGGTGCGTGAAGTTGTATCTGCAAGAGACTTGTGGCAACGTGTGCTTGAAATGCGTATGCAAACAGGTGAACCATATATACATTTTATTGATGCGAGTAATCGTGCATTGCCTGAGTTTCAAAAGAAATTAGGTCTGAGTATTAAACAAAGTAATCTGTGTAGTGAAATTATTTTACCAACAGATAAAGATAGAACAGCGGTGTGCTGTTTGTCTTCTGTTAATTTGGAGTACTATGATGACTGGAAATCAGATCCTTTATTTCTTTCTGATATCGCTGAAATGCTTGACAATGTTCTTCAGTATTTTATTGATAATGCGCCTGCCGCCGTTAAACGTGCAAGGTATAGTGCCAGTCGTGAGCGCTCTATTGGTATCGGCGCTTTGGGTTGGCATGCTTATCTACAACGAAATAACATCCCGTGGGAATCAGCATTAGCCACTGGTGCTAATCTAAAGATATTCAAACACATTAGGAGTAAACTAGATGAAGCGAATATTCAGCTTGGCTCGCAAAGAGGTGAATGTCCTGATGCTACTGGCACTGGCCTGCGTTTCAGTCATCTTATGGCTATTGCTCCAAATGCTTCTAGCTCTATCATTATGGGAAATACTTCTCCTAGTATTGAGCCTTATCGGGCTAATGCGTATAGGCAAGACACTCTTTCGGGGTCATCTTTAAATAAGAATAAGTTTTTAGATAAATTTATTAAAGAGGCGTGTGATGCAAACAAAAAACTCGACTATCAAGAAATCTGGTCAAGTATTATTGCAAATGACGGATCCGTACAACACTTGGAATTTCTTGACGAGTGGACCAAAGACGTATTCAAAACGAGTATGGAGATTGACCAACGATGGATTGTGGATCACGCAGCTCACAGACAGAATTACATTGACCAAGCACAATCCCTTAACCTGTTCTTTAGACCAGACGTTAATGTGAAATACCTACATGCCGTGCATTTTCAGGCATGGAAACAAGGCCTAAAAACCCTGTACTACTGCCGTTCTGAGAAGATTGGTAAGGCAGATAAAGTATCTAAAAAGATTCAACGTGAAATCATTGAAGAAATTGATTTAAAAGCGTTGGCAACAGAGGAAGTTTGTTTAGCCTGCGAGGGATAAAAGATGGCATATTCACAACAAGTAATCGATCACTATGAAAACCCACGAAATGTGGGCAGTTTTAGTAAAGATGAAAAAGATATTGGCACAGGCATGGTGGGTGCACCAGCTTGTGGTGATGTGATGAAATTACAAATTAAAGTCAAAGATGGAATCATTATAGATGCTAAATTCAAAACATATGGATGTGGTTCTGCAATTGCTTCTAGTTCATTAGTTACAGAATGGGTCAAGGGTAAAACCCTTAATGAGGCCTCAACAATTAATAACTCAGAAATTGCTTCTGAGTTAGCATTACCACCAGTTAAGATACATTGTAGTATTCTAGCAGAAGATGCTATCAAAGCAGCCGTAAATGATTACCGTAACCGACATAGCCAATAATAAAATTAAACAACTTCTAACTAAACGTGGCCAGGGTGTTGGCATACGATTAGGTGTGAGAACTACTGGTTGTAGTGGTTTAGCCTATACGATAGAATATGTCGATAAGTATGATGTTGAGGAAGGTGTGATTAACTATGCACAAAAAGATTTTGTGATATTAGTAGATTTAAAAAGTGATGTGTATCTTAGAGGTCTCACAATGGATTGGGTTCGTAATGGGCTCAATGAAGGATTTGATTTTAAAAACCCAAATGAACGTGACCGTTGCGGTTGCGGAGAAAGTTTCAGAATATGATAACAATAACAGAATCAGCAAAAACAAAAATATTGGATCTTTTTGCAGAAGAAGGCAACCCCGATTTAAAATTAAGAACCTTTGTACAGGGTGGAGGTTGTAGTGGAATGACTTATGGATTTACTTTTGATGAAATAAAGAATGAAGATGATTTTGAAATGGAATTGGGAAATACTGGAATATTGATTGATGCAATGAGTATGCAGTATCTACAAGGCGCAAGCGTAGATTATAAAGATGATCTACAAGGTTCACAGTTTGTTATTAGCAATCCAAATGCTCAATCAACTTGTGGTTGTGGTAGTAGTTTTTCTGTCTAAATGAAAACTATTGCTCTGTTTGTAAACGATCCGAAGTGTTCGGTACAATCTAGTAATGGGATCATCAAAGCACTTGATGGTCATTATCATTTCAAATTATTTTCAAAGAATGAGATAGAAGATGGCTTTTTTAACAATGTTGATGCTGTGGTTGTGCCTGGCGGTTTTGGTGATGCGGACTCTTACGATAGTCTTTTCAAGTACAATGGAAGAGCGGTCAAGAAATATATCAAATCTGGCGGTCGCTATCTTGGCATTTGTATGGGCGCTTATTGGGCTTCATCATTATATCTCAACATCTTAGATAATGTAGAAGCTGTTCAGTATCTAAAAAGACCTGATACTGATACAAGACGGCCGCATGCTAAGAATATAAACATAACATGGCGTGGTGAACCCATGAATATGTTTTGGTATGATGGGTGCGCTTTGATTGGTGATGGTAAAAAAGAGGTCGTTGCAACATACAGTAATGGTGATGCGATGGCTATCATACAAAATAGAATAGGTCTAATAGGCTGTCATCCAGAGAGTGAACAATTCTGGTATGATAGTTATAGTTGGATGAAAGGCAAGTATCATAACGGTACGCATCACAAACTATTATTAGATTTTGTAAATGAATTAATGGAAAAATAAATGGCGCACATCGTAGCAAATCTACCACCAGTAAAGTGTTTCATTCGTAAAGAATTTCTTTATGACTTTAAAAAGGGTTTCGGTGAACTTGAACCTTGTTGGTGGGTGAGTATTAAGTCTTTGCGAGGCCAAGCGTTTCGAATTGAAGCATATCTAAACAACTATGGTGCATTGTATGATAAATTACCATTACATGCATTTTGTTGGAAACCTGTTGAGAATGAATTACCATTAGATTATCTACAGTTGTGGGATTGCTTATCATATGACATAACAGTTATAAAGAAAGCACAGTTACAATCAATGAAGTGTAAGTTTAAATTAAAGAATGGAAATTGGCAATATGGTGTTTATATGTTTACAGTTGATTCTGCTCATCCTGATTTTAACGTACTTGATACAGGGTTTTCTGAAGATATCGAAGACCACAAGTCTTATAATTTCATTATGTGTGATAATGGGCAGTTTGCTGCTCAGCCAAATAATAGATTGATTGTGTTTGAACCAAGTAGTAATCCAAAAGAATTGAAGATGCCAGATTTTCAAGTCGCAACAAAGAAATGGTCCGTAGAAGCAGATTTAAAATGGGCATTGGGTGATACAAATACAGTTATGTACGAATAACATAAACAAAAAAAGAGAGTAAATGAAAACTAAATCAAAATTAACAGACAGCAGAGATGCATTTAAACCATTCAACTATCCATGGGCATATGATGCCTGGTTGAAGCATGAACAAAGTCATTGGTTACACACAGAAGTACCGATGGCTGAAGATGTGAAAGACTGGAAGAATAAACTAACTAATGAAGAAAAACAATTTCTCACAAACATATTTCGATTCTTTACTCAAGGCGATATCGATGTTGCCGGTGGTTATGTTAACAATTATCTTCCTTATTTTCCTCAGCCTGAGATACGGATGATGTTAATGGGCTTTGCAGCTCGTGAAGCATTACACATTGCAGCCTATTCGCATTTGATTGAGACATTAGGTTTACCTGATACAACATACAATCAATTCATGGAATATCAGGCAATGAGAGATAAACATGATTATGTTATGGATTTGTCTGCACAGAATACAACCAAAGAGAATACTGCCACACACATTGCTGTGTTCTCGGCATTCACAGAAGGTATGCAGTTGTTTAGTTCATTCATTATGTTGTTGAATTTCCCACGCACAGGTAAAATGAAGGGCATGGGTCAAATCGTTACATGGTCTATTGTTGATGAGACAATGCACGCTGAGAACATGATTAAGTTATTCAGAACATACATAGAAGAAAACAAAGAGATTTGGAATGATGACTTAAAATCTCGCATATATACTATCGCAGAGAAAATGGTTGAGTTAGAAGATAAATTTATTGACTTGGCATTTGAAATGGGTCCGATGGAAGGCCTATCAAATGAAGATGTTAAGAAATATATCAGATACATTGCTGATCGTAGATTGATTAGTCTTGGTCTAAAAGGTGTGTTTAAAGTTAAGAAAAATCCATTACCATGGGTTGAAGAAATGATTAACGCACCAACACATACTAATTTCTTTGAGAACAGAGCAACAGACTATGCCAAAGGCGCCCTATCGGGAGACTGGCATGATGTATGGGGTAAAGCCGCATGAAGAAAATTCTAATTTTATCGCTGATGTTGATTTCAGTATCAGCGTCAGCACAGCATCATCATGGTTATTGGCGCCATGGCCATGGTGGTGGCAATCCATGGTTTTGGGTTGCACCAACTGTAATAGGTGGTGTAGTCGGCTATGAGATTGCAAGACAACAGCAACCTGTGGTAATACAACAAATACCAACATGTGCGTCACCTGGAATACGTTGTAGTTATGAGATACAACAGCCAGTTCAGGTGCAACCAATTTGTTCAATATGGACTGAAGTGCAGAATCCTGATGGAACAATAACTAGAACAAGAACCTGCACACAATAAGAAAGATAATATGAAGAAGTTTTTGATATTACTAGCACTATTCAGTAGTGCTGCTTTTGCTTGGGATCAACGGGCACCCAATCCAGTAGATGCATGTAAAGTGCATAGTCCATATGGTTTTGCAGCCGTAAAAAGACCAGTACAACCAATCTGCCGTGAGGCTTATTTGGTGGCCTATGATGCACCAGTTAAGATTCCAGCATACGTTGCATATACATTAGAACCCGCAAAAGCAATTGGTTGCTTTCCACGCACTAATGCATTTGTTGCGGATCAATCATTAGGTGGCACAGGTGCAAGACCAGATGATTATGCTGGTACAGGATACGATAAGGGTCATGCGGCACCAGATGGTGATTTATCATGGTCACAACAAGTGGAGTACGAATCTTTTTTAATGACAAACATGTATCCCCAAGCCGGATCTTTAAATCGGGGAATATGGAAATTACTAGAAACATCAGTAAGGGGCTGGGTAGTGCAACTCAACCAACCTTTTACTATATACGTTGGCGCATTCTATGGCGCTGGTGATAAAACAATAGGTAACGGTGTTTTGGTGCCACATGGATATTATAAAATTGTAATTAATAACACCACGCACGAAGTTGCTGGTTGGAAGTTTCCACACAACCCACCATATCCTAATTTAGGCAATAACCTTCAAACATACAGATTACCAATTTCTGCAATACAACAAGAAGCTAACATTAAGTTTGCTTTCCCTGTAAACGCAAAAGAGATTGATCCTGGAAAAGAATGGCCTGTGGATTATGGTAAATTAACTAACGCAAAACGTGCCAAGTGTGGCGCCAATGCATCCGAATAATGGCCACAATACATCACATATGTGAAGACTGTAACTCAGAATTCACAATCAAATACGATCCAGATATCTGCGATAGCGATCCATTACATTGCCCATTCTGCTCAGCATACATACTTGAATCAGAGGAGTATGATGATGAGGATGAATAGTGTGGCATTATAATGGTGTTGAATTCACAGAAGATTTAATAGATAAATCATTTGGGTTTGTATACTGTATCACAAACCTAACTAATGGCCGTAAGTATATTGGTAAGAAACTATTTACCAAATCAGGCCGTAAGCAAACCAAAGGTAAGATTAAGAAAGTCCGTGTAACATCGGACTGGCTTGATTACTATGGGTCAAACAAAGAACTACAGGAAGATGTAGTGAAGAACGGTGCAGATACATTTCACCGTGAGATACTTTACCTATGTGCCACTAGGTCTGAATGCTCGTATAGAGAAACACTAGAGATATTCAACAGAGGTGCCTTGTTGACTGAGGATTATTACAATTCATGGGTCACCTGTAAGATACACAAGGCACATGTTTTAGGCAAGTTTTAAAGTGTACCCTCTAAATTGTTGCATTGCAGTATAAATGTGTATAAATACATTAGTAGAAACACTATTATCGTTTCTACTCATTCAAACACAATTTGGAGTCAACATGTTAAAGTTCTTACAAAGGATTTTCTATATTAAACAGCAATCACGGTTGGAACAATATCTTTCAACTAAGTCTATCACCGATACTGGTCAACTAGAACAGTACATGCGTGAATATGATAGACAAGCAGAAAGAGGATACATATGAAAATCGTTTTAATTAAAATTTATAAAGCATTTGAAGCTCTTGGTAGTTTTACTAAGGAATACCGAGAGTTCAAGTACGGTGCATATCGCACCGGCAAATAACCTATCGTCTAAAGGAGATAAACCATGGCCAATTCTATTTTCACACCATTATACTTTGCAAACTATTTTGTAGATCAAGTACAAGATGCAAAGAACAAAGTTGTTGATACATTTGTATTCGATGACAAAATCAAATCATCTATCAAAGATTTCGTTGAAGCACAACGCACTTTCACAAAACAAGTGAATCGTTCTACTAATGAAGTTGCTGAACTAACAGCAGTTGCATTTAAAGACACACTAGAGAAAACTGCTAAAACTGTCAAATCACTATAACGGTGAACTTGCTTAGATAAAAGCATTCAAAGCATACATATCCTTAGAGTAGGTTTAAGGGTATATGCAAAAGAACAAAATACTTCCGTCGGCTAATTATATCAAACATGCAATAAAAACCATGTCGTGGCAACCAATTATAAGAAATGGTTGGATCATCAAATTCTCAGTATTTGAAGGTGGTTCAAGCATTTTACTATTGTTTGTTTCTAATCATACTGGTCACACCATAATTAGAAGCTTTACCGATGAGGACGATGCCGTTAATTTTATTAACTATGTCGTGCAATTAGACCCCGCTGAGTATATTTAAGAATCCCGCTTCGGCGGGATTTTTTATTGGTATAAGTACATTATTACCAGTATTATACTAAAAAGGGTGATATAATGATTGATATCAAGACAGCGGTTCAATCTCTCTACAAGGCGGCCAATGCCAATGTAGCGTATAAGACTTCATCATGGACAAGTGAGAAACAATTCAAACCAAACCCGATATATAAACAAAGAGAATTCAGGAAAGATCCTGAGTACCCTCAATATAAGTTTACACCATCTGAGTTGACGAAAGCGAATACAAAATGAGAATCGGATTTACATGTTCTACCTTTGACCTATTTCATGCTGGGCACATTATGATGCTTAAAGAAGCAAGAACCCAATGTGATTATCTAATTGTCGGTATGCAAACTGACCCCACCATTGATAGAGATTGGAAGAATAAGCCAATTCAGTCTGTTTTTGAAAGGTTTACCCAATTACAGGCTTGCAAATATGTTGATGAAGTGATACCATATGCTACTGAGAAAGAGTTAATCGATATACTATGTTCCTATCCAATAGATGTTCGCATCATTGGGGAAGAGTATAAAGATCAACAATTCACAGGATATGAGTTGCCAATGGCAGTATATTTTAACACAAGACGGCACAGTTTTTCAACAACAGAATTAAGAAAACGGGTGGCGGAGGCGAAGACAATATGACAAAAGAAGAATTGCAGACAGCAAAAGAGCTAGCGGATGATTTAGAGATCAATGGTCATCCAGAAACACTATGTGTGAAGGCCGCAAAGGTCATGCACAGATTGATTGAAGAAAATCAGAGAAAGTTTGCACCACCACATTGGGAGATGAAATTCAATGAGCAAGTCTGAAGATAAAGAAAAACACAGTAAGCGTTTATACAATGACGCTGTTAAGATTGATAGACAGGTGAGTATTGCCAAGGCCAATGGTCTTGTTGCGAATGAACCTCATGCGTACGGCAAGATGCATGCCATGAATTGTGGTAATCCCAATTGTGTCATGTGTGGCAACCCACGCAAGGTTTGGGGTGAGAAGACAATACAAGAGAAGAAATTTGATGAAACGATTGGGTGGACAGAATGAGTATATTAGACCGAATAGAGCAATTGCGATATGAAGCAACGGACCGTCACATGGATGGGTTCTATTGCTGGGACAAGAAGAAGCAATTGTATGAGGTATTATGGGCAGCCAAGAAAGGTTTAGCTGCCTGTAGTAATTTTGAGGGTGAGAGTGAGTGGTTATTATCTAGAGGAGAATCAAATGAGTAAACTTGCCGAACAACAAGAGATGAACAATCATTTGAATCATTTACAAAAAATGGTTGATAGTGCATTTATTAAGTTAGAAGCACTTGAATTGGAGAATATCAAACTAAAGGCCGAGAATGCTCAGTTGGTTGAGATAATCAGAGACATGGCAATGAAAGAATTAGCAAATGCTTGAAGACGATGATAATCCATTGCCCGAATGGATGAGGGCAGAGACCTATTCTAATCCGCAGTACAAGCCAAGACCTGTCAAGAGTCTTACTGAATCTATAATGGAAGCGATGAAGAAACCTCCAGTACCAATCATTATACAGGAACCAACAAATGAATGATGATAATATAACAAAATTAGTGTATGAAATAGATGATATGTTTGCCAAGTACATTGAGGCGCATCAAATTAGTCCGTTGGTGTTGAGCTCTATACTATTGGCGAGGATGATTAGAATGAATGATGCTTGCGAGAGTGGTAAAGAGTTTCGTCAGATATTATCAGAATCATACAAAAGAAAACCGCTAGAACAAGAGAGGCTGAGTTTACATTGATAGAATTTAAAGACTTACAATCAGATGATTTGAACATCCAAAAAACACTTGAAATGTTACAGGAATTAAACCCTATATTTTTGCGTATAGAAGAACTGCCGAATGATTATGAAATGGATATTGACCATGACCATTGATATGATACTTTTCATAATAATTGTGGTAAGTGTAGTAGGAATGGTGATATGGGATATGAATAAGGATGAATAAAAATGAACTGGATATTGTATATAATCTTAGGCACCAATATGCCTACATTGCTTCAAGTAAACCGCTATGCAAATGAAATTGGTTGTCGCTCGGCTATTACAGAGCTAACAAACCAAGGCGTAAGAGCGGTGTGCCTATTTAAACAAGATTCAAAATAATAATGAAATACACTATTCGTAATATACCAGGCGATTCAAGAACCAACGAGCGCTATACTGTTAATGACAATACAGAACTAGCCAATCTGATTATCTCTAATGTCCATCTGTACAGGAATCAAGAAACCATGGGTCATTCCCATGTAGACCAAGACGAAGTATATTTCTTTGTATTTGGCCAAGGATCTATGCTGATTGATGATATCACGCACCAAGTGAGTGCTGGTGACGTTGTCCTAGTACCCCATTCAAAATTCCACAAGGTATTCAATACGGGTGATACCACGTTGATATTCAATACAGTATATAATAGAAAACATTATTCATGAAACGCTGGCAAGAAAAAGAATTGTTCAAATGGGTCTATTATGACGATGAGAATGGTAAAATCATAGGTGCTGTGTATAAGATAGGCAACTCAACCGGTATATGGGGTGGGCGAGTATATTCAGATAATAACATAGAGAAACAATTAGGCCAGTATATTGATTCTGATTGGGCTCGTAGATCAGTAGAAACCTATTGGGAGATACAAGGAAGGACGCTATTAGAATGACCTATAATGAATGGATGAATGAAATAGAGAATTATTCCACAAGATATGATAGATTCCTAGAAGAATGGGATAATGGTATGTCCGTAGAGAGAATGCAAGAATGGTTAAAGGCTGCATATGATATGGGGTTGAAACATAATGTGCAATAAAGTGGGGTATTGTGGGGGCGTCCGAGTGGGTGGGAACCTATAGGAGCCATGCGGTATGCCAGGTAAAATAATAGAAAAAAACTGTGGAAATTGCGGAAATATCTTTAAAACACGCCGTGGAGTTTATTGCTCTGTGGCTTGTTCTAATGCCGCTAGAGATATATCTACTGAGACCAAAGATAAACTCCGAGTAAAATCGAGAGAATATCTGTTAACGCCCGAAGGTGTTGCTAATCGTAATCTCGCAGGACCGAATCAGATTACCATAGAAGATTTCGCAGTTGATATCCCTGAGATAAAGGACCTCAGGGATTATGATTTAGATGGTTATGCTCATGCAGAAGATTGGTGATTAGATTTGCATGGGGAAATCTTGAAGTGCCATTTTTTACATATAACGCAGTACATAGTGCCCTCTCATTAAAGACCCCAATTATAACATGTATTTGCCGTTTTGTCAAGCCGCTGGTATTGTGAACGAAAGTATTACAATCCACCCCACCCCTGTTCCTCCCCTTATTATACCACATTTTTTCTAGTTTGTCAAGCCCGTTGTTGCAGGAAAACAACAGCCAAATAGTGCTTGACTTCCCCTGTGGTTCTGTTATACTAGTGGTGTTCCAGTTAAAAAATGATATAGGAGCTGCTATGTGGAATCTTGAAGGCCAGACTGTTAGGGGTGTTTACTTTGACCAGCCCGTTGAGGGTGTTGTTACTCTGAGCCGTGTAAAATACGGTGGTGCAGTACAGCACACCGTGGATCTATTCCACTCTATTACCATGTTTGGTGAAGAGCGTACTATAGTATTACTTGACGCTTCCGAAGTGGTTTCTGTAGAATCCAACGATTGTGATGGTTTGTTTTATTGGGATGTTGCCTAAAAACAACAAACTGGAATAATGCTTGACAATTCCCGCCATTGTGTTATACTCTATCCATAGATTGAAATTTTAAAGGAAATCAGAAATGTCTAAAGGTCTCACCTCTCTCGCCATCGAATCCAAACGTGAAGAAATCGCTGCTGCCAAGGCAGAACTTGCTGCTTTAGTCCGTGCTCGTAAAGATGCTCGAATTGCTCTCCGTGCTGAGAAAGCTGCTGCTAAAGAGTTAAAAGCAATTGAACGTGCTGAAAAGAAATCCGCCCGTATTGCAAAACTTGAAGCAAAATTGATTGCTTTGAAAGTCGGAAAAGTCGGTTCTATTGCCATCCGTGCCAATAAGAAACCTTCTGCTTGCACTACAGTATACCAGATGGCTGCCTAATATGACTACCTTTGCTATGTTTTCTCCAGAGGGTGATGAAGCTGTCGCCAAAATTGTTGAAGTTGCTAAAACGAATAATCTAGGGTGGCAAGAGGTCATGCCTCTGCTTCGAAACCTTGCCGATTCAGATTATGATCGATTTGGTGAGGCCATGGACACCGAAGTCCGTGAGGCCGTCTACACCGCACTTAATTTGACAGAAGATTTTTATGTTTAATCGTTTTGAAACCCTTATATTCACCATAGTATATACTATGGCTGCTATTGTTATTGCTCTTGATTTATTCTATTGGAGACCCTAATGTCTAGAATGTCTGACCTGCACCTAACCCTCTCCTGCGCTATACAGGATGGTGAGTATACCTTCGCTGAGATAGCGGAGATGTATAACGTACCCTTTGAATGGGTGAATACATTGGCCATTGATCTGGCTGCTCAGGGTGATGATGATCGCCTGGATGACTATGACGATAGCATGGACGGAGACTTCGACAGCGCCATGGCCTCTGCTGGGTACGGCACGGATGAAGACTACGGCTATTATGGTGAGGACTGATTCTATGGGCTGTCAAAAAGCCGCCTAGGACAGTGCTGGGGAGTCCTCTACGGTAAGTCTACTATTGCTTAAGGTTTCTTCGCATTCATGGACGAATTCGGATTCCCATACAAAAACTCTCACAAAAAAATTTTTGGATATTTTTATGACCTCTATACTCTCTATGGCTATCATACTATTAATTGAATTCACAAGGAATATATAATGAAAATCGGAACTGCTATTAAACAACTAAACAAAGAACAGGCCTTCTTGGGCATGGGTCTTTTAGAGTTACTAGAGGACATTGGTAAAGTAGGTGCTATGGTCTATTCAGAAAAGACTATGATTGCCTATCGTGTCTTTATGGATGAAGGCTCTAAACTATTTGCAGAGGCATAATATGAATAAAAATGAAATATTTGAATATCTAGATAATCTGCGAGAGTGTGGTATTTGTAATATGTACGAGAGTGGAAAATTTGTGCGTGAAGAATTTGGTTTGAATCGTAATGAAGCTCGTGATATTGTCATTGAGTGGATGCAGACCTATGCCGAGCGTATGCATTCTGATAAGGGCTATGAAATTGGCACAAAAGAAGGACATGATGCCTTTGTGGAGAAGCGAAATGGATGACGAATTAAAAGAATGTGTCAAGGAGTTCTTTGAGAAATACTTACACAGACGGGAAGAATCTGATGGTGGTCGAATGTTCGCACCGATCTATGTCAGTTGCTGCCGATCTATGATGGTACAACCATTGGGTGAATTGTTGAATAAAATGAGAGAGCTGAGTGGCGCAGAGCCTGAACCAAAGAACGAGGATTACCTATGAACGTGTTTATTGTAAAATCATTCGGACCCGAGATGGGCTATCGAAATCTGAAAGTATTCGATAATCTAATCGAAGCTGAAAAATACCAAGCGTTCGTTCAAAAACAGATACCGGAGAATATCGAAAACGAATTTGTTGAAATTGAATCTATGACTATAGAGGGATAAGACTATGTGGCGTATTGTTTATTTGAACGATAGATATGGTATAATGAATCTGCTGACCGAAGAAAGCTGCGGTTGGTATGAATTTAAATCTGATGCGGTTGAAGCATTTGACTACTTGAAAAGAACCGGACAACTATGACTAATTTTGAATTGATAACTAAACTAGAGCAGGCACAATATTTGTTGTCTGAAATATACGCATGGGCGGGGCAACCAAGAGCGCTTGGTTCTTATCTGCCTAGGAACGAAACTTTGCGTAATTTGATGAGTGCCGCGGATAGTTGTATTTGTGAAGCTCTTGACGAATTGGATTTGAACAAAAATGAATGATATTATACTGCCTGTGGAAGCTGCAGATTCCATAACTATTGCCAACTTGAGCAATATGAGAAATTACCTACAATCTGAATTAGATCAATGGAAAGCAAATCCAAAGAATGATAACAACCCTACAGGCTATTGGCTGCATCCAGAAGATGTAGGCAAAAATGCTAAAATGATTATGCATTTGGATGAAGTGATTAAATACTTTGGTGGAGATATAGAATGAAACAAGAATACGATACTTACCTGTGTACAACATTTCCAAAGATGTTTGTAAACAGGTATAAACCCATGACCGAAACAACCATGTGCTGGGGGTTTGAATGTGGTGATGGTTGGTTTAATATCATCAACCAATTGTGTGCAAACATTCAACATCACATTGATTGGAAGAATCGAAATGAAGAGGTTGTTCCGCAAGTGACAGTTGACCAAGTGAAAGAAAAGTTTGGTAGTTTGCGTTTCTATTTTACTGGCGGGGATGAGTACATTCGTGGTATGGCCACTATGGCAGAATCAATGAGTGGTGTAACCTGTGAAGAATGTGGTAATCCTGGATCGACTGTGGGTCGTGGATGGCTAACTACATTGTGTGAGAAACATGCCGAAGAAAGAGGCATTTATAAGGATGATGAGAATGAATAAAGTATATGAAGGTGAGTTTACAAAGGTGTTGATATCACCAGGCTTTGGTGCTGGGTGGTCTACATGGAACTATGGTATTCCAGAATTGTTATTCGACCCTGTGATTGTGAGCATGGTTGAAGACGGAACAAGCTTTGAAACAATTGAGGCTTATTGCAACGCTAAATATCCAACTGGATATTTCGGTGGGTGTGCTGATTTAGAAGTGATGCTAGTAAAAACTGGTTCAGAATTTATTGTACATGAATATGATGGTTCTGAAACTTTACAATTAAAGGATGAAATGCAATGGGTACAGGCATGAGAAAAAAACAAATATCAGCTCTAGTAAGCGCTGATATTGCAGAGAGTGAAGAAATGGTCAAAAGAGAAAACTTTAAACCAATGAGTAAAGAGATGCGAGAGCTTGCTGAGAAAGCGGGCTTTATCTTTTGGGATGATGTATCATGGAAACCATATGATGCAGAAATTGATTGGTCTTGTGACTATTCAGAAGACCTCAAAAAATACACGGAATTAGTAGTTCGTAAATGTATTGAAATTTGCGAAAAGGGTACAAATACGCAAACCACTAGTCTTGGTGCCTCTCAGGACATCAAGAACCACTTCGGTTTAAAATGAATACTTTAGTACTACTGTTGCTTTCACGCAACATAGGGGCTTGACATTTTCCGTGGGTTTGTTATAATAGATCCATGATGAGAAAAAAACGAAACGATAGAAATCACGTCCTGTATCGTGTTATTTGCATGGATACTGGCGATTCTTATATTGGTCTAACCGTTGCACAAGGTCAGGCTTTTCTCCGTTCTGTAAAAGTTCGGTGGCAAAAGCATGTATCACGGGCAATGCGTGAAGATAAATGTTGGACTATGTGTGAATTCCTTCGGTCAAATACCGATGCCGAATATCGCTATGAAGTTCTCGAAATCGTCCGTGGTCGTAAACCTGCTCACCAACGTGAACGGGAATTAATCTCGGAATTGTCGCCTACTCTTAATACATTTTAAAGGATAAAAAATGGCTTATATGAATCAAGAAAAGAAAGCAAAAATTGCTTTCGCTATGAAACCTGTATTGAAAAAATACAAGTTGAAAGCTACCTTGAGTGTTCACAACCATTCAAGTATTGCTGTGAATATTAAATCTGGACCGATTGACTTCGGTGGTGATAATATTCAAGTGAATCCATATTGGTTGGAAGACCATTATCAAGGCACTGCTCTGAAGGCATTAAAAGAAATCAAAGAAGCATTGCTTACTGCTGATTATTTTGATGAGTCGGATGCACAAACTGATTATTTTCATACCGCATATTATTATCATATTAATGTCGGCAAATGGAACAAACCTTATCAATTGGAAGCATAATGAAAGCATTTGAAATGATGATCGACCTTTTAATCAAAGGTTCAGTACAATTAAGTCCTCGGAGAATAAATGGCCACGTTGGTCAAAATGTTTTCCCAAAAGGTCATGATTACTCTAAAAAAAGGTAAGTTATGAACGAATGGGATTATGATAATCTAATGTTTCTAATTAACACCAACGATTCGGTATTTCAAGATTGGATAGAACAAGCGGATAATGACGATGTTACCTATGCGCTTGAATTATTTAAAAAACACCGTGATATGATAGCCATGAGAGAAATTTATCTCAGGGATGATATCACAGATTTTTCTGATGCTAAAGAGGCTTTAACTAAATTTAGGAAATAAATTGGAACTAATACTAGATATGCGGAAGAGTGACCGCAAGCTATTAATTGATGCTTGTATTACTTTTTATGCTCAAGAGTTGAAAATTGATAAAAGTAAATTTTGTTTAATCGTTAAATCTACAAAAGGTTTAGTGAAAGATATAAATGCTGCTGGCATGGCTTATCGTATTCCTGATTATCTCAGGATAGATAGTCTAGCACCAAAATTGTACTTTATGCAGCTTGATTCTAGTATTGCAATGGAACAACTTATTCAAACAATTGCACATGAAATGGTGCATATAAAACAATTTGTAAAAGGACAAATCTCTTATAAAGGGCGCAGTATGTATTGGCTTGGCAACAAAGTAGTTAAAAGTAAAATTAACTATTATGACCATCCGTGGGAAATTGATGCGTGGTCTAAAGAGAAAGTATTATCTGCAAAGATATTTAAAATTCTAACGAAACTACAAGACAAACATTATGCAAAACTTAAACTATAAAGCTAATCGAAATATTTTATTTAAAGACCTATTAAGTCCTAAATACCGTATGCGTAAGGTTGCTAAAAAAACATCTTATAATCGTAAGATAGAAAAACAAAAAGTAATAACGGAACTAAATGGATACAAAAAATTTTGATGGTTTCTTTTTTACACCAGGAATTGAAGATAATGAATTAAAATTATCTTTCTTTGAATTTAACGATTCAGAATTTTCTGGTGGTATACCTGTAGATACTACAAGTATTGGTGACACCTATCATATTGCGTTTTTTAAACCTGATGATGAAGGTATACCAATTTTTGATGAATCATTTGAAGCTGTGTTTTCCGATCCTGAAACTTATGTAAGTGGATTGGTAGGTACAGATTTCTTTGGATGTATTCTCAGAAAAACAACAAAGTCTAGCGAATGGTTTAATAATTACCTTGCTAAGACTAAAGAAAGTGTTATAATGTTCAAACAGTCTCTAAAAATGACTTAACTTAAAGGGTGTATTATGTTTGATAGTGTTTTAAAGGTAGTTCTTGTTTTGCTTGTAGTGGGTATTTTGTTGTTTATTGTGCCATTTTTGTTTATATGGTCATTAAACACGTTATTTCCAATTTTAGCAATTCCATATACGTTGGAAACGTGGTCCGCAAGTGTGCTTATTAGTTCTTTTTTTGGAACTAGCCACCTTAGTATGAAAAAATCTTCGAAATGAGAAAAAAATGAGTGAAAAATTTGAATTTAAAACGAAAAAAGAAAAAAATTGGCTTTTGGGTGTGCTTCGGAGTGAAGTTGTAGACATTACATTCACAAAAAAAGATGGATCCGAAAGAATTATGAAATGTACTTTGTTGGAATCAAAAATTCCAAGTGATAAAATGCCAAAAGGCACAGAAAAAGCAAAAAATGATGAAGTTTTGCCGGTTTTTGATATTGAAAATGATGGATGGCGTAGTTTCCGTTGGGATTCCATTCGTGCAATACAATTTTCTATAGGTGGTGAATAATGGATGTTGAATCAGCTGCAACTTTTCTAGTAGGATCGATTTTGATTTGTTCAGGATTGATAGTTTCTTGTTTAGCAATCATATTTCTCAATAATATCTTTGCAAAATTTTGGAAACCAGTTAAATTTACAATATTAGACCCTTTTAAGATACCTCAAAATGCAAGATTTATTGATGAGTCAGAATTGCAACCAAAAACAGATGTTAAAACGACAGCAAATAACAAAGGTGAATTAAAGTGAAATGCTACATTTGATAAAAACATTAACTGATAAGTTTTTTGAACTTTTATCTGAAGATCCTGTTCGACCAAATATTCCACATGTGGATCGTGTTGGTGAAAACAAGGATATTTTTGTCTATCGGGATGAAACAGATTCCGTGAAGGCTATTACCTGCGTGAGTTATCAAAGTTCTATTCCAACAAAAGAGTCGGAACTATTTGAACAAACAAACGAAGCAGATACCGCAGTATTTTATACAATTTGGTCTTATGCACCTGGTGCTGGAAGAAAATTGATATTTGATGCTGTTTCACACATTAAAGAAAACAATGAACACATAAAAAGGTTCGTTACATTGAGTCCAAAAACAGAATTAGCAAAAAGGTTTCATTTGAAGAATGGTGCAATTGTTTACCGTGAAAACGATGAAACAGTTAACTATGAATACCAAAATGTTGCGGAAAAACAACAAAAACAGCTTGACTTTCCCTAAATAAACCTGTATAATACAAACATGATGAAAAATCTTAAACAACATTTATCGCCGATATCTTGCCCAATGTCCATTGAGACATGGCAGGACGCTTATCGCACATCAAGTGATAATGCCGGCTTTATTGGATCCATAGGGGTTTTTGTTTAGAATTATTCTAACAAGTTTTTAAACACAAACCCCTAGACCTAAAAAATCTAGGGGTTTTGTTTTTGGCCATCGTGCCTATTAGTTCTTTAAAAATTTAATGCGTTTTGATCCCGAATGGTGTAGTGGTAGCACAGCAGACTTTGACTCTGTTAGTATAAGTTCGATTCTTATTTCGGGTGCCATATAAAAACATATTGTGAAGTGTGTTTCTATATGGAAGTGTGGTCGAGTCCGGTTTATGGCACTAGTCTTGAAAACTAGCGAACAGAAATGTTCCGTGAGTTCGAATCTCACCGCTTCCGCCAAACAAGGAGAGTGGGCAGGATGGTAATGCAGCGGATTGCTAATCCGTAGACTTATGAAAGTAGGTCACAGGGTTCGACTCCCTGACTCTCCACCAATGTAGGTGTGTCGCCGAATGGTTAGGCTACGGATTGCAAATCCGTTTTATGCAGGTTCGAGTCCTGTCACCTACTCCAGTTGTAAAAATACAACACTATGAAAATAGTTGTTGACAAAAAATGTGGTTGTGATATAATCTACCCATAGATTGAGAAATCGATCAAAAGTTCTTTAAAAATTTAATGCGTTAATATGCACCATTCGTCTAACGGTTAGGACGCTGCCCTTTCAAGGCGGAAACGAGGAGTTCGATTCTCCCATGGTGTACCATACTAAAACATATTGGGTTAAAAACTCCAGTAGGTTTTTTATTTGGTCTAATGTACCTGCCGAGGTACGCTGAATAAAAAACATGATGCCTTCCGATGGTGCTGGATAAAGTTTAATTGTAATGTGGAAGTTGTCTTATCGGTAGACGAAACCGTGAGAAGCCAGATGAAGTTCTGGAACGACAATGACACCCCAATGTGTTTTAGTATGGTATCATTTGTTTTGCTGATTGTAAGCCATGGGGGAAACGTCAACCCTGAGTAACTGCGTACATAAACGGTAGTGTGGCCACCAATTCCGTTGAGCGTAGCAAATAGTGCAGTCAGCAAAACAAATAATATTTTTGGGGGTATAACTTAGTGGTAAAGTAGTAGGCTTTTAACCTATTAACCGGAGTTCAATTCTCCGTGCCCCTACCAAAAAATTAGGCTCGTTAGTATAATGGTCATTACAGCGGATTGTCTATCCGCTTATGGGAGTTCGATTCTCCCACGGGTCGCCAAATTATCGCAGAGTATGGAAGTGGTCTATCCGCTTGGTCTCATAAGCCAAGAATCGGGGGTTCGAATCCCTCCTCTGCAACCAAATTATTCCCCAATAGCTCAGTCGGTAGAGTAGCAGACTGTTAATCTGTTGGTCCGTGGTTCGAGCCCACGTTGGGGAGCCAAACAACGGAGAATGAGAAGCATTGGCGACTTC
>Ga0214921_10002751_pt1 | contig 28030 bp, 17 predicted proteins | sample LL1505_MetaG_FD_177992 | JGI IMG/M metagenome (GOLD analysis project Ga0214921, IMG submission 177992) | Freshwater microbial communities from Lake Lanier, Atlanta, Georgia, United States - LL-1505 | ecosystem: Environmental > Aquatic > Freshwater > Lake | place: USA: Georgia | collected...
ATATATTTAGCCGTATTCTAGGCATAAACAATAATATTTCTTTTAATTTTTCTACACTTGTCATCTAGTGCTGCCGCAGCAGCCACTTTTTCTTTTTCTTTTATGAGTTCGGCATCTTCATCGGAAATAATGGTATAACAATTTTCGTATTCTCTCTCCAAAATGTTTTTAATGAATTCGTAAATATGTGTTAGAACATCTTCTTCGCATTTTCCAACAATTAATACACTTCCAGTTCTGAAAATCATAAAGGATACTTTTGTTATATTTGATTTTTTATTATTGTTGGTGTCAGTAGTCTTTGGCAAATCATTGATAGCCTTTGGCAAATCATTGATAGCCTTTGGCAAATCATTGATAGCCTTTGGTATTTCAACCTTCGGCAAATCAGCCTTTGGTAGTTCAACCTTCGGCAAATCATCACGTGCCATTTGTCTTCCGGTCTGTTTATCACTTTCAATTTCTGGGTCATAATAAAACTCGCACAATATACCTGGATAAGAGCACGGGTCGTAAGCACATTTAATATTGTATTTGTATTTTAATAGACTGTATAGTTTTTCGCGATTGACATAATATCCACATCTAAAATTGGAGTTGATTAATACGGTTTCACTTTTTTCTTTTATATATTCCAAATCGTCATATCCATCTATTTTTTTAAGAATTCTAGTTAATAATACGAGGACTTTATCTAACATTTCTTTTGTTTGAATACCGGGAATTTCTATTTTTCCAGTATTGAAAACCTTTGCGTTTATTTCGCGAAAGGTGTTCGCATCTTGAACGCGAAGAATGACAACAAAACAATTATAAAATGCGCTCTTCTTTTTACAACGATGGCTCATAACATCTTTTTTGCGTAATCCAATACTTATTTTTCTTATATCTTTGAATTTATTTCGTGCGGACGGATTTATATTCTGCATAATGATATGTTCTTCAACAAATGTCGTGTCTGTATATTCTCTCAACTTTTCTTGAATTTGGTTCAATTCTTCTTGCGACGAACTGTTGATTTTTATTTGTTTTTTGATGATGCCTTCAGATTCAGTATGGTAAGGCATAATCGGTATTTTCCAAAATACATCATTTAATAAAATGGGTTTATTGAAATAAGATATTTTTGTTTTTGTAGATATGTAAATATCACTACATTTTGGCATTTGGCCTTTTGGCATTTGGCCTTTTGGCATTTGGCCTTTTGGTACTTGACCGTTTGGTGGCATATGACCTTTTGTTTGTATTGGCATGCTGCTGCTTGAATAATCATAACTATTCTTATTATCATTATTACTATTATCATCATTATCATATAAGCGTTCTTGCTGCTTCTGTTTAGTTCCCATATGCTTAGTTCCCATATGCTTAGTTCCCATATCGCATTTACTCATATTATTATTTAATTCTTCCATATCCATATCCGCATCCGCATCCGCATCGTTGTCATTTTGAAAAAATGCTTCCCAATCTTCTTCCATTTTAGAATGCGTCTTTATATTGTATTAATATACATAATATTCTTTATATCCTTTTCAAATCAATTTTTTGTGTAATTACAAAATATAGTATAACAAAAATATAGTATAACAAAAATAAATTTCTTTGATTATACTAGATATGAATACACAAAACCAAACAAAAAGACAAAATACTACAAAAAATGATAATTGTGCGAAAAATGATAATTGTGTTAAAAACGCAGTTACAATCTCTCAACCCATCACAATTCCAAATAATGTTAAACATAATACAAGTACAGCTGTAAAACAATATAGCCTACAGCAAAACTGTTTTAATCCAAATAATGCTTCGCCGCCAAGTAGTTGGAATTTTAGATTAATGAAACGTATTTCGGATGAAGTTCCCATCAAATCTCTCTAATCGCGCGCCCACCCATGATAATTTAGGCACAACGTAGCAAAACGCTCAATGTTTCAATGGTATAATGTTTAATATATTCGGTATTCGGTTCAACCAAATGAACGACCGTCTCTACAAATTTCAAAAACTTCTCCGACGATAATAATTTGCGATGATTACGTATTAAATAATTCAAATAATCCTTCACGATATTTTTAATGTCTATATTGTATTCAATACTCATCTTTTCCAATCTCTCATCTGTCTTTTTATATAACTTGTCATCTGCTAATGTGCGCGTTATATCTTCCCATATATCATTATTTATAACCTTCTTATCGTGAATCGTATATTGGTTGGACTGAATATAGTTAATCATACTTCTAATATCCGATTTATACAATTTCTGTATGGATAAAATCGTCTCTTGTGAGAGATTTAATCTCTCTTTTTCACTAATTTTAGTTATAAACGTAGTAATATCTTTTTCAGGAAGTTGATTAAAACGAAGCCGAACAAACTCATTCTGTAGCGACTCGTCTATACGACTAATATAATTACATATGAGACAGAAACGACAGGTTTTATTAAATCCTTGAAGCAGATATTTGAGTGCCTGTTGTGCGTTTTTTGTCATATAATCAACTTCATCCAATATTACGAATTTCATTCCAGTGTGGAATAGAGATTGCGAATTTACGAATTGATTGATTTGGTTGCGTATAATGTCAATACCGCGTTCGTCTGACGCATTCAGATGTATCATTAATCCTTTATTGCGCTGATTGTGTTTATCCTGGTATTTATTTACCAGATTTATAATGGTCGTCGTTTTTCCGGTTCCAGGTGGGCCATATAGGAGGAGGTTCGGGAAATAATTTTGAGTAATGATATTTTCCATAATTTTGCGATTAAGTGGGTCTAAAACAATGTCGTCAAAATTCGCCGGTCGGTATTTTTCAACCCAAACTTGTGTTGATTTTTCGGTAGTATTATTCATTTCGGTAGTATTGTCACACATATTTTGATTTTGATTTTGAATTCTCTCTATTGACATTATTGATAATATACTTTTAACGTTTAAATGATAAAAATAATAATTGAATTATATTTATAGTAAATGGACTATAGCAATATTACAATGTCTTCCTCATTCGCAGAAAATACAGATACAGGTTATCTTGGATTGTTTATTGGTCCAATGTATTCTGGAAAAACATCCAAATTAATAGAATTATATAAACAATTTCATTTTTGCGAAGTGAATACAATTACTATTAATTATGCCGAAGACACACGATATTCAAATAATATGCTTTCCACACACGATATGAATATGATACCCTGTATAATGGCAACAACCTTGTCTGAAGTTGCGAACATTGTCGGACAAACGAAGGAAGAAGTCACAAAGAGAGAAAAGGAATTTATGAATGCGCGAATTATTTTGATTAATGAGGGACAGTTTTTCAAAGATATTGTTGAATGGGTTACAAAGGCGGTTTGTGAATATCACAAGTGCGTATATATTTGCGGTTTAGATGGGGATTTTCGCAGACAATTATTTGGAAATTGGTTGGATTTAATTCCTTTATGTGATAATGTTGAAAAGTTACATTCGTTTTGTAATAGCTGTAAAAGACGACAGGCATTGTTTAGTCATCGCATATCTTCCGAAAAAGAACAGAAGGTGATTGGAGCAGAAAGTAAATATGTGCCGCTTTGTAGAAAATGTTATGATTATGAGACGAAAAAAAGAGAGAAAAACGAAAACAATATAGAACAAGCACAAGAACAATAAAAATATTATAGGTATTGCTTACAATATATATCAAAACAACTTAAATTAATTATGTGTTATATTAACAGTAATACAATACATAAAAATGGAAATGTCAAGTGTCGTAGAAGAAAAGAATTGCGTGGAAAAGAATTACATGGAAAAGAATTGCGTGGAAAAGAAAAAGAGGTCAAGAGCACCAGCAAAATCTAAGACGAAGGAGCACATGGAAACGAAGTGTGTTGAAGCGCCTTTGGCGCACGTGGAAGCTACGAAGGAGCACGTGGAAGCGACGAAGGAGCACATTGAAGCGACAAAGGAAGAGAAGACGGAAGAAAAACCTAAACCAAAAAGAAATAATAGGAAGAAAACAGAGGCATCAAAGGCTCCAGTGCCAGAGGCACCAAAGGCTGAATTGCCAAAGACAAAACTGTCTGAGACTGAAGTAAAAGAACCGCCTCAGTTGCCTATCGTACTTTCAGTACAAAAGGACAATGAACCTGAAAATGAGGACGATGATGAAGACGAGGAAGATGAAGAACATACGTCAAAGCCACAACTTGTTAAAAAGAACCAAAAGAAAAGAGGACGTAAGCCAAAGGGAGGAAAAATTGTAGTTACAACACAATTATCTCAAAATGATATTGTATCTGAACCAAATATTATTTTACATTTAAAGTGTGGAAAGAATGACCTTGAAAATACAACACCAGACTTGCTGACAATGAAATATCAACCAATGATTGAAAATATAGAAAATTATCAATTTGACAAAAATAAAGGTTCAGAGCTCAATTTTTTTGTTATTTCAGATACACCAGTATTGCCGACAACAACAACATCCACCGTTGCTGCGGCAGCATCAGCATCAACAACCACCACACAACAACAATCAACAACATCCGTATCACAAACAACCACACAAAACAAACTTACGACCACCGACACAGACACATTTGAAGGCGAAATATCAGAAAATAAATTGATATGGAAGAAACTACAGAAGCTCTCAATTAATCTTCATAATAATAATATCAGTGATAAGAAGTCGGCCTGCTTCTGGTGTACGTGCGATTTTGATAATCCACCTATTTATATTCCCAAGTATGAGTTGAATGATACATATCATTGTTACGGATGTTTCTGTAGCCCCGAATGCGCCACCGCAAGTTTATTTAAGGAATCCATTGACACATCTACCAAATTTGAGCGATACCATTTAATTAATCATATTTACTGTAAGATATACAATTATACTAAAAATGTAAAACCGGCACCTGAACCTTATTATACATTGAATAAATACTATGGTAATTTGACGATTCAGGAATATCGCAAAATGTTTAAAAATGATCGTCTTATTTTAATTGTGGATAAACCATTCACACGTTCTTTACCAGAATTACACGAAGATAATGACGATTTTATTCTAAACAATAAAACAATTCCAACTATTTCAAATAAATACAAAACGAAACCAAAACCATCCAAATCCGCATTATTGAGTGAAAATTTCAATATGTCTTCCAAATAATTTTACGTTATTATTATATTTTCGCAAACATTTTTGGTGTTTTCCGTCCTATCAATGATTTTATTTTAGTAATTATAATATATAAATGTCGTCATCTATATATTATATCAATGGAAAACAACAATATAATTCAGACGTATCATTTAACAATACCAATACACAAATAAATAGTTCTCAATCCGTTTTAATTAATAGTAACGCAATTCAATTAAATGGTTTTACAACTATCAACGGTTCTGCGCCAATTACATTAAATACGGATAACGTGTGGACCGGTAAGAACTATTTTCCTGTAGACGCAAGTTTCGTAAATCTTTTTATTTCTAATTCTGCCAATTCTTCAATAACAAATGATAAATTACTTACTATAAATTCATCAAATAAAGTCGTATTTGTAGATTTGTCCGCATCCTCTTCCAACGGCACATCTCTCGGCGGTCATTCAATGATGAATAATAAAACTGCGTGGGGTTCTACAGCCATCGGATATGACGCAATGAAAAATATATCATCAAGAACCGATATAAGCTATGCGAATACAGCAGTAGGAACAGGCGCAATGGCTGGTGGAAATCCTACTTTTGGATTTATCGGATGGAATAATACAGCGGTCGGAAATAACGCATTATCTAATGTGACTACAGGTGGTTCAAACGTTGCAGTAGGTTCGCAAACATTAAAAACAGTAACATCTGGAACATTTAATACTGTAGTTGGTTGTAGTAGTGATGTTATAGACAATAGTGTTACATATAATCAAATTATCGGTTATAATAATACAACTGGCTATAGTAATGTAAATATTATTGGTTCAAATATAAACGCAACAGGCACAGGCAGAACATTTATAAGTAATGTGAGAGATACATCCGGCATTGCCGCAATAAATCTTACAGTATATGACAGTTCTACAAAAGAAGTAAGTTATTGTTCTGATATTATTCAAAAACGATTGAATAACGACCAATTTATCTCTCAACAAGGTGTGAAATTGTCAGCAATTGATAGTTTAGGACAATCTAAACAAGGAATATCCATTTCAGCTACAGCTGATGGTAATACAATGGTCGTTGGTGGCACAGACGATAATGGAGGTATGGGCGCTGTATGGGTATGGACTAAAAATGGGAATACTTGGTCTAGAAGCCAGAAATTAGTCGCCACAGATACAACGACTCAAGGAATTTCTGTGTCAATCTCGTCTATTGATGGAAACACGATTGCTGTTGGGGCTAGTGGCGATAATAATGGTGTTGGTGCGGTATTAATATGGACTAGACAAAATGCATCATCCCCTTATAACTATCAGCAAAAAATAATTGGCACTGGAACAGTTGGAACAAACCCAGCCGCAATGGGAACATCAGTTGCCCTATCATCCAATGGAAACACTGTTATATTTGGTGGTCCAGGTGATAATACAAGTAGAGGTGCTGCGTGGATATGGACTAGAAGCGCGCTAGGACAAAATTATACTCAAAGTATGCGTATTACTGGAAACGATTCAACAGCTAATAGTTATTTTGGAAGTTCAATCGCAATTTCTAATGACGGTAATACCATTGCTGTTGGTGGATACAAAGACAATAATTTTACTGGTGCTACTTGGATTTTTTACAATGGATTTTCGGGTTGGGCGCAACAAGGATTGAAACTAGTAGGAACGTCTAATTCTCAATCCGCAATGACGCAGGGATATTCAGTTGCTATTTCAAGTGACGGTAATACGCTCGCTGTAGGTGGAACTGCTGATAATAATAGCGTAGGAGCAGTATGGGTATTCACAAGAAGCGGCGCAGTATGGAGCCAAGTTAATAATAAGCTTTTAGGTTCAAATTATGTCGGTTCTAGTATATTTCAAGGTAATTCAGTATCTATGACATTAGACGGAAATACTATTGCTTTTGGAGGTTATTATGATAATGTTGGCACTGGCGCCGTATGGATTTTTACTAGAAACTTTTTCGGCGATTCATATACACAACAAGGTCAAAAAATTGTGGGAGCTGGAAATATAAGTATTGGAGGTATTAATTCAAATCAAGGTTCAAGCGTATTCTTATCAAATGACGGAAGCAGTCTATTTGTTGGTGGGTATGGTGATAATAATAATGCGGGTGCTGTCTGGGTTTTTCCGAAAACGGCTAACAATATTTATATTGGTAACAACAATGCGTCATCTATAATTGGAACAACTACGCCTACTTCACAATTAATATTGCCAGTCACCCAATCTCAAAATGTAGTAGCATATGATAATATTGGTAACAGTCAGCAGGGTTATTCCATTGCGATTACTCTTGATGGAAATACAATGGCAGTTGGAAGTCCAAACGACAATAATGGTAGAGGAGCGGTGTGGATATGGTTAAAATACGGTCAAGTATGGAGTAGATTTCAAAAAATAACCGGATTTACTGGTTCTTATTTTGGCTGTTCTGTCGCATTTTCTGGTAGTATAGATGGAGGAAATACATTAGCTGTTGGTGGTTACGGTGATAATGGAAGTGTTGGTGCTGTATGGGTATATACCAGAACTGCATTTATGACAAATTATGCCATACAAACAAATACAAAAATTGTTCCGTCTGATTTGACTGGAAGTAGTAATCAAGTTGGATACTCGGTTGCTCTTTCGTCAAATGGAAATAAACTTGCTATTGGAGCTCCAGGTGACAATACAAATAGAGGTTCAACTTGGATATGGACCAGAACAGGAACAACTTGGTCTCAACAGGGATTAAGATTATATGGAACAACATCATCCGTCACACCAAGTAATCAAGGCACATCTGTTGCTATGTCGGCTGATGGAAATACACTTGTTATTGGTGGTCCAGGAGACGATAATGGAAATGGTGCGGTTTGGGTATATAGCTGGTCTGGTTCAGCGTGGTCTTTAATACAAACGAAATTAATTGATAATATGAATAACGCCGCAAGTAATCAAGGATATTCTGTCGCAATATCAACTGATGGAAATACGATTTTATATGGGTCGCCATCTGATAATTATGGTATTGGTTCAGTCACTGTATGGAGTCGCAGTGGAACTTTTTCAAAAATACAAAAAATAGTAGGAACAAATAACACTGGATTAAGTAATCAGGGTAAAACAGTTGCTATTTCAGGTGACGGTTTAACAGCCATTGTTGGTGGTAATTATGATAACAATAATATTGGTGCTGTTTGGGTGTGGAATAGATACGCATCCGGAAATCAGTTTTATCAATATGGACCAAAAATTGTTGGAACTGGAAATGTTGGCACAAGTCAGCAAGGTTACTCTGTTGCTATTACATCCGACGGGTCGTCTATGTTAATTGGTGGTTATTCAGATAATGCTACATCAGGGCAATTGGGTATTGGTGCTGTATGGGTATTTAACAAAAATTCTGCGAATATTTCTATTACTAACAACAACCAATTTATGGGTATTGGAACGGTAACTCCTACTGCGCCATTAACTGTATCTTGTAACAATTATAATGGAGGTATTGCTACAAACTCGTCGTGCGTGGATATATACAATTACAATATTGGTGGCGCATTTCAGCGTTATTTTTCAAATAATCAATCTAATGCTTGGTGGCACATCGGAAGTGAAGTTGGAGATGGAGGTAAAAACTTTCCATTTCATATATTCAATCATAATGGAACTGGTTTATATGTTAATTCGGGCGACCAATCGTGGAGCGGATATAGTGATAGGCGTTTGAAGACAAATATTACGGATATAGACATATCTGGTGCTTATCAGAACTTGTTGAAATTGAACCCAGTTACATATAAATTATTAACAGATGCTACAAATAGTCCATTAAAACAAGGTCTTATCGCACAAGATGTATTGTCAATATTTCCACAAATTGTAAGTATGAATCATGGATTATATGGTATCGGATATACCGAATTAATACCTTATTTAATCGCAGGAATGAAACAACAGGATACTATAATCACTCAACAAAAAGAAAAGATTGCTGCGTTTGAAGAGAGATTGGCCGCATTAGAGGCAAAATTGAATTAAGTTATTTATGATATATGATATTACATATATACAAATACATAGACACTGAAAATGTTTCGTCGCTTTTCATATAACAATTCGGTTATTACCCCATTAAGTATTTACGCGTTTAATCCGTCATCACAAATAAAGTTTAATAATGATGTAAATAATAAAACAAGAGAGAATGTTGTTGGCGCAATCATAAATGAAAAAGTGCCAACTGAATATTATGTTATAAAAAAATGGTCGCTTATGAAAACAGCAATACATAATTATATTGATGTTTTACATACAGAAAAAGAACCATATACGGAAATAAAATGTATTCATAAAGGTGGCAGAGGCACATCCTATGATTTCATATTTCGTTTTATATATGAAAAAGGGCAGCGCGAAGTAAAAGTTGAATTGAAATACAACGCATCATCCATTGCTGGCGCTCCACAATTCGTTTCACCTGCGAAGCCAAGCAAGTTTATTAAACACCCAGAAAATATATCATACGAAGAATATTATTATACAAATTATCTTCCAAAATTATCAGAAGCATCATGTCTTCCGATGCCTTCAAAGGAAGATTATATTTCAACAATCAATTCAAACAATCCATCTTGTATGGAAGCATATAAATCTCTCTATAAAACGGACACAACATTCAATGGTTTAGCCAACGAACAATCTAGAAAGAGTATAAGTTCATATATAGAGAGAAGTATATTGGATATTGCGTCACTATCTGAATATTTATGTAAAACACAAAACAATAAACATTATATGTTGTATAATGCTGAAAAGGGTGAATTCGCATTGGAAAAAGCCTGTATAGATGATTACAAGATTCAAAGTGTATCTAATCATCCTGAAAAATATATTTATGAATGTAAAAGTGAAAATGGAAAAAAATTAAATGTTTTATTACGATGGAAAAATGGGAATGGAATTGCGTTTCCAGCGTTTCAAATTAGCAGTTCGCGCGCGGATAATTGAAAATCGCGGATAAATAATATTCGTATTTCTTCTTTACGTTCCTTTTTTTCATATATATTTATTTCGCCTCGCCGCCGCCATAAATCGGCAATATATGATTCAACTCGGTCGTATTAATCGCATTATTACCAAAATAGATGGAAATGAACTCGCTTGTTCTCTCGTCATTTAATGACACCACTATTTTTTTGTACGCATCCAATAACATTTCGCGCGATATATCTTTCATTGATGACTCTATACAAATCAAATGATTTTCAACCAAATATTCATTGTCTTCGTCTATAATACAGAAATTGAACTTGTATTGCCCCACACCATATCCGCGATTAATCACAATCATTGGACGCGTTGTTCCTGGTTTGTTTATATAATTCTTCTTATCATCATTTGTGTATTTTTTGATAACTAGTTTATTGTCTTGTATATCGGAACTATATATTAATCGTGTTTTCGTAGCGTCGTCGGTCAATATATCTTTACATTGATTCCATACAACATTACCTACACTCACTTTGAAACCGAGCGAATATAGTGAGCTGGAGTTCTCATATAGTTTTGTAATCTTTTGTTTAACATCTGGTGTTGTGAATATAGTGTATGGATTGTTACTATTTTCCAATATAAATGCTTTTGTGCCGCAGGCAACATAGCTTTCGGTAAAGCAGGCAACACTGCCACTGCCACTATTTTTCTTCTGTATAAACAAATTAATCGTGTCTTGTTCGGTTTCAATATATTTATCGTCAACGCATTCCAAAATATGTAAAATGTCAAATCTCTCAACAATGAATTTTCGGGTTTTATCATAATACAAACAGTTCAAAAAGTTCTTTGGCAAAATAAAACTCATAATGCCGCCAGGCTTCAATTGTCTCTCTGATTTAATCAGAAATAATATAAATATGTTCGGTCTTCCATCAAAATATGGATGATATTGTTTATCTACGTCTTGTTTTTTCATTACATAGTATGGCGGATTTGCGATAACAAGGTCATACATCGTATCATCGCCGCTCTTGAAATCCAAGAAATCCATATTATATAGTGTAATCATATCATTCTGAATATGTCGAGTGGCATCATATATAGGTTTAAAATATTCCACACCGTCTATTTTTATATTCGGAAATTCGCGATGTATAGCGGTTATATATTCGCCTGAACCAAATGACGGTTCAAGAACGTGTTTTGCCGTCTTTAATTTGTTTCTTAGAATATTTATTGTCTTTGCGACACAAGATGGCGGAGTAAAATAGATGCCATTCTTTTTTTTATCGGGTTTAGATATTTTATTTGTGAGGTCTTTTGACAATTGCGAATATTCCATTGTTGCTGGTTACTGTATTATATCATTGTATATTTTCAAATCAATTTTTGACACATTATCATATCGGACATAGAGAGAAAAAAGTGATTGCCTATGGCAACTTAGCCTATGGCAACTTAGCCCTAGCCTTCGGCATTGGCATCTTAGCCTATGGCATCTTAGCCTTTGGCAATACACTTCTTTTTTTATTTTTTATTTTTTATTTTACTCAGACAAGCACACCGTCACTATTTATTGCTTTGCTTATTGCTTTGCTTATTGCTTTGCTTATTGCTTTGCTTATTGCTTTGCTTATTGCGTTGCTTATTGCGTTGCTTATTGCGTTGCTTATTGCGTTGCTTATTGCGTTGCTTATTGCGTTGCTTATTGCGTTGCTTATTGCGTTGCTTATTGCTGTGCCAGCATTATCTTCAATGCGATTTGCGAGTATCTTTCTTGTTTGAAAACGTCATCATAATTTGTAGTTTCAATATTCATAGTTGGAACCGAAACAGAATGAGAGACACTAACGACAGCAAGCTGGGTATTTGCGTATTTTACAAGAGTATCAAACTCGCGAGTTTTTTGAAAAGCAAACTTCAAGAACGCAATCATTGAGACGATATTGTCACACACAGACGCATTATACAAAGCATTCAACATATCAATTCCAAAGTTAGAAACAAGCTCCCAAATGTGCGACATATCCATTTGGACTTTTTTTTCTTTATTATGTTCGGCAACACGTTTGGTAAATTCATTTTTGTCAATTCGGTTCAAGATGAACTGGACACGCTCTTCGTTAAAATTACGATGCGCTTGTGCAGCTTCACGAGCTTCACGAAGCTTATTTCGCGACACTTGGTCTACAATACGCCAAACACGAAGAATGAGGTTTGTCACCTTGTTGATTAATGTATTCTGCATAGAATTATTTTTTATTTCCCCACATTGAAGCGCTTCTTGAAGCTTTCCTGGATTGCTCTTGTTAAAAGACAGCAAGTAAGGCAACATATTATTTACATTCAGTTTCAGTTGTCTAAATTGTTCTATAGTAATTACGCCACCACATACCAAGTCGCCAGGCGCACGAACAGTGTTTCCTGTTAGTCGCATATATTCAATCGCATGCGGATTGTGTAGGCGTTGGCCGCTGGGGACGATTTGTCCGGTAGTCCAACTGAATGGTGTTTTACAGCTGGTACACCACATCTGGTCGCACCCCTCAATCTTGAAAATGCGTGCGTTACAACTGGGGCAAGGGCGCGTGTCCTTGAGGATGGCCTTTGTTGTTGCGACTGTATCTGGATTACACTTATGCTCGTCCTCCAACGGCTCGTGGCAGTCCTTACACGTGTATTTATCGCAAATGCCGCACTTGTATTCAGTAGAAAGCATACCTTTACAATCGTTGTAGGCACAAGGCATAGTGAATACTTTTCTCTCTTCGGTAGCGGATTTTGTTTGTCTTTCGCCACGCGCAATTCTTGATTGTTCAAATAGTTGATTTTGGAGTTGAATAAAATTTTGAATCGCAACATCTACCTCAACGTCGTTCGTTGATGGAGAACGCACTGTGACCGGTGAAGGTTCATTAAAGTAAGTAGCGCTTACCCAAAAATCATGTTTCATATTTGAATGATGGTTATATGCGTACCTTAATTCTAATCTATAGCTAAACCTCATATCAAAAATATAACCGGTAACCCATTCATCCGGTTTGTAGATGGAAGGCATACATTCAATCTCTCTTCCAACATAAAATACCGTTTCAGCAATATTTTTCATTTCTTCACGAAGTTCTTTCGCTTTATTAGCCGCTTTTTTTCTAATTTCTGCTTCTTCCATCGCCTCAGAAAGCCTCGCCAATTCCATTTCGGTGAGCGTGTTATATATAGTTGTATGGTATTTATCGTTCGTCCATACTTTGGTGAGGTTTTGAACGAGATACAAGTTATCAAACGGCTTCTTACACGACATACAATGCGGAGCGGATTGCGGATTGCCGAGTAAGTAAGTGCGAATACAGGACACGCACGCCTTGTAGGCACAAGAAGAGAACGGACAAACAACAGGTTTATTAGACGACTTGTTAAGAGGTTCGCAGCATATTTGACATTCTTCATTTTCTTCAAAGAGTTTTGGTTTGATTTGATTGGACCGAAATGCGATTTTTGCTGCTTTATTGGCGGCCGCTTTTTCGGCGGCGTTCTTTTTAACGGCTTCCTTATGAGCCGCCTTTTTAGCAGCCTTTTCTGCTTTTTCAATGGCCTTTTTGGCGGCCTTTTCTGCTTTTATGGCTGCTGAAAATGCGGCTCTCCTATCAGCAGCGGCCTGGCGTGCCGCATTTTCAGCAGCTATAATGGCGGCTCTTTCAGCAAGCGAAGCAGTAGCAGGAGCAGTAGCAGTAGCAGTAGCAGGAGCAGTAGCAGTAGCAGGAGCAGTAGCATCATCAGCCATTTCAAGCTGTGAAATATTGGAAAATAATAACGACACCGAATATGGAGTGGCAGCAGATGACATATTGTCTAGTATTGTCTATATAAAGGTAAAGTCTAAAAGTATTTCAATTTTTTGCAAAAATCAATTTCAATTTTCTGAAAAAAACGATTTTAGGATGCTATTTGGCATTTGCTCTGTAAGTTATTATTCACCAGTTTTTTTAAAAACTCTATATATTAAATGTCATCATCATCAACCGACTATTATCAATATTTAAAATATGTAAAAAATTCGAAATTTCCACCCGTATTTTTAAGCGAAAATGGCGGTGCGACATCAACCGCACCCATTGATTTTACAAACCACAATATCTCTCTCAATTATGAAAGTCCATTGATTGTAAATGCTGACCGCAATTTAACTCTAGACCTTACAGTAGATTATACATTTGACAGTAGCCATATTTATATGCCAGCTATACCTTCAGTAAGCGGCGATTCAATAAACCAAAATATGTTCTATGTAACGATTGATAATAGTGGTCGTTTAGGATATCAAAGTTCAGATGCGATAAATAGTCTTTTAAATACACTTTCACAATCCTATCTTCAATACACATTGGATATGTCAAATCAAGCAATTGATAATATTAATTACGCAAACTTTAGTAATAATATTGATATTCGTCAAAATACAATACCGCGAATATACACATCCAATAATAATCTTTATTTGAATCCAGCCGGTTCTCTCGTGTTGAACGGAAATAATATAGATTTATTACGCGGTAATTTAACAAATGTTACCGGAATTAACGGAGCATTTGATAATGATATAATTATTCAATCATCCGGTTATGGGAATATATTTATACAAACAGAAACATATGTTGGAAAAAGCTCAACTATATCATTGAATAAAAATGGTACATTATCATTAAATGGTGATATTATCAATATTGGTGATGCGACAAGCACTGTAAATATATTTGGAACACCAAAATCGCTTGAAATTACAAATTCATATTCATCAGACCACGTCATCACACTAAACAAAGACGGAACTGCGGCGACAACATATGGCTGTGGTTTTCAAATAGAGTCATGTGAAAGTGACGTTCCAGTTGGATACATAAAAACAAGCGGTGATGGAATGACATTTGATATAGGTGTTCCTGGAGATGTTAGCACAAATTATACAATGTTAATGGCCGACCCTCAAGGAAATCTCTCTACTATTGCGCCATATTTCTCTGTAAATGAAGACCGTTTTCGTGTTGATATGATAACAGGTGACGCATCTGTATATGGTGCCTTCACGTGTAATGGTCTCTCTACAACTTCAACTACATCTATTAGTGGCGATTTAATTGTGAATGGAAATATAAATTTCACTGGTTCAACACTTGTTTATGGACCGACACGATTTATGGACGGCGTTACGACAAACAGTGGAATAAATATAAAAGGGAATACACGTATAGCAGGAAATACAAATATAGGCGGTAATATAGATATTGTTGGTGATACGAATGTTGGCGGCACACTAGATGTTGTAGGCGACACGACAATCAGAGGAAATACGGATATTAGCGGAAATACTAATATTAACGGACATACGAATATTAGTGGTGATACAAACATTAGTGGTGATACAAACATTAGTGGTATTACAAATATGAGCGGTGATACAAATATTGGCGGCACATTGGATGTTAGTGGAAACGCAACCATTTATGGTTTGGCCTATATAAACGGAAATACAACTATAACAGGAGATACTAAAATAAATGGTTTGGCAAGTATTTTTGGAAACGCGGTTATAAGTGGAAATGCGATGATTAATGGTGATACATTATTATCCGCAAATACGAACATAAAAGGGAACACTGTTGTGGGTGGAGATATAATGATTGGCGGAAGTGCTGCAGTGCGAAAATCACTTTGTGTAGAGAGAGATTTGTATATAAACGGACAAAATATAAAAATGACACAGTTGCCAGATGGTAGTCAAAATATGTATATTGTTACATATGATATGAATGACACGAAGAAAATCGGTTATAAATCAATTGATGAATTGGGTATAACAGAATTGAAAGAAGAGATGAAAAATCTTCAAATACAAAATAATTTACTTCAGGAAAGACTTTCAGCGATTGAAAAAATGTTGAATGTAAACATTTAATATACACCTTTGAATAATTACACCTTCGCACTTTTCAAGTGCGTGGTAACTGTTACCTTTGTCACTCATAAACGCCGAGTTAATCGGCGTTTTAAATGTGCAAAGGTGTAAAACGGCACTCGTGCCGTTAAAATTCAAAGGAAACGTTACCGAAAAAGGCACGCTTTGCGTGCCGATTTAAATCTTCATCGGTGTATACACAAAAAATAAAAATAAGTGAAATAAAATATGTGATATTATTTTTCATAACAATTATAATCATTTTCTAATCATCGCAATAATACACCTTTGAACATTTAAGTTCGCACAAAAATATCTAAAAGTGTATATCAATTGTAGGAGTTTCACCTACGATGGTCTTACTTTTTCCATTTCTTTTTTGGTATTGGAAGTGGTGAAAGACGAAATCTGAAAACAATCTGGTCGTTCTTGTTTATCTATCCAGCATTTTGTTATATTCATTATATTGATTGCTGAATTGGCGTCTCGTGTTCTAAATACGATTTGTTTGACTTGTGGTCTCACGCATCCAGAACATACTAAAAGACGGAACTGCTTGTTTCCATTGCTATCTTTGTAATAAGATAAATCATTATTACATTCACAGCATTTTTTACTGGTATTACATTCATTGATTGTTATAGTGTTATATTTCTTATGGATTTGCTTTCTTAATCCCTTATTCATTGTAGGCATGAAATGTTTCATTTGAGTGCTTCTACTCCAATTTCCATAACCAATTAGAATATTGTTTCCAAAAGTTTCTTTGATTTTATTTAGAAACTTATCAATGCTTTTCTTACCATAACTATATTGTCTAAACTTCATTTTCCGCCAAAGATCACGCTTGTAAAACTCGGTGGTTTCTTTGTTGAGCTTATCTTTTTCTACCAAATACTTCTTGAACTTTTCATAATCAACCGATTTACTGTTTTGAAACGATAAATGAGTTTCTTTTTCAATGATATTGTTTTGTTTCTTTTCTACCAATAAGATTCGTTGGTTTGTCTTTGCTTTACTTTCTCGTTTCCTTTGAGGAGCAGTATATTGTAGTTTCTTACCATTACTATCCATCATATATACTAGACTGCGTTTTCCAGGGTCGCAACCAACAATATTCACATCTTTCAAAGTATTCAATTGCTCTAACGATAAATCTTCTATGTTATGAAATTCTTGTTCTTGTAAAGTAGGAACTTTGCTTCCCCATTTCTTATCTTTCAAGTCTTTACGAATAAACAATAACGAACAGCTAATTCCATCTGTTTGGATTTGGTAATGAAATTGGTAATGTTTGCTTTTGAATGTTTTATGTTGTAAGTTCAATAAATTATTCCATACATCATATTGATTTTCTTTCACATTATTCAACAATTCACCCTTTTTTATTCCATTCTTATTGTTAGTAGGGCAGAACAAACTAATAATACATGCTGTATCCAAAATAATATGCTTGGGAATAATATTATTACGAAGTGGTAATGGTTGGAATAATTTATGTTCTTCCTTTTCTAATACAGTATTCATGTATAACATCCCTTTCAAATAATCAAACGGTTTCACTTTCACATCATAATAAATAGATTTTTGTATATTTCTTGGAATGATATTATGTAAATGAGTATTTTTCCAGTCATCAAATATAGTATCTGTTTCATTATTACATTCCAACAATTGTTTCTTGAAGTTGAATAAAGTTGATTTCTCTTCTGTAATATGATTTGTCGTTTTATTGATGAACCGAAGGAAATGCTGAATAAAATGTTCTTGTATATTGTTAGATAAAGAAGTATGAACTTGTGTTGCTAAATAAGGTAATATATGTGGTTTGTTTTTCAAAGATGTTTTTACATGGTTGAGTAGAGGTTGATAGTCTTTCTCATAAAAATCTTGTAGTATTTCCAAAAGTTCAGTATCTTTGCTTTGTATTCCACGTTTATCACGGATACCTAATGTTTTGATACAATACAAAATGAAATTATCATTTAGTTCTGGTAAAGGTTGTCTGTTATTATAACATTTCAATAAATACAACCGGATAAACTGATAAGAATGTATCATCAAATCATTCATTTCAAAAACCAATTTAGCAATAAGTGGTTGAACATCTTTGTGATTATGTAAAACAGATTTGAGCGTGGTTTTGATAGTAATGTAAGAAGATTTGTCATTAGAACGGAAGTCTTGGAAAGTATCTTTCTTTTTCTTTTTAACCATTCTATATACTTACTATATTTTATTTTTAAGTTATTTTACAAATAAAACTTATTCCTAAATAATTTCATTATTTTGTTTTTCTTCCATTTCTTTTTTGAGTTTTTCTTTTCTTCGTAAATATGATATTTTGTTATATTCTTTTCTCTTTTCGACTGGTGTTGGATTTGCTTTCATTTTTTCTAATATATGTTCTTTATTATTTTCATAATATATTTTTCTATTCGCTGGTGCTGTATATTTTTTGAGATGTTCTTTAGTTTCTTGTAACTCTTCTTCTAATTTAATAATTTTATATTCTAATTCTTTAATTCTTTGTTTATCATCCATTATGATACAATTATTTAATAACAAATGTTTATATAATTTTCATTATATTTTTTTGTGCGAACTTAAATGTTCAAAGGTGTAAATAAATATCACAATACTCAATAAACAATATTCATAAGTAAAATGACTATCTTAAGGACGTAACAAATAAAAATATACTATTTTTTGTGATATAAGTCAATCGTATCGTTATATTTTCCTTACTTTATGTATATATGGCTTCTAACTATCAATATTATCAATATTTAAAATATATAAAAAATCAGAAAGTAGCGCCAGTATTTTTAAATTCTGATAATACAACAACATCAGTGGGTCCTATTTCATTTAGTAACAATGTTATAGGACTAAATTATTCAGAGCCTCTCGTATTAAAAAACAACGCATTAACACTTGACCCTTGCGCCAACTATGTGTTTGATGGAAGTATGGTAATGAATAGTAAAAACTTGTATATGTCAAGCCTTCCACTTGTCAGCGGAGACACATACAATCTTACTATAGACCCAACTACAAAGCGTCTAGCATATCAAACCTATTCAGGAACAACTATTGCTCCAAGTTTGATTACAATGACTGGAACCGGACAAATTCAAAATGCATCCTCTGTAACCGGTCAATTAAATACACCGCTTGTGTTACAATCAAATGGGCCTAACGGAAGTGTCGTTGTTAAATCCGCAGTAGGACCCACAATAAAAAGCAGTTTGACATTGGATAATACTGGTAGTGTAGTATTAAATGGTAGCAATATTACTATCGGTAATCCAAATAGTGTTATCAATATTTTAGGTACTCAAACAACTGTCACTTCATCCACAGTCAATGACCAAACCATCGTTCTTAATAAGGGTGGTAACACCGCATCATCATATGGAAGTGGTATTGTCATTGAAGCCAACGGTCTAAATGTCGGATATATAAAAACAGACAGTGTCGGCGGTTCATACGATGTGAAAGTTCCGAATAGTCAGACGAATTATACTATGATGTTAAAAGACCCCGTAGGAAATATGAATATGACAGGAAATCTCTCTGTAAATACAAATAAATTTATTTTGAATAGCGGAACAGGTGATACAACTATCGCAGGAACAGCTACTGTTTTGAAAAATTTGAATATGAATGGTGAATTGACTTGTGTGAGTGGTTGTTATTTTAGTAGTGATATGAACTTATTCGGCTCGGCCTATTTGAACGGAACACGAACAAAAGTCGCCGGATTGCTTGATGTGAGCGGCGCAGCTACATTGCGCAGCAATACAAGTGTAGGCGGCATTTTAACAGTAACCGGAGGCGCAAATATTGGTGGTTCTACATTAACACACGGTTTAGTAAATGTCGGTAACACAACAATCACTGGTGGTATGAGTATAGGTGATAATACTTATGTTGGTGGAAATTTAAGTGTAGCAGGAACAACCACATTTGCTGGAAGAACTACTTTAACTGATATTTCACTTAACGGTTCTTTTATTTCTTCAAATCCACTCGGACTGTTTAGAACAGCAGGAAATGCGTCTATCGGTGGAAATCTGGACGTTAGTGGTTCAATGAACTTTAATGGAAATACAAGTATGGCAGGTAATCTAGTGCTTGCTGGAAGCGGTTTAACAAGCGGTAATTTGCGTGTTGGTTCATCTGCTACAATTATTGGTTCTACTGATATTGGTGGTAATACGAATATTGGTGGCAACACAAATATCGGTGGAAATACAACAATTAGTGGTAATAATAGTGTTATTGGAAATGCTAGTATAGGCGGTTCAGCAAATATTTTAAATGATTTAAGTGTAAATGGTGTAGCAAGAATTGTTGGTGAGGCGTCTATCGGTGGTGCGGCGTCTATTGGTGGTGCGGCTATGATTAGTGGAAATACTACAATTGGTGGAACTGCTATGATTGGCAGTAACACTACTATTCTTGGAACGGCATCTATTAGTGGAACAACTAATATTGGCGGAGGTGTAAATGTTACAGGTGCTGCCAATATTGGAACATCGGCATCAATCGGCTCATCAGCAACGATTGGCGGAGCAGTATTCTTAAATGGATTAATTAGAAATCCTATAGGACAAAACGCACACGTTTTAAATATTGACCCAGCAACAAAGTCCGTTTATTTTGAGCCACACAGTAAATATAGTGCGCCATTGTATTCAGACATATCCAATAATATTTCAATTTCTCAATCCAACTCTACCACAAACGGTTTTTTGTCGTCTTCAGATTGGACTACATTCAATGCGAAACAGGATGCGCTTGTAGATGCCAAGACATCACAAACATATGGTTATTTGACATCTGGTGATTGGGCGAAGTTCAACTTAAAACAGGATGCGCTTGTAGATGCCAAGACATCACAAACATACGGTTATTTGACATCTGGTGATTGGGTCATCTTCAATGCGAAACAGAATGTGTTATCAACTGCGTCGTCATCTGTTAGTGGTATTTTATCAAATACGGATTGGACTACATTCAATGCGAAACAAAACGCGTTACAAAAGGCATCATCTACTGTCGCCGGTTTTTTGGCTTCGGGCGATTGGGTAACATTTAATAATAAACAGAACGCATTACCTAACGCAAGCACTTCAACTGACGGTATTTTGACTGCGTCAGATTGGAATAAATTTAACCAAATTCAAAGCGCTTTACAATATTCAAGCACTTCGACAACCGGGTTGTTAACATCCACCGATTGGAATACTTTTAACAACAAGCAAAACGCATTATCATCCGCAACATCAACCAACAGCGGTATATTAACAAATACAGATTGGATACAGTTTAATAGCAAACAGGACGCACTACAAAAGGCATCTTCGACAACATATGGTTATTTAGCATCAGGCGATTGGATTACATTCAACGCAAAACAAAACGCATTATCAAATGCTTCATCATCGGTTAGTGGTATTTTATCAAATACGGATTGGACTACATTCAATGCGAAACAGAATGCGTTATCAACTGCGTCGTCATCTGTTAGTGGTATTTTATCAAATACGGATTGGACTACATTCAATTCGAAACAGAATGCGTTATCAACTGCGTCGTCATCTGTTAGTGGTATTTTATCAAATACGGATTGGACTACATTCAATGCGAAGCAGGCAGCATTATCAACTGCGTCGTCATCTGTTAGTGGTATTTTATCAAATACAGATTGGACTACATTCAATGCTAAGCAAGATACAATTACTGCAAGTCGCGGAATTGTAAAAACCGGTAATAATCTCATATTTGACACATCCGCAAACTATACATTTAGTGGTTCAAACGCATGGCTGGGAACATCTACTATAAGTGGTGATTTGATTATAAACAACCTTACCGATTTGAGTAAGACATATATGTTATTTTACGATAATGCGACAGGTAAGGTATTTAAAGGTCCAACGAGTGTGGTTGGTAACGGAGGAAGTAGCAGTGGAGGAAGTGGCGCAGATTTGTTGCCTGCGGCCAATACCTGGACTGGAAAACAGAAATTTTTACAAGATGTGTCATTTAATAATACGACAACAGATATAATTAGCTCACAATCAATTAATTTGAATTCATCCACTATAAATATTAGCGGTGGAACATTGAAAGTATATGACACGTCTATTAATTTATATAGTATTCCATATTCACTCAATTCAAATGTATTGTATTATGATATAAATTCAAAACAAGTCACATACGGTGAAACACCAACTGGAAGCAGTCAATCCATTTCACTTATAAATACAGCATTAACTGGTATTCCAACAGCTCCTACAGCAACTATCGGAACATCAACAACACAACTGGCTACAACAGCTTTTGTGACAAATACAGTTACATCAAATGTATTATCACCAAACGTGACAATGACATCTTTTTCCATTTCTGGCGGTCCATTTACATATACAGTTCCAACCGGATGCGTATCGTTATGGATAAGAGTTCAAGGTGCTGGTGGTGGAGGTGGTGGTTCTGGTGCGCTAGGAACATCAGGAGGAAATGGTGGTATTACAACTGTTTCAACTATGGGTAGTGTAGTATTAACTGCGAATGGAGGTGTGGGTGGTGGAACATTTAGTGGTGGAACAGGAGGCACATCATCTGGAGGTAATATTATAAACATTCCAGGTAATACTGGTGTTAATGGAAATTATACTACAATTTCGCCTACTTGGGAAGCGGGAGGTGTTGGTGGTGCTAGCACATTCGGTGTCGGTGGTGCTGGTGGTTCTGGATTGAACGGAGCCGGTGTCTCAGGAAAAAGCGGTGCGGGTGGTGGTGGTGGTGCTGGAAATGCGCCAACGAACTCGGCAGGCGGTGGTGGTTCTGGTGGATATGCGGAATCAATGATAAAATCGCCAACTGGAACATATACAATTAACATTGGTGCTGGTGGAGCAGCAGGAACCGGAACAACAAATGGTGGTGTTGGTGGTGATGGTATGTGTGTTATTTTCGCATATACAAATGGTTTGGCATCATTATCGTCATTCGGACCTTCAACTACAACATCTACATACACAAGCGCAGTAGGTGGTCCATATACATTTAATGTTCCAATGAACTGTGCTTCATTGTGGATACGATTACAAGGTGCTGGTGGTGGAGGTAGCGGTGGCTCAAACGGAACATCTGGTGGTGTAAGTACAATATCTGGTCCAGGTGTGTCAATGACCGCGAATGGAGGAAACTTTGCGAATGGTTCATCGGCAGGAACGGGTGGTTCATCAAGTGGTGGAACAATTGTGAATTTGATAGGTAAAAAAGGAGATGATGGAACAAATATTTCTATTTCGCCATTGTGGGTTTCTGGTGCGAATGGTGGAAATTCGCAATTTGGAAGCGGAGGTCTTGGAGGAACTGGAGCAACAGACGCATCTGGATTAAGTGGAACATATGGTGGCGGTGGTGGTGGTGGTGTTGGTGTATCACCAAATGCGACATCAGGAGGAGGTGGTGGTTCGGGTGGTTATTGTGAAACAGTTATAAATAATCCAACTGGTTCATATACGATTACTCTTGGAGCGGGTGGTTCTGGTGGAAATGCTATTATCGGACAAAGAGGAAAAGGTGGTAACGGTGCTGATGGAACGTGCTTGATTGTTGCGTATTTAAATGGGTATCAGTCATTTGTAAATATTAGTGGAGGAACAATTGATTTGTGTTCTAATACAATCAATATTAATTCTAGAAGTGGTAGTGGAGATGTGAATATTGGAAATGCGTCAAGTAATACATTTATAAGTAGTCCAACTGTTAAACTTACAAATATTCCTTCTGCACTAAAAGATAATGTTGTTTATTATGATATCGTATCCCAATCGCTTTCATATAGCACAGTGCCTTCACTTCTTCCAACCAATAATACGTGGTCTGGATTTAATAATTTTACAAAAGATGTTAGCTTCAATAACGCAAATACTTTAATCAATAGCAGCAGTGTGATTGGTATTAGCGGCGGCATTATAAATATTAGTGGAGGAACAGTAAATGTTAGTGGAACGACTAGATTGAATGGTTCTATCACATCTACCGCTACAAATACTTGGAGTGGTCAAAACACATATACATCATCTGTTTATCTGAATAATACGAATACATTTGCGGTTGGTATGTATAATGCGACATCGGGTGGATTAATGTATAATGTTGGAGGTAATTACTCTAGAATGTTGATAGATACAACTGGTAATGTTACAACAGATGGAACAGATACGTTTTATGTTAGAAACGTGAATGGTATGAGTGTAACTGGAAATATTAATATTCCATTAAGTAGTCAAATACGTGTATCACCAAACTATTCAGTCGGTTCAGATTCAAATGGATTATATCTTATGAGTGGAACAAATACTAACGCAACTACAAATGCTAAGATTATGGTAGATAATATAGGAAATGTAGCTACAAAAGGATATGGTGCTGTTTATATCTATAATACGGGTGGTATTACAATTGATTCATTGAAAGGAGGAGGAACAACAACCGCAAGTATTGATAATAATGGTGCTGTTATACGAACAGCTAGTGACAAACGTCTCAAAAAGGATATAGCATCATTAACGGATGAAGATATTAAAAGTTTTGAAATGTTGAACCCAGTCCAATATAAATGGATAGATGAAGAGAGATTTGGAAAACGAACAGAGTTTGGTTTCTTGGCAAATGATATTGAAAAGTTGTATCCAAATTTAGTATATAAAAGTTGTTCGGATGCTTGTGGTAATGAATATTTGGGTTTCACTCCGACATCACTTATTCCATTATTAACTAAAGTGCTACAAGAAAAGACGAAGGAAATAGAAACTCAAGGAGTGCAAATCACTGAATTACAACAAAAGAATGTAGCACTTGAAGAGAGAATGAATGTTTTGGAAGCGGCTATACCGAAGTAAGTGTATATCGAAGTAAGTGTATATCGAAGTAAGTGTATATCGAAGTAAGTGTATATCGAAGTAAGTGTATATCGAAGTAAAGTGTGATTATAATGATATATTTTATGTATATCGTTATATTTTATTGGTTCTGTTATTCATTCGTATTTTGTGGCGAATCTTGTCCGATGGACTGCTGCTGCGCATTTAGTCTCATCAAATATGCCTGCTGTTGTGCCTGTTTGTATTCTTCAAACTCCTTTTTCCTACGATAATTTGCTGCTGCGCTACTCATCATATTTCTAATCTCTCCATAAATAAGTTGGCTTGTTGATTTAACTGGTTCTGTTTTATTTGAAGTTGAATTTTCGCAAGACATATATTCACGAACAATAGAGAGAATATTGTGTTTGTGTTGAACTAATTTTTCAGCTGCGACTTCTTTACTATAATTCGTTTGTCTCATAATAATTTCAATCAATATTTCGTCATTTTTATTCATATCTATATATCTCTCTTATAATCATTATTATAGTCTTTTCTAAATGGAGTTAAACGCATTTTATATATAATAGTTAATACACTTTGTAATACACAATACTAATGTCTGAAGAAATTGAAGAATTAGTCAATAATCTCAATGCGAGTTTAACTCATGCTATAAAATCCACATTGGGTCCTTATGTAAATAAATTAAATTTGAATAATGAAAGATATAAAGTTGTTTCAGATTTATTAAAGTCATTACCCGAATATAAAAATATGGAAAATGAGATTTTACAGTCTCGTAATGAAAAACAAGCACTAATGGAACAATTTAGTAGTGATGTTGAAACATTAAGAGGACAACATAATAGTGAAAAACAATTTCTACAAGAACAATTTCGTGAAGTAATGACACACAATGCTATTTTACGAAGAGAGAATGATATGATGCGTATTCGTCTTGAAGAAATGATTGAAGATAAAGTTGATAAAATTGTGGATAGTCATCAAGCACCAACGCCGGAACAACAGGTAGTAGTTACCGACAATTCTGAGCCAAATTTAGACAACAAACCGAGTGTAGTCTTAGAAGACAAACCAGAGGTAGTCTTATCAGACAAACAAGAGGTGGTCTTAGAAGACAAACCAAATGTAGAATTACAAGTTATTGAAAAAGAGAATACTCTTGTAGATACAGATATTCAAGATAAGGTAAAAGAAATATATTCAGAAGCAAAGATTGAATGTGTTAATAAAAATATTTCATTACAAACAGTCGTTGTTAAAAAAGAGGAGGAAAAAGTCGTTTGTGTTGATTCTTCAAAGAATTTCCCTTTTATTTCTCAGACAGATAGAGAAAAAGAAATTGAAGATATTGTTTCAGAATTAGAAAGACATTTATCTATGGAAGACGAAGAAGAAGCAGATGCAAGCGATGAAGAGATTGAAGAAGACGAAACAGAAGCAAGCGTAGCAGATGAAGTAACTGATAATGAAGAAGCAAGCGTAGCAGCAAATGACACCGAATGTGCTGAAGAAGAGGAAGAAGAAGCAATTGTGGCAGCAAACGAAGTATCAAGCGACAAACAAAGTAGTCAAACAGAAAAAAAGGAAGAAAATAAAGAAATCACAAGCGTAGCAGAAGCAAGCGTATCAGCAAACAAAGTAGAAGAAGAAGCAGAAGAAGAGGAGGAAGAAGAATTATTCGCAATTAATATTCCAGGTTTTAAGAATGAATTTTATACAAGCGATGAATTAAATGGTGATATTTATGAAGTAAATAGTGACGATAGTGTTGGAAAGTTATTGGGTAAATTTAAAAATGGAAAGCCTGTATGGAACAACAAAAAATAACATATTACAAATGTAATGGGTGCAAATGTAATGGGCGCAAATAAAATAGACGCAAATGTAATGGGTGCAAATGTAATGGGTGAAAATAGCAAACAAATATTATATACACACAAATAAAATATGTATATAATATATTAAAAAAGCAATGATTATGGAAAAATTATGTCCTCCAGCAATTTTATATGTTGCGTTTTCACTTACACATATTATACTGGATATATTCAAGAATTTGTATAACACCGCTTTTATAAAGTTTATAATAATGATTATTTTTACTATTGTATTAAATGTATTGTGTAAGAATGGTTTAGGTGTTGTATCGTGGATTATTGTTTTTATTCCATTTATATCAATGACAATCATTACATCATTATTACTTATGGTTTTAGGATTATCACCATCTACTGGAAATTCATCACAAGATAATAATAAAAACAAACAAAAAAACAAAATAGAAGGTATTCATAAACATCCATACCAACCAAAAAAGATATAATATACGAAGTAAATAAGTGATACTATAAACGGAGTGATACTATAAACGGAGTGAGTGTGAATTATACAATACGAAAACTATATAAAAACAAAAATTGAATATAATCTAAATGTCATTGTCTTTAGCACAAAATAGTGCGACGGCTAATACCAATAATATGACTGACATAATTGAACCATCTAGTTTTAAGTCGTCTCCTGACTTAAACGACTTAAAAGATAAGGATGTTAGTAACGCTGACGTAAATAATAAAGTTTCATATAACAAATTAAATGACAGTTGGACTTTGTGGGCTCACTTGCCACACGACACTGACTGGACTATAAAAAGTTATAAACCTATAATGACATTTTCTTCAGCAGAAGAAGCGGTCGCATTGTGTGAAACATTGCCAAGTAAAATGGTAAAAAATTGTATGTTATTCTTGATGCGTAAGGGCATTCAACCTGTATGGGAGGATGACAAAAATCGCAAAGGCGGATGCTTCTCTTATAAAGTAAATAATAAAAGTGTTCCAGAGGCGTGGAAAAATTTATCCTATTTATTAATTGGTGAAACATTAACTGAAGATATGAACCTGTTGCCTCAAATCAATGGTATTACCATATCACCAAAAAAAAGCTTTTGTATCATAAAAATATGGACTGCTTGTTGTAATTACCAAAATCC
>Ga0214921_10002752_pt1 | contig 28009 bp, 28 predicted proteins | sample LL1505_MetaG_FD_177992 | JGI IMG/M metagenome (GOLD analysis project Ga0214921, IMG submission 177992) | Freshwater microbial communities from Lake Lanier, Atlanta, Georgia, United States - LL-1505 | ecosystem: Environmental > Aquatic > Freshwater > Lake | place: USA: Georgia | collected...
CAGAATACATTGATAACGACACAGAAGAAGCAAGACAAAAATATCCGCAGCCACTTGATGTTATAGAAGGACCACTCATGGATGGTATGAACATTGTTGGTGATTTATTTGGCGCTGGAAAAATGTTTTTACCACAGGTGGTAAAAAGCGCCCGTGTGATGAAAAAATCGGTAGCTGTATTAACACCCTTTATTGAAGCCGAAAAAGAACAGCGCAAACAAGCCCATTTGGCTGCAGGCACCACCAATACAGAAGCTGCGGGTGCTGCCAAAATATTACTTGCCACTGTAAAAGGGGACGTACATGATATTGGAAAAAATATTGTGGGTGTTGTGCTTGGTTGTAATGGATACGACATTATCGATTTAGGTGTGATGGTACCCACCGATAAAATACTGGAAGCTGCACAAAAAGAAAATGTAGATATCATTGGACTTAGTGGCCTTATTACACCATCACTTGACGAGATGGTGCATATCGCTAAAGAAATGAAACGTAGGGGTATGCATCAGCCATTATTAATTGGCGGTGCCACAACCTCTAAAATTCATACGGCCGTAAAAATTGCGCCAGAATACAAAGACGTTGTACACGTGCTAGATGCTTCTAGAAGTGTAACCGTTGCTGGATCATTATTAAGTAAAGATCAGCAAGCTGCATTTTTATCTGACACGCAAAATGATTATGCCAAACTTAAAGATCAATTTGATAATAAAAAACCGACCAAAGAATACCTCGCTTATCAAGATGCACTTGGTAATAAAGTAGCCATTGATTGGGAAACTTATCAGCCAGTAACACCAACGTACACGGGCACTAAGTTGTATAAAAATGTTGATCTTTCGATGCTAAGAGATTTTATTGATTGGAAACCATTTTTTATTACCTGGGAAATGCACGGAAATTTTCCAGCCATATTAACGGATGAAGTAGTCGGAAAAGAAGCAAGTAAATTATACGCTGATGCCAATGCATTGTTAGATAAAATTATTTCAGAAAAATGGCTAACAGCAGATGGCACCATTGGATTTTGGCCAGCTAGTAGTGAAGGAGACGACGTAACTGTTACTGCGGACAAACCGGTAAAGCTTTCTTTTTTAAGACAACAAATTAAAAAAGCGCCAGGTCAACCCAATTTTTCATTGGCCGATTTTATTACGCCTGCATCTATTAACAAGCAAGATTTTATAGGTGCGTTTGCAGTTACCATTAATGGTATTGAACCACATATTCAAGCATTTGAAGCACAACTTGACGATTACAATAAAATTATGTTGCAAGCCCTAGCAGACAGGCTAGCAGAGGCTTTTGCCGAATATCTACACTTACAAACCAGAAAATCAGATTGGGGTTATGCGCCTTCTGAACAATTAGACAATAGCGCACTTATTGGAGAAAAATATGTGGGTATAAGACCTGCTCCAGGTTATCCTGCATGTCCAGACCACACCGAAAAATATAAGTTGTTTGAACTCTTAAACGTTAAAGATGCTATTGGGATTGAGCTCACCGAAAACTTAGCCATGTACCCTGCATCGTCGGTATGTGGATGGTATTTTGCAAATCCACAGAGTACCTATTACGGGCTTGGAAAAATTATGCAAGATCAATTAAAGGATTATGCGACCAGAAAAAATATGCCTTTAGAAGAAGCAGAACGCTGGCTTAGACCGGTACTTGAATAACCTTGTCGTTAACTATACTTTTTCAAATAGCCACCACAATCTTTTGCGCGGCTTAACGGTATAATTTTTTTTGACATAGGCCTGTATGTACTGCATGGCTTCATCAATGTCGTCGGTAAAGAGCATTAACTTTTTGTCTTCAGGAGATATCGTACCTTTTATAACCATCGCATCTATCAAATCGATTAGCGGCTGAAAATATTCTTTTCCATATATAACAATAGGGAAATCATTGATCACGCCTGTTTGCGCAAGTGTCAATGTTTCAAAAAATTCATCCATCGTGCCAAAGCCACCTGGCATGATAACAAATGCATAGGAATATTTAACCATCAACACTTTTCGAATAAAAAAGTAATCAAAAGTGATAGATGTATGCGTGTAAGGATTGGGCTTTTGCTCAAATGGGAGTTTGATGTTACAACCCACAGAAGTTCCCCCCGCTTCAAATGCTCCTTTATTAGCTGCTTCCATAATACCAGGGCCCCCTCCTGTCATGGTGGTAAAACCAAGGGCTGCAATACGTTTACCAAATTCGGTGGCAGCCTTATAATATGGATGAGCCGCATGATACCTAGCAGATCCAAATACAGTAATACATGGGTCTAAGAAGTGTAGTGCTCTAAACCCTTTTATAAATTGAATGAAAATTTTCCAAGCAAATGCTAATTCATTGATACGCGGTTTGGGGCCATCTAAATAAACAAATTCTTTTGCCGGTATGATTCTTTCTGTATTTTCCATAAATAGCCTTACTGTCAACTAATAACGAAAGAGGTTTAATAAAATTGTAGTTAATTGAAGACTGTTTGTAATTTAGCCACCGAATGAAAAAACTGCTCTATTTAATACTACTACTCTGCATTGGCATTCATTTGCCTGCGCAAAATAAGGTAGTAGTGGAATCGATTAGGAGCTATTCTATGTTTGGTCCAACCATGCATTATTTAGAGGATCCTTTGGTTCAGGCAGGCATAACAGCTAAATTAAAAACCTTTCTTGGTAATTACTACAACTTAACCCTTGTAGAAGAAGTACTTCCAATACAAATTTATTATACACCCGATGCCCTAAAAAATAACAACGCTTCCTTTAGAACCAGTGATACAAGTACTTGGCATTTGTTTATAGAATTGTATGAATATGATCCATTAACCTTTATGACAGGTTCGATGAATCAATTAGAAGATTCTGCTATTATTCAAAAATCAAAAAGTATTTTTCAGATTAGCATTTTACTTGCCAATGGTCAAAAGCAAATTATCAATGATCAAAATATTTTTGCAGCTATTACAACTACACAAAGCAGTGGTGGCGGGGTGAGTCCTAAAAATATTTTTTTAACGAAAAAAAGTTTTAGCTCTCTAGTTCAAGTGGGTATTCAAATGGCGCTTGACAGCAGCAACTTAACGGAAGTAGTAGAAATAAAAGCACCCCCTGTTTATTATGCAGATAATTTTATTTTAAAGCAACTTAAAAATGCAACAAAAATAGAAGTAAAAGAAAATAAAAGTGTTTGGCAATTTAATATGGAGGGCAATCCTGAAGTGCTTAGAATGGGTGAACAACTCTACGATGAAATTTGGGTGAAGCGAAAATTAATTGACAGTAGTGCAACGCCATTGTTACTTTCAAAAATCAAAGAAACGGGTAACACGGCTAGTTCAGATTTTATTTATTTAAGACAAGAATGCAGAGACGTTTACCAAGACAAAAATTATACCATCAAAATTGCCACCGAAATTGATCCATTTAGCCAGGCCACTAGCAAAAAAGAAATATTTACTAATTTTTTGCCAGGATTGGTTAATCTAATGCTTTTGGGTAAAGACACGGTTGCTGTTTTTGGAATCTTTAAAAAAGTGGGCGACTCCAACAAACAAATATATTTAGACAAAACCACCAATGGTATAGATAGCAGCTCCACAGCAAGTATTAGCAAAGAAGCGTATACTTTTCAAGTGATTTATGATTATCAAATTTCTGGAAAAATAAAGGGATCAAATTTTACCGTCTATAGTTTTTGGAACAATGAAATGAAAGAATTGTATCTAAACAATCAACTTGTTTGTATTGTTAAAGGGAAAACAGATCCTGAGAATTTTATACTCATCAATGGCTATAACAATGCCGCAATGATCAAAGAATTATTACTCATCGCTTACAATAAATTTTTACTTTAAATGCGCATTATATCTTATAACGTCAATGGCATTAGGGCCGCTATCAAAAAAGGTTTTATTGAATGGCTTGCTTCCAATCCTGCCGATATTATTTGCTTACAAGAAACAAAAGCCACCAAAGAAGACGTTGACACTGCTGAAATTGAAAAATTAGGCTATACCTGCTATTGGTTTTCGGCACAAAAAAAAGGATATAGTGGCGTTGCTATTTTTACAAAAATTAAACCAGACAATGTTGTATATGGAACGAGCATTGAGCAGTCTGATTTTGAAGGCAGGGTTATACAAGCAGATTTTGGATCCGTTCGTATTGTAAATGCTTATTTTCCATCTGGCACTAGTGGTGATGAAAGACAAAATTATAAATATCAGTGGCTCTCTGAATTTGAACAATACTTAGCGGCACTTAGAAAAAAGAGGCCTCAATTAATTGTTGTAGGTGATTACAATATTGCACACCGAGAAATTGATATTCATGATCCAAAAGGAAACAAAAAGAGTTCGGGCTTTTTGCCAGAAGAACGCGACTGGATGAGTCAATTTTTGGAAAATGGATGGACAGATACGTTTAGGCACCTAAACCCAGATGTTACAGGTGGTTACAGCTGGTGGAGTCAGCGGTTTCCGTCGGTACGTTTACAAAACAAAGGTTGGCGCATTGATTACATTTGTATAACAGATTCACTCACAAGTGGCCTAAAAAGCGCCTCTATTTTTCCGGACGTCAAACACAGTGACCACTGCCCTATTTTTCTAGAATTAAGCCCTTTAAAGGGCACCTAACCCATCTATATACCTGTTAGCCATGTTATTATACAACGTAACCACCAAAATTGACCCTAGTATTCACGAAAACTGGGTAAACTGGATGAAAAACACACATATTCCCGCAGTGATGCGTACGGGTTGTTTTACCCATTATCATTTTGTTCGAATTTTAGACATTGATGATAGTGATGGACCAACCTATGCAGTGCAATATTTTATAGAAAACAAGGACCAATATGACAAGTATATTGATATACACGCAGCAGCCTTAAGACAAGACGCCACAATGCTTTGGGGCCATCTAACAATAGGTTTTAGGTCATTAATGGCCGTTGTGAATTGAGTGTGGATAGATTTAAAATTACATTTTGGTAATCACAAATCTTCATTATATTGTCCTACAACCGTTATAGGCATTGAATCTTACACAAGATCTCCTGAAAGCCTTTACAGTAAAGGGTTTCACAATTTTTTAGACACTTATTTTTTACTTTGTGATTTTTACAAAAGCCTGTAATCCCTTTGCTTAAAGGATTTGGCGTATGCCCGGGAATTGGTTTTTTAATAAAAAAATTTTGCTGAACGAGAAAAGCGGATAAATTTGTTTTGTTATTCAAACAACTAAAAAATCATTTATGAACAAAGCAGAATTAATCGCGCAACTTGCTGAAGATGCTGGTATCACTAAAGTACAAGCTAACGCTGCGTTAGACTCTTTCGTAGACACCGTTACTAAAACACTTAAGAAAGGTGATAAAGTAACTTTAGTAGGTTTCGGTACTTTCTCAGTTTCTAAGCGTGCAGCTCGTATGGGCCGTAACCCACAAACTGGTGAAGCAATCAAAATCAAAGCTAAAAAAGTTGCTCGCTTTAAAGCTGGTAAAGAATTAAGCAGCAAAGTTTAATTTTTACTTAAAAAAAGAATTGAACCCCGCTTTCGCGGGGTTTTTCTATTTTTGCAGTTCAAGATTGTTCATTTAAAAATTTAAACCATGGGTAGAGGTGATAAAAAAACCGCTAAAGGTAAAAGATTCAAAGGTTCTTTTGGCAAGAGCCGTCCAGCTAAAGTAGCTGTTGTAAAAACTGCAAAAGCTGACGCTAAAGCATAAAAATAATAAACCCCCAAATTTGGGGGTTTATTATTTTAAGTACCTACACTTTTTATTTTGCAGCAATCTCTGTTAATGCTGCCACGAGTTTATCAAGATCATCAAGTCTAGTATATACATGAGGCGTTATTCGTACACAACTAATATTTTCCCAAACAATGCCTACTGTATGAATTTTATAATTAGCATAAAGTGCTCCGTCTAGTGCAGCAGGTGTCATGCCATCAATGGTAACACCGCAAATACCACATGCATACTTGTCTTTTAATGAAGTATGAATTTTTACGCCCGGAATATTCAGTGCTTTTGTTGCCCAATAATTTTTTAAATAACGCACCCTTTCTTCTTTTCGTTTAGGTCCAATGGCCATATGAAAATTTACGGCTTCGCCAATGCCTTGTTCTATTGGAAAGCTTCTGGTACCAAGGGTTTCAAACTTTCTAATATCAGAGCTGTGGGGCTTGTCATTACATAGTAATGGCCAAATTTTTTCGATCTTATCTTTTTGAATCCATAGCATACCACTACCAATAGGTGCCGATAAAAATTTATGTAAACTAGTACCAAAATAATCACAACCTAAATCAGGAATTTTAAAATCGAGTAAACCAAAGGAGTGCGCTCCATCAACAATTACTTCGATGCCATGTGCATGCGCCATGGCTGCTATTTTTTTAACAGGCATGATTTGTCCTACCCAATTGATGATATGCGTGATATGAATAAGTTTGGTATTGGGCGTAATGGCTTTTTCAAAAGCAGACACGATTGTATTATCATCTTCGATGGGGAAATCAAAGCTTAGTTGTGTGTACACAATGCCATCTCGTAGTGCGCGCTGGCGATAGGCCTGAATCATGTTTGGATAATCCTGCTTGGTTCCAATAACTTCATCGCCAGCCTTAAATGGATAGCCAAAAATAACCGTATTAAGTGCCTCTGTGGCATTGCGGTTAATGGCAATCTCATCCGGTGAGCAGCCAGCGAGTGTGGCTAGTTTATACCTAACGGGCTCGCGGCCCTGGTCTAAAATACGCCACATGTAATAAGAGGGGGCCTCATTGGAGAGCTGATTAAAGCGTTCTACGGCCTCTTGCACCACCCTTGGCGCTGGGCTAACACCCCCATTGTTGAGGTTTACCATATTTGAATTGACGGTATAAGCCTGCTGAATAACGGACCAATAGTCTTCATCGGAAGCTAATTGTTGAGGTGTTAAGTCCTGGGCTTTTTGATTCACTTGCTCCCAGTTTGCTGCCCAAGCCTGTTGTAAAAGACTAGGTGCACTAAAGACTGCTGTTAAACCGGCAATTTTTTGAATAAACTTTCTACGTTCTGTCACTGTTATAGTATTGAAATAGTAAGTTAAGAAAATTTCTTACTCAATTATTCAATTAACTTTGTACCCTATTTATATCAGATGAAACAGAAAACACGCAGCTTCGTTTTTTTCACAATTGGAACCCTTGTACTAGTGTTTTTTGCGAATAGTGCAAACGCTCAATGTTCTATATGCACCAAAACGGCTTCTCAATTAGGTGATGGTCCTGCAAAAGCGCTCAATGGCGCCATCTTATATTTAGCAGGCGCTCCACTTGCCATTATGGGCTACATTGGCTGGAGATGGTGGAAAACCGAGAAGGCTTTTAGAAATCCTGATTGATAAAAATTAGGTTCTCGTGATTCATTGAAAAAGAAAAATTATACTTGTTCATTGCAGCAAACACAGATTTAGCAGCTCCTTTTCGCATATGATCGTGGACTTCGATAATGATCATTTTTGTTTGTGGTAACCAGCTCTCATAGTTTTTCTCAAACACTTCTTTTTCAGAACCTTCTATATCTAGTTTTAATAAATCGATTGTTGACCAGTTCATTTCTTTAACAATAGATCCAATTGAATAGGCTGGAATACTTCCAGCCGTATTGGGATCCACTTCTTCTACCATAAATGCATTGTCATTGTCTTTGGCATTTATAATTTCAAGGTGTTTATTGTCATTCCAAATTCCACCTAGTTTTGCTTGTACCTTAGTTAATCCAGCAATATTTTTTTCAACTATTTTAAAATTTTCTTGACTAGGCTCAATAGCAACGATACTTGCGTTAGGAAATCGATTGGCAAAATAAACAGACGCCAGTCCAATATTAGCACCCCCATCAATAATGGTAGAAGGCTTAAATGGAATATGAAAATTATATTGGTCTTCTAAAAAAACTTGCTTGAACGTGTAGTTATCTGCATACTTTTTTCTTAAAAAAATACGGGTTTTGTAGCGGCTTGAACGATACCAACCATCTTTTTTAAATATACGACGAATAAAAAAAATAATTCCATCTACAAATCCAAATGCTTTGATAAGTGGTACAAGCCTTTTTGACATATAATAAATTTAACAGTGCTAAAGTAAAGCAATAAAATCAAATCCTTCGATACGCAAACAAAAACGAATGCTTAAGGGCTGCAAAAAAAGGCAGCTTTCTTTTTTTGTAATGGAATAGGTCTTTGCGGTGTTTTAACATAAAGAAAAATAACCCAGTACTTGAGCCTTCTTGCTGCATTTGACTCCAATGATTTTCAAAATCGATAAAAAAATCTTTGTCGGTTGCTGATAAAGCATCTATTTGCGTAAAAGCATTTAAATGTGTGCCTAACATGGTTCGGTAATTATCTCGGAGCGCTTTTTCACTGGTATTTTTTGCAATCGTAACGTTGTTGTCATGCGCACGCTGGTACACAAGTATCTCATCTAAAAATTGCAAGCCGCCATTGGCAACTGCTTGCAGCGCAAGCCACCAATCGTAATAAATTGCCGAAGGAATGGGAAGCGCATGTTCAAGTAATGATTTTCGTATAATGAGCGCATGCCCACTCACCGTATTGTACATAGCTAACTTTCTAACCTGCGATCCACTAATACGTCTATTTTTTTTATTGGCAACCGGAGAAGTTGGAACTGTTTTTGTAAACCGAACAGAGTCGCAATAAATGGCAGCCGCAGTTGGTAAAAAAGCAGCCATCATTTTTTCAATTTTATTAACGTGCCAAACATCGTCCTGATCGGCAATGGCAATAAAATCATGATTTGCCATTTTCATGGCTTTTTCAAAATTGGCGGTAAAGCCCAAATTAACTTCGTTTCTATAAAGTGCTATTCGGCTATCGCGCGCTGCCGCGCGCTCTAGAACCTTAAAAGTATCATCAGTAGAAGCGTCATCTACCACAATAATTTCAGTAATAGCATAGGTTTGGCCTGTAATAGAAGCCAGCTGCTCTTCTATATATTTAGCACCATTATAGGTACAAACAACAACTGAAATAGGCGGTTTCATCAACAATTTTTACTTTTAACCCCTAAGGCGTTAATCAATGCATGTAAATATAGAAAAAGTAGCGGGCAAGACGGCATCTGATGCAAAGTTCTCCATTGTCATTCCTAGCTGGAACAATTTGGCGTATTTACAATTGTGTATTGATAGTATCAAAAAGCATTCAAAATTTACCCATCAAATTATTGTTCATATTAATGAAGGAATAGATGGAACACTCGACTGGATTAAAACACAACCAGACATAAGCTACTCGTATAGTACAGAAAATATTGGTGTTTGCTACGCTTTAAATAGTTGTAGGGAGCTCGTAATAACAAATTACTTATTGTACATCAATGATGATATGTATGTATGTCCGGGTTGGGATGCGCCACTTGCAAAAGCCATTGATGAAACCCCACATAAACTTTTCTTTTTTTCAAGTACTGCCATCGAATTAAAAGCGCAGAGCAATTGTTCTATTGAATTTGATTTTGGAAAAGACATAAACGCCTTTAAAGAATCAGATTTATTAGCAACGTACAAATCTTTACCCATGCAGGACTGGCAGGGTGCCACATGGCCTCCCAATATTGTACATATTGATACTTGGGATGCAGTGGGTGGATATAGCAACGAGTTTAGTCCGGGCATGTACTCCGACCCTGATTTTTCTATGAAGCTCTGGAATGCAGGTGTAAGGCTATTTAGAGGGATTTCAGAAAGTAGGGTATATCACTTTGGATCAATTTCTGTAAAGCGCGTAAAACGCAATAAAGGCTATTTTACTTTTATAAAAAAATGGGGATTTACATCTAGCACATTATCGAAGTATTATTTACGCAGGGGCGAAAAATATACAGGACCACTACCGGAAGCTACTGTTCCAATGAGCGTGCAAATAAAAAATTTTATCAAACGGTTACAAGTCAAATTTTTTGCTAATCAATTTTAAAAAACATTTTTACAGCAAACAATATTTTAAGGAGTGCCGACTTTTTTTTATAAGCGAGTATCAAATTTCGGTAATCGTAAAAAAGTTTGGCTCTTTTAAAATTATTGGATAAAGAAAAACTAGCGTAACTGTTATTGATTTTTTCAAATACCGAAGCGTGTTTATGGCCCGTTTCTTTTACTTTATTGTATAGTAGTTCCATGCGGGCACGCGCCTTTTGTTTTTTTTCCGCCAGTGTTATTGAGGTCGTTTTATTTTTTGTGGTATCAGCACCTATTGCATTTTGTGTATGCTGGCGGTAATGTACCAGGGGTTCATTTACATAAACAACTTTACTGTAACAAGTAGCTACAAAACCCAGCCAAAAATCGTGTGTAACAAGCACTGGAAAAGGAACCGCCTTATTGATCAATTCTTTTTTAAAGAGCATGGCATGGCCCGGCGCCCAGGCACCTATTGCATACATTACCGGGGTATGATAGGCAAGTTGGTTTTTAATGGATGACATTTTTTGGTGTAATAAACCACCATTTGCGTCTATCAATTCAGAATCGGAGTAGGCTAACATTTGATCACCTATAGCAAACAATAATTTTTCTAATTTATTGGATACCCAAATATCATCTTGGTCGCTGAGCGCAACATAAGAAGCGGTTGCAAGCAGCATTCCTTTTTCAAAATTTTTTATATAGCCAAGTCTAGTTTCATTTTGAACCACCAATACTTCTGGATACGCAGCGGCAAAATTATTTGCTATACGTATGGTATCATCTGAAGAAGCGTCATCTACAATAATGATTTGAGCAGGCTTATGCGTTTGCTGAGCAATACTTTCTAATTGCGCCAATAAAAAACTGGCACCGTTATAGGTAGCAACCACTACTGCAACTGATGTATTAGTAGGATTGTGCAAATTCAAAAATATTAAATTGAGGATTTTGCGACTGCGCAGATATTGCCGCAAGTAGTGCTGTAGCGTCTATATCTTGCATTCTTTTTTGCTGAATTAGACGCAGTGCTTTTTGTGTAAGCAACCAGTTTTTTCTAGTGGGGTCGTATAATTGTTTTTGATGTACAGCAATAGCTGAAGCAAGTTCATCGATACCTACTTTTTGAGCTGCAATGGTTTTGATTATGGGTATTTGATACGCTGTATTAGAAAAACTTGGGGCCATCATTTGTTTTAGATGATGCACAAATTGATCTGCTTCTGGACGATCACTTTTGTTGACCACAAAAATATGTGCGATTTCCATGATGCCAGATTTCATGGTTTGTACTTCATCGCCAGCTTCTGGCACCACTACCACAACAGTGGTATCGGCAAGACCCGCAATTTCAATTTCACTTTGACCCACACCCACTGTTTCAACAATAATTTCATCAAAACCAGCGATGGCCATGAGCTGACAAATTTCTAAAATATGTGTATGTAGTCCGCCCAGTGCCCCCCTACTTGCAAGTGATCTAATATAAACACCCGGATGATTGTACCACTCACTCATTCTAATTCGGTCGCCAAGTAGTGCGCCTAAATTAAACGGAGAAGAAGGGTCTACGCAAAGCACACCCACTTTTTTTCCGGCAGCCACCCAATTCGCAATTAAAGCGTCCACTAAAGTACTTTTACCTGCACCCGGAGGGCCCGTAATACCTGTAATGGCGCATTTTTTTACAGCATTTTGAAGTAACAACGCTTCATAGCCTTTTACTTCATTTTCTACCCAAGAAATACCTCTGGCCAAAGATTTAAAATCTCCAGCTACAATACCTGCTATGATTTCCTGGGCGCTATTCATCAATTTTATTTTATGATTTTAAAATTACTAAAATCAAAGAGTCGAATGCCCGTTAATTTTTCGAAGTAATAAAGTATACGGTCTTTGAAGGAAAAAATTTTTCGAGTGGTGTCAATATCAATTTTCCAATTTTGTGCAGCAATACGCGGTTGCATAACTACAGGATGCGTACCAGCAAATTTTTCGAGTGAATCGTAGGCTGTAAAATCCCAGTGCTGATTGTCTTTTAAAATTTCGTTGAGCTCTTCATCTGAATGCCAAAGGGCGCTAAAGTTTTTTATTTTTTTAGCCATTTGCGTGGGGCTTTTTACCCATCCGTAATGGTAAACGCTTGCTGCAATTTGCTTTACACCAATTTTAGTAGTGCCTTTTCTAAACCCTTGCGCGTCTTTGTAAGCACTAATTTCTTTTTTATTTCGAATAACACGCACTTCTTTATTGTACCATTTTCTACTATCCCCTACATAATCATACGTACCATAAAAATGTACATAATCAAAAAGTAATCCTTCTACGCGTGTATCGTTTTTATACTGCTCACATGCTGCTTTAATGGCTGCATGGTATTTTTCATGCACTACTTCATCGCCCTGAATATAAAAAGCCCATGTACTATTTGGATCAATGAGTGCAAATGCTTTATTGGTTTCTACGGCTAACACAGCACCCCCTTTTCGTAAATTTGGATCCCACTCCGATTCGTAAATTTTTATTTTAGAATCTCCAATTGATCGCATCAAACCTAAAGTATCATCGTCCGATTTTCCTACAAGTACAATCATCTCGTCTACAACTGGTAAAATTGAAGTGATGGCTTCCACAATGGGATAGTCGTTGATCACTGCATTTTTAATAATGGTAAAGCCACTGATTTTCATGAACACAAAGTAACCGTGAAATTGGAGGCTATCCAAGTAAATAGTGGCTGAAGCTGCACAAAAGCATTAATTTTGAGCCTGATACACACCCACAAACCATTTATGGAAAGAACCCTCTGCTTTGATTTTGGTAATAGCCGGCTTAAATGTGCGGTTTTTGAAGGTCGCGACCTGCAAGAAACCATTCATTTGGAAAACGACTCGGAACAAACTATTGAGGAGGTTTTAAAAAGCCATCATCCCACAAAAATTATAGTATCGTCTGTTATCAAACACCGGGCAGGTTTGGAGGAGCAATTAGGGGCGGCGGCCAAATTTCATATGCTGGGTCATGCCAGCAAACTGCCCATTACCACACCGGTTGGAAAACCTGAAACCATTGGAGCAGACCGCTTGGCCCTATGTTCTGCGGCCGTAGACCTATTTGGAGGGCAACACAACCTAGCCATTGGCCTAGGAACCTGTATTACTTACAATTTTATCAATAAATACCACGAATTTTTAGGCGGAAGCATTTCACCAGGTATGAACATGCGCTTTAGGGCCATGCATGAGCAAACCGCCCTTTTACCCCTAATTGAGGCCCAAAATCAGTTCCCGCTTGTGGGATACGACACCAAAACCAACCTACTTTCGGGGGTAATACTAGGTATGGCCAAAGAAATTGACGGTATCATAGAGGCTTATGGCCAAAAATACAGCAACTTTAACGTGCTCTTAACCGGGGGAGATATGCCTTTTTTTGTACCACACTTAAAAAACAGGATATTTGCCGACCCTAACTTAATATTTAAAGGCCTTTATGCGATCAGTGAGATTAATAATGGGTAGGATTTTCCTACCGCTACTAGTTACCGGATGTTTCTTTTTGGATGCGAAGGCACAAGAAAATTCTCCCTTTACAAGGTATGGCCTTGGTGACGTTTCACCAGGTACACATTCTATTAGTAGATCGATGGGCGGACTTGGCGCTGCTTATGCAGATGGTCAAGTAAACAATGTAGGACAAGCTATTAATTTTGCCAATCCTGCTACCTATGCTAACTTTTTTATGGTCTCTTACGATTTAGGTTTGACCATTGATTCTAGAACTTTAAGAAGCGCTAATCCTTCTGATAAATTTACCTCAAATAATTTTTATCCTACCTACGTTGCTTTTGGTGCACCTATTAAAAGTAAAAAGAATTTAGGTTTTGCTTTTGGATTAAGACCGGCTAGTAAAATCAATTACTCGGTAGTAGAGCGTACAAGAATTGCAAACGATAGTTTGGGAACGGTATACGAAGGAAGTGGTGGACTCAATCAACTTTTTGTTGGACTTGGAAAAAGATGGAAAGGATTTAGTATTGGTTTTAATACCGGCTACAATTTTGGCAGAAGAGAAATTTCTACTAAAAAAACATTTTTAAACGATACTGTTTTTTATTATCAATCCAACTCTGCAAGTATCGGAAATTTTAGTGGTGCTTTTTTACACACGGGATTTCAATATGATTTTTCCATTGCAGAAAATATAGATACTAAAGCCAAAGTGATTAATAAATATTGGATTAGACTAGGCGCAACAGCAACATTGAGCCAGCAGCTAAAAGGCACACAAACCACTACCAGAGAGACTTTCACGCAATCTGCATCGGGCGATATTACCATTGATAGTATTTATAAAGTGGTTGATGTACCTGGTACTGTAGAAATGCCTGCCACGTATACTGCAGGTATTACACTTCATAAAACGGCCTCTAACAACAGAGGTTTATTTGAGCTTTGGTCACTTGGTGCCGAATATACAAGTACCCAATGGACAAAATATAAATACTTTAATCAGTCAGATAGACTGGTAGATAGTTGGCAATTTAAAGTGGGTGCTCAGTTTTGTCCAGACCCTGTTGCTGGAAGAAATTATTGGAGCAACGTAAATTATAGAGCTGGATTTTTTGTAGGAAAAGATTACGTAAATCCGGATGGAAATGGCTTAAAACAATTTGGCTTTTCGATGGGCATGGGTCTTCCTGTAAAAAAATGGAGTAGTTATGACAGACAATTTACGGTGCTCAATACCACATTACAATTAGGCAAAAAAGGATCGAACGTAAATAATTTTACAGAAAGTTTTGTTCAGTTTACACTGGGTATGAGCTTAAGTGATCTTTGGTTCCAGAAACGTAAATATGACTAATCGTGTAGTACATAAAATATTGAATATAGCAGCCATATTTTTTGGCTGCTTTTTTATGTACGCTTGTGAAAATGACGTGAACGTTGTAAAAGAATTAGGCGCCAAAACAACAAGCATTGAAGAAGGTATACAAATAGAAAGTTACCTAAGCAACGAAGGAAAAATAAGTGCCAAATTAACGGCGCCACTACTACTGCGTTACCAAGGTGATAGCGCCCGAAAAGCCGAATTTCCAAAATCTTTACACGTAGACTTTTTTGACGATAGCCTCAAATTAGAGAGTAAACTAGACGCCAAATACGGCAGATACCTCGAAAATGACCGAAAAGTATACCTGAGAGACAGTGTTGTGGTATTTAATTTAAAAGGAGACACCCTTTTTTGCAAAGAACTCTATTGGGACCAAGGCACCGAGCAGTTTTTTACAGATAAAGAGGTAACACTGGTTCAAACCTACCCCTACAAACAAAAAGGAAAGTATGCCAATGGGTTTACTTCTAACCAAAATCTTACTAATATTGTTTTCTTTACGGTACTACCAGGTAGCTATGCGGTTTTACCAGATAGCGTATTATCAAAATAATTATTGATCAAAAAATAACATCATGGAATATAAAAGAATGGGCCGCACAGGTTTGCAATTGAGTGCTTTAAGTTTAGGAAGTTGGGTAACCTTTCACAAACAAATTGAAGACAATACCGCAGACACTTTAATGGGTATGGCATACGATGCTGGTATTAATTTTTTTGATAACGCAGAAGGCTATGCATTTGGAGAAAGTGAAAAAATGATGGGCCGTGTGTTACAACAAAAAAACTGGGACCGTACTTCTTATACCCTTTCTTCTAAAGTATTTTTTGGCTGGAGAACCAACAACAAGCCCAACCAAACTGGACTGAGTCGCAAACACATCATAGAAGCCTGCCACGAGGCTTTGGGGCGTTTACAAACAGATTATTTAGACTTGTATTTTTGTCATAGACCCGATCAAAATGTGCCGATAGAAGAAGTGGTTTGGACCATGCACAATTTAATTACACAAGGTAAAGTTTTATACTGGGGAACGTCTCAGTGGAGTGCATCAGAAATTATGGAAGCACACCGCGTTGCAGATCAACATCACTTAATTGGACCAACTGTTGAGCAACCACAATACAACATGTTTGAGCGTTTTAAAATGGAACAAGATTATTTACCCGTTTTTAAAAACAAAGGTTTGGGTACTACCATTTGGAGTCCGCTCGGTGCTGGTTTTTTAACGGGTAAATACAACGATGGTATTCCAACAGACAGTAGATTGTCATTAGAAGGCTTTGACTGGCTTAAAGAGCGTTGGGTACAGGATAATAAAATTGAAAAGGTAAAAAAACTCAGTGTTGTTGCCGCATCACTTGGCATTAGCATGGCAGCACTTGCCATTGCTTGGACCCTTGCCAACCCTAATGTAACCACCACCATCTTAGGAGCTACGAAAACCACCCAATTAACTGAAAACTTAAAAGCATTAGATGCCTTAAAGCTCCTCACACCAGAGGTTTTAGCAAGCATTGATACTATTTTAGGGAATAAGCCATTTATGGATTTGGCATAATATTCTGTGTATATTTACGTTTGTTTATAACACTATGGCCGAACACTTGTATACGATAATTTGGATTGTTGTCTCACTTATTTTAATTGGCTTTTTTGCTGGTTACGAAATTGCATTTATTAGTGCCAACAGGCTCAGTATTGAACTCAAAAAAAAGCAAGGATTAAGAAGTGGTATTATCCTCTCTAATTTTATGGAGAGCCCTGCCAAATTTATTGGCACTTGTTTAATAGGACTCAATATTGTACTGGTTATTTATGGCTTACTCTTTACTTCATTTTTAAAGGGTATTGCTTGGAATCCTTTACACGTTGAAAACGAATACCTCAAATTAGTTATCGATACCATCATCTCTACTTTTGTAGTACTCATTTTTGGTGAATTTATTCCGAAGGCAATTTTTAAAGCCCGCAACGATAAATTAATTGCGTTTTTTGCGCCCGTTGCTGGATTTTTTCATTCTTTGCTACAACCCCTCGCTAGCGTATTTGTTGCGATTGCACAGTGGATATTGACGTACATTTTTAACGTTCGTGTAAACAATAAAAATGAAGCATTTAGTAAAGTGGATCTCGAACATTTTTTTCAGCAAACAAAAGACCAAGACGAAGAAAATCAAGAATTAAATACCGAACTTTTTGAAAACGCACTAAGCCTTCCACTCGTGAAAATAAGGCAGTGCCTGGTTCCTAGAACAGAGATAGAAGGTGCTGATATACATACGAGCATCGAAGATTTAAAAAAACAATTTATAAAAACACAGCTAAGTAAGCTTGTGATTTATGACGATAGCGTTGATTCTATATTAGGGTATGTGCATCAAATTGATCTTTTTAAAAGACCTACATCTGTTCAAGAAATTTTACATCCAATTATTGCTGTGCCAGAAAGTATGTCTGCCACAGACCTCATCAATAAATTTACCAAAGAGCGTAAAAGTATTGCATGGGTGGTAGATGAATTTGGTGGTACCGCTGGTATTGTTACCATGGAAGATGTGCTCGAAGAAATTTTTGGTGAAATTAGAGATGAATACGACGTAGAAGAATTTGTAGAGAAGCAACTCGCCAGCGACGAATTTATTTTCAGTGGTCGATTAGAATTAGACTACCTCAAAGAAAAATATGAATTGGATTTTCCTGAAAATGAATCCGAAACATTAAGTGGTTATATTATCAATAAACACGAAGCCATTCCAAAGCAAAAAGAGACCATCATTCTAGACAACTACCAAATAGATGTTTTAACGGTGAGCGACACAAGAATTGAGATGGTAAAACTTAAAATCTTGCGCTAGAACCCCTAACTTTAGCCTCCCAAAAGGTCCCTACAATGGCATTATTTAATAGAAATAGAGGCGAAGAGAAGGCCGAAATGAGTTTTATTGACCACCTGGAAGAACTCCGCCAGCATATTATCAGATCCGTAATTGCCATTTTGGTGATGGCTGCCATTATTTTTGTATATAGAGACTGGGTTTTCGACAATATTATTACAGGGCCTATCAATCCTGATTTTATTAGTTACCGCCTTTTATGCGATTTTAGCCATTGGGCGCATATGGGTGATGCACTTTGCATGCCCCCTGTTAAAATAAACATGCAAACAACCACATTTGGTGGTCAATTTTTGAGCAGTATTTCGTTAGCCCTTATTGGCGGCCTACTCATCGCTTTCCCCTATATTTTTTGGGAATTTTGGCGCTTTATTAAGCCTGCATTAAAAGACAAAGAATTATCCAATACCCGCTTTATTATTTTCTGGGTTTCGTTTTTCTTTTTTACGGGTGCGGCTTTTGGTTATTTTTTATTAGGTCCATTTACGTTTAACTTTTTAGGAAGCTTCACACTTGGTACCAAAGGTGTGCTCGAAACAAGACCTACGCTCACCGATTATTTAGACAATTTAACCAATTTGATACTTGGCTGCGGCATTGCATTTGAGCTTCCAGTACTTGCATTTATCCTAACAAAAATTGGATTGATTACCCCAACTTATTTAAGAAAAATTCGCAAATACGCAGTGGTGGTGATCTTGTTAGCTGCTGCTATCATTACACCTAGCCCCGATTGGATGAGCCAGCTCATCGTGTTCCTCCCACTCTTTGCGCTCTATGAACTAAGTATTTTAGTAGCCGCAAGAGTCACCAAACAAAAAATTAAAGAAGAGGAAGAAGAGTGGAGTTAACGGAGTATCTTTCATACTAGTTTAATACCTTAGATTATGAGTTTTGTTTTTGACGCATCTAAACCTATTGCCATTGGATCAGACCATGCTGGCTTTGAATACAAAGAAGCCATCAAAAAATGGTTGACACACAAAGGCTATCAGGTGCATGATTTTGGTACACTTTCTTTAGATTCTGTGGACTACCCCGACTTTGCGCATCCGACTGCAGCGAGCGTAGCGAGCGGTGAAAGTACGTTTGGCATATTAATTTGTGGAAGCGCAAACGGTGTTGCCATGACTGCCAATAAACATCCATCTATTAGAGCAGCATTATGTTGGCAAACAGATGTTGCTGCATTAACCAGACAACACAACAATGCCAATATGATTTGTATCCCTGCAAGATTTGTTGCTTTAGCACTTGCCGAACAAATGATTGAAGTATTCATGGAAACTGCTTTTGAAGGTGGTAGACATGCAACCCGTGTTGGAAAAATTTCATGTTCTTAATTCAATAAATAAAATCCTCTTATGAAAAAATTGATCTGGATCTTTTTTCCTTTGATGAGTACGGTTGCTTTTGCACAAAAAGCAGAAGACCTTACTAAATTTGGAAAAGTAATTACAGCAAATGGCTTAAAAGAAAAATTAAGCATTTTAGCGAGCGCAGAAATGGAAGGCCGTGAAACAGCATCTCCTGGCCAAAAGCGTGCAGCTGCTTATATCGAAAGTGAATTTAAAAGAATGGGCTTACAGCCAGGTAATGGCGATAGCTACCAGCAAGTTTATCCTGTTTACCAAGATGCACTCACTGAAAAAAAGTTAGTGCTTAATGGTAAAAACATGGATTGGGATAAAGACTTTAATTTTTCTATGCAAACCATTGCTAGCGGTAATTTTAATTATAGCAGCATTGTATTTGCAGGTTATGGTATTGTAGATTCTGCTAAAGGAATCAATGATTACGCCAACCTGGATGTAAAAGGAAAATTAGTGGTAGTTGTTGAAGGCTCTAGTACCGGTATGCCAACAATGGGTGCAGGTGGAAGCCGCGCATTTGGCGCTAACCCAGCTTCTCCTGCTGCTAAAATGCGGGTAGCAAGTACTAAAGGTGCTATTGGCCTTTTAGTTGTTTCTGCAGACTTTCCTAAAAAAATGGCTACCCAAGTAAAAGGTGGTATGTACCTCAAAAAAAATGATGCACCAGGTTTTTTAATGGTAAACATTTCTGCAAGTGTTGCAAGTGCTATGCTTGGAAATACTTCGACTTTGAGTTTATCAGATATCGCTGCTGCTACCAAAGGTTCTTATAATGCAGGTATTAATATTGTTGCTACTAAAACAACCGAAAATTTAGAAAGTAGCAATGTAATTGCTGTATTACCTGGTACCGATAAAAAAGACGAGTACTTATTTTTAACAGGCCACTACGATCACTTGGGTAAAAAAGGTGACGTGATTTGGTACGGTGCTGATGATGATGGCTCTGGTACTGTTGGTGTAATGCAAATGGCAGAAGCTTTTGCAGCTGCTGCTAAAAAAGGAAAGTACCCACGCAGAACCGTTGTATTTATGACAGTGAGTGGTGAAGAAAAAGGCCTATGGGGTTCTCAATATTACTCAGAGCACCCAATTTATCCTTTAGATAAAACAACTGCAGATTTAAACACCGATATGATTGGTCGTGTAGATACAGAGCGCATGACAGCCGATTCATTGAATTATATTTATGTTATTGGTCATGACAAATTAAGTTCTGATTTACCAATCATCAACGAAGCTGCTAATAAAAATTCTAGCAACCTAGTACTTGACTATAAGTTTGATGATCCTAACGATAAGAATAGAATTTACTACCGTAGCGACCATTATAATTTTGCTAAAATGGGCGTACCTATTTTATTCTTCTACGATGGTATGCTTTTAGCAGATTACCACAAGCCTACAGACACAGTAGATAAAATCAATTTCGAATTGATGCAAAAAAGAACTTTAATGGTATATCATACTGCTTGCGAAATCGCAAACAGAGATGCAATGTTAAAAAGAGATATTCCTTTAACAATGCCTGCGCGATAATACGCAGTTTTGTTGATGCACAAAAAAGCCCTCCGATTTTTCGGAGGGCTTTTTTATTATAAATTTTTTAACCAACTACTGCCCTAAAATGTAAGAGAAAATAAGTGGCACTACAATGGTAGCATCACTCTCTACAATAAACTTAGGCGTATGAATATCTAATTTACCCCAGGTAATTTTTTCGTTAGGAACCGCACCAGAGTATGATCCGTAAGATGTTGTTGAGTCACTAATTTGACAGAAATAACTCCAGAATGGAACGTCATGCCATTCTAAATCTTGGTACATCATCGGTACTACGCAAATAGGAAAATCTCCTGCAATACCACCACCTACTTGAAAAAATCCAACACCCTTTCCACCACTATTGGCACGGTACCACTCTGTTAAATAAATCATGTACTCGATACCGTTTTTAACAGTGCTCGCTTTTAATTCATTTTTGATAACATAAGAAGCAAAGATATTTCCGGTGGTGCTGTCTTCCCATCCTGGAACAACAATTGGAATATTCTTTTGAGCAGCGGCAACAATCCAGCTATCCTTAGGATCAATTTCATAATACTGTTCTAACTCGCCACTCAATATAACTTGATACATAAATTCGTGTGGAAAATAACGCTCACCTTTTGCTTCCGCTTGTTTCCAAAACTTTACAATGTGTTTTTGTAATCTTCTAAATGCCTCTTCTTCTGGAATACAAGTATCGGTAACACGGTTGTAATGATTCTCTAATAAATCCCACTCATCTTGTGGTGTGAGGTCTCTATAATTAGGCACACGCTTGTAGTGGCTATGGGCTACTAAGTTCATTACGTCTTCTTCTAGGTTAGCACCCGTACAACTGATGATCGCAATTTTATCTTGACGAATCATTTCGGCTAAGCTAATACCTAATTCGGCGGTACTCATAGCACCCGCTAAACTTACCAGCATTTTACCGCCTTCTAATAAATGTGTTTCGTATCCTTTAGCAGCATCCACTAAAGCAGCCGCATTAAAATGGCGGTAATGGTGCTCAATAAACTGTGAAATAGGGCCTTTTGTCATGGTGTTTAATTTGTGAGGGCAAAAGTAATTTTTTTAACCGGTTTTCTTTGTTGAAATTTGAAGGATGAGACCCCTTTTTTTAGCCCTAGCGCTTGTTGCCAGTATTTTGGCGAACGCCCAACAAAAACCTACCGATTTAGACAAGTCACCAATGGACATGAGCTATTGGCCATCCAATTTTCCAATGCTCAAGCTCAGTGGCAAGGCCAGTGGCGATCCATTTGCTAGGGTTATTTATGGTAGACCTCAAAAAAATGGACGCACGCTTTTTGGAGACATTGTCCAGTACAATACGATTTGGAGACTCGGTGCCAATGAAGCCACAGAAATAGAATTTTTTGTGCCCGTAAAAATGGATGGTAAACTAATACCAAAAGGCAGGTATACACTCTATAGTATTCCTTCCGAAAGCAATTGGACCCTCATTTTAAATACCGATAATTTTAGCTGGGGTAATTTTAGTTACAATGCTAAAAAAGATTTGTTACGCGTTCAAGTACCGGTCATAAAAACCATGGACACAATAGAAGCATTTACACTTTATTTTGAAGAAACCAATTTAGGTGCGGGACTTATTATTTTATGGGATCAAGTAAAAGTAATGTTACCCATTTCGTTTTCTAAAGAAATTATCCTGAATAAAAAGAAATAGAATTTTAAATCTATCATTATGAAATTAGCTACAAAATATATACACGCTGGTACAGAGCCAGACCCTACTACGGGTGCCATCATGACGCCTATTTATCAGACCTCTACTTATGTGCAAGAAGCACCTGGGGTAAACAAAGGTTATGAGTATGCAAGAAGCCAGAACCCAACCAGGGCAGCCCTTGAGAGTGCTTTTGCAGAAATAGAAAATGGAAAATTTGGACTCGCCTTTAGTAGTGGTGTTGCTGCAACAGATGCTGTTATTACATTATTGGAACCAGGTGACGAAGTAATTGCAGCAAATGATATGTATGGTGGAACCTACCGCCTCTTCACTAAAATATTTGCCAAGTATAATATTGTATTTACGTATGTAGATACCACTGATCTTTCACAAATTGAAAAAGCAGTTACTAGTAAAACAAAATTATTGTGGATTGAAACGCCTACCAATCCACTCATGAACATTACAGATATTGCAGGCGTATCTGCGATTGCAAAAAAACACAACATCTTACTTTGTGTAGACAATACTTTTGCATCTCCTTATTTACAAAATCCATTAGACCTGGGTGCCGATATTGTGATGCACTCTGCCACAAAATATTTGGGTGGGCATAGTGATGTGATACAAGGTTGTCTTGTCATGAACGACGCAGCACTTCGTGAAAAATTATATTTTATTCAAAAAAGCAGGGGTGCCGTACCAGGCCCTATGGATTGTTTTTTGGTTTTAAGGGGCATCAAAACATTACACTTACGTATGCAGCGCCACTGCGAAAATGGAGCCGCCATGGCTGCCTTTTTAAAACAACATCCAAAGGTTGAACGCGTATACTGGTGCGGGTTTCAAGACCATCCGGGTTACTCTATTGCTAGCAAACAAATGCGTGGTTTTGGTGGTATGATGAGCTTTACACTAAAAGATGACAGTGTTGAAAATGCAATAAGAGTTCTTTCAAGTACCAAGGTTTTTGCACTCGCCGAAAGTTTAGGTGGCGTAGAATCATTAATCAATCATCCGGCTTCTATGACGCACGCTTCGATACCTAGAGAAGAGCGTATTAAAAACGGGCTATCTGATAGTTTAATAAGACTCAGTGTGGGTGTAGAAGATGTTGAAGATTTAATAGCCGATATCAATAATGCTATTGGATAATTGGGGCGTATTTTTATTTGAGCTGTACTAATTTTTCTAGTGCACGCTGCAGCGTTTCTTCTTTTTTAGCAAAACAAAAACGGATCACTTTGTTGTCTGTTTTGTTTTTATAAAACGCCGACACGGGTATGGTGGCAACGCCATATTCCTGTATAAGCTTCATCGCAAAATCAGTATCAGATGCATCAGAAATTGATGCGTAACTATAGCATTCAAAATAACTACCACTAGACGGCAAACACACTAGTGGCGTGGCTTTCATAAGGCTTCGAAAATAATCGCGCTTGGCTTGCATTTGTGCGCCAAGTTGTAAATAAGCATCTTTGTTTTCCATATAAGTAGCTAGTGCAACTTGTTTAGGCGTATCTGCACAAAAGGCATTAAACTGATGCACTTTGCGGTAGGCTTCCATTAAAGAAGTATCCCCAATACAGTACCCTAATTTCCATCCTGTAGCATGATAGGTTTTGCCAAATGAAAAACAAACAAAACTACGTGCTAACAAATCGGGGTAACGAAGTATACTTTGATGCTCAATGCCATCATAGATTAGATGCTCATACACTTCGTCACTTAAAATAATAATGTTGGTGCCCTCCACTATAGCTCTTAGCGCCTCAATGTCTGTTGCAGACAAAACAGTTCCTGTAGGATTGTGTGGTGAATTGATCATGATGCACTTAGTGCGATCCGTTATTTTTTCTTTTACAAGATCCCAAGGAATCTGGTAGCTAGGAAAATGAAGTGGAATGGTCACCGCAACTGCACCATTGATTTCAATATTAGGAATGTAACTATCGTAACAAGGTTCAAAAACAATCACTTCATCACCTCTTTGTAAAATGGTGGTGAGAGCCGTGTAAATGGCGTAAGTACCACCCGGCGTAACAATAATATCTGAATCTGGAGAAATACGCGTGCCATAAAGTGCATGTACTTTGCCTGCAATGGCATCTCTGAGGGGTAAATAGCCGTTTAAATGCGTGTACTGGTTGTATCCATCTCGCATAGCATCTGCCACTAATTCTACAAGGTCTTGAGGCATTTGAAAATCGGGAAAGCCCTGCCCTAAATTAACGGCGCCATGCTTTGCAGCAAGTTCACTCATCACTGTAAATATGCTAATGCCAGTGCTCGGTAATTTGGAGGTAACATGCATACGCGAAGGATAAAAAATTATAAAGCCAATTTACTAACGAGTCTGTTCAATTCTATCTCGGCAATTTTTGCAGTGTACTGAAGGTTTACTAAACGGTAGCCTGCATTTTCAAAACTTTGCTGCGCTTGACGTACATCAATAATAGTTGCTTGGGCGAGTTCAAATTTTTGCATGACTAAATCTAGTAACTGACCAGAGAGCGCATAATTGTCTGTTTCTGTTTGCAGCTGGGCTAGCGCATTGCTATATGCATTAAATGTTTTAACAGCGCTTGTTTCTAAATTAAGTGCTATTGTTTCTTGTTGCAATTTTGCACTGCGGGTATTAATTGCAGCCACTTGCTGCTGACGCTTAAACGCCGATCCATTGTATATAGGAACGTTTAAGTTAACGCCAACAAAAGGACCATAACTTTGATTGAGTAAAATAAAACCCGCTGCACTTTTGTTACTACTGATATTAAAACCTGTTGTTGCACGAAGGGTTGGTGTACGTAATGCCGCTGTTTCTTTTTCGATAAGTTGATTGATACTAATTTGTGTAGCTGCAGCAATATATTGCGGATTGGTAGGTAAAGCATTTTTGATGCTTTCTAAAACCAAAGATTTATCAATTGAAATTTTATCTTCTACCACAATAACAGAATCTGGCGCCTGCACCATCGATTGTAGCAAGTCTGCTTTGCTTTGTTTGATCATTAAATATTGTGTTTCGAGGGCCTGCTTTTGTTGGTTTACATCCAGCTTGGCCTGATAGATATCTGCGTTGTTGGCGAGGCCGGCTTCTTTGCGAGCTTCTAAAACATCGAGTCTTTTTTGAAAAACAGCAATGGATTTTTGAATCGTTTTTAATAATTCTTGTTGGCGTACAATTTCGTAATAACGCACAGCAACCGTTGCCATGGTGTTTTGAAGTTGCGCATTGAGCACATTGGTATTGAGTTGTTGTAATTGCGCTAATCGTTTTTGTGTAGCTACAATACGGTTTCCATTATATAATAAAATACTTCCAGTAACACCCACCGATAAAATATTAGATCCTACATTGTTACGCTCTGTGTTGCGTGTAGCATCCGGAAATTTTTGATTGATAGAAATAACTTGTTCGTTGTCAGAAGCCGTAAGATTCACTGTTGGTAAGGCTCCAGCAACACCTGGATTGTTGTTAATGGTGCTTATAGAAAGTTGATTTCTAACAAGCTCAACGTCGTAACTATTTTTTAATGCAATCGCAATGGCATCGGATAAAGTTAATTTTTGTTGTGCCTTTACATGAATAGAAGCAGCGACAAGGAGTAGTAAAACAAGCCATTTTTTCATGTGTCAATTTTTTTGTTCAATTAACCAACAAGTGTTCCAACTTGCATGCCTTCTACAACTTTTAATAAGTTGCCTGGCTTGTTCATATCAAATACAATGATGGGTAATTTATTTTCCATGCACAGCGTAAATGCTGTCATGTCCATTACTTTTAAATTTTTAGAAATGCAATCCTGAAAACCAATAGTTTCAAATTTAGTAGCGGTTGGATCTTTTTCAGGATCAGCACTATATACACCATCTACGCGTGTACCTTTTAAAATAACATCAGCCTTCATTTCAATGGCACGTAGTGAACCCGCTGTATCGGTGGTGAAATAAGGATTACCAGTACCTGCACCAAATATTACAACGCGCCCTTTTTCTAAATGTCTAAGTGCTTTTCGGCGGATATATGGTTCTGCTACCTGCTCCATGTTAATGGCACTTTGTAAACGGGTATACACACCAATTTTTTCTAGCATCGCTTGCATCGCCATTGCGTTAATAACCGTTGCTAGCATACCCATATAATCACCGTGTGCGCGTTCAATACCACTGTCCGCTTCATTCATGCCCCTATAAATATTACCACCACCAATAACGATGGCAACTTGCACACCCAGGTCTACTACTTTTTTAATATCCTGCGCGTACTGTTCAATGATTTTTGGATTGAACGGATCGCCATTTCTTTGTTCACCTAATAAGGCTTCGCCCGATAATTTGAGTAGGATTCGTTTGTACTTAGGCAGCATAATGGGTCATTTATATATGCAAATAACCTCAATTTTTAGCCAAGTGCCAAAGAAAACCGGGGCAAAAAAATAGAGGCCCGTGAGGGCCTCTATGTATAAGGAGTTTTAAACTAGAATTTAACCTAAAGCTACACGCTTAAACTCTGTAACAACAACATCGCCAGCAGATTTTAAGTAAGCTTCTACACTGATACCACCATCCTTAACAAAGGCTTGTGCTAAAAGGGTATTTTCTTTGAAGAAAGCATTGATCTTACCTTCAGCAATTTTAGCAACCATTTCGTCTGGTTTACCTGCCATTTTAGGATCTTCCTTCATGGTATCGATGATGATAGCACGCTCTCTTACAATGGTATCTGCAGGAATAGAATCTGCATCAACTGCAAGAGGGTTCATCGCTGCAATTTGCATGGCAACGTCTCTACCAGCTTCTGCTGCTTCTTTATTTAAACCTACTAATACACCCATACGGTTTGCACCATGGATATAAGATGCCACAAAAGCAGCTTCTACTCTTTCAAATTTAGCAACACCAATTTTTTCACCGATAGAAGCTAATTTGTCATTGATCATATCAGACACTTTAGCGCCACCTATCAATACTTCATTAAGTTCCTCAGCAGATTTTACATTGTTTGCAACAGCAGCATCAGCAATGCTTTGCGCAAATGCAACGAACTCTGCATTTTTAGAAACGAAATCTGTCTCGCAAGAAATACAAACGATAAAACCAGTTTTGTTGTCTGCAGAAGTTTGTGCGATAATTACACCTTCTTTTGCTTCACGGTCGCTACGCTTTGCAGCTACTTTTTGACCTTGCTTACGTAACCAATCAATAGCCGCTTCAAAATCACCAGCAGATTCTGTTAATGCTTTACGGCAATCCATCATACCCGCACCAGTTGCCTGACGGAGCTTGTTAATATCTTGGGCTGTAATGTTTACAGTACTCATAATAATTAATTTTTAGGCTTTATGAAAATTGGGCCACAAGTCATTATCAAATAGATATTGAAGTGATGGCCCAATTGGATAGTATTTTATTTTCCAGCAGGACGACGTGTTCCTGTTGTGGTACGACGCTTGGGAGCAGCACCATCTGCGCTAGCAGGTGCTCTGCGACCACCGCGACCAGCTTCAGCTTGCGCTTCTGCTTCTAGTCTGCGAGCCTTAGCTTCGTTTTCGTTGTTTGAGTCATCAGATTCATCATCATCTTTAGATGCTTGACG